>Ga0257117_1001747_pt1 | contig 12346 bp, 15 predicted proteins | sample SI112_135mmetaG_FD_190157 | JGI IMG/M metagenome (GOLD analysis project Ga0257117, IMG submission 190157) | Marine microbial communities from Saanich Inlet, British Columbia, Canada - SI112_135m | ecosystem: Environmental > Aquatic > Marine > Inlet | place: Canada: British Columbia | collected... | reverse complement strand
TGTTGTCGACGATGGCCATCATACATTTTTAACAGCAGAGCTACTTCCCATTCATCACCCAAAACATTTTATTTCCCCAACTGATTACAATGCCATGGGATACTGTGTTCCTGCGGCCATCGGTTGCAAGCTTGCTAACCCCGACAAACAAGTCATTGGCATTGTTGGCGACGGCGCATTTTTAATGACTGGAATGGAAACCATAACGGCAACTTCCCAGAACCTGGGAATTGTCTATTTTGTTTTTCACGACGGAGAGCTAGGTCAAATATCTGCCTTTCAGCAAATTCCTCTCAACAGAAAAACATGTACTGTTTTAGGCGACATAAAAATTGAAGGCTTTGCCATTGCCTCAGGTGCTGCATACTTTGAGATGAAAAATGATGGCGAAATTGAATCCATCATTTCCAAGGCCTTCAAAGAATCAGAGAAGGGAAGACCAGTTATTGTGGATGTGAGAATCGATTACTCTCAAAAAACGCGGTTTACCAAAGGTGCTGTGAAAAGCAATCTTTCCCGCTTTCCACTGGGTGAGAAAGTTCGTTTTATTGGCCGGGCCGTAAAAAGACATACACTAGGGTAGTGGATATCTTATTTGCACATGGCATCAGCTCGTGCATAGGTTGGAATTCGTTTGTTGCTATTTATTGTAGGGCCATCTAGCTGCCCATCAATGCAAACAAAAAAATCTAAAGGTGTTTCATGGCCAGGCGATGGAGTTCCTAGACATTTGATTATGCTAACACTGTAACAGCTATTTCTTGTTACTCTACATTCGACCCCAGTTATCTGCTCAGCATCTTCAATACATAGCTGTCGTCTTTCACTGGGACTATCAAGGTATTCTTCTGCATGGACACTTGTGAGTACTGGAAATAAGAAAATTATGGAAATAAGTAGATTTTTACTCACATGGCCCCCCAAGGCTATTTCTATTCTTTGTGACATACAGTTTAGACCTTGTGTCCTGGCATGAGGTAGTTAAGTGAAAAAACTATATGGGGTGTAATTTTTCTAACAGGGGAGTTATTATCTTATGGAGCACCGCCACTACCCATGTGCAGAATTTTTGACTCGCACTTTTTCAGCTTATTAATTCCAAAGTCTTATAAATCTTAAAATGAGGAGCGGTTTTGCAATGCCCTAAAATAGATGTTTTCTCACTCGGTGTGGCTTGAAAGGCACAGACGTTTGAATTAGCATCTGTGCATAAATAACCAATATTGATGCAGAGGTTCGTAATAATACAAAAACGTGACTCTTCTGTGTCCACGACGGAGGCTTTATGAGCGTAAACAAGGTTATCATTCTAGGTCGTTTGGGACAAGATCCTGAACTTCGTTACACACCAACTGGTTCTGCTGTTTGCAACTTTTCACTTGCAACAAGCGAGAACTGGACCGACAAAAACAGTGGTCAAAAAAATGAAAGAACTGAATGGCACAGAGTTGTTGTTTGGGGAAAGCAAGCTGAGCATTGTGCTAAGTATCTTTCTAAGGGAAGACAAGCTTACCTTGAAGGAAGACTTCAAACTCGTTCTTGGGAAGACAACAACGGTCAGAAAAAGTACACAACTGAGATCGTTGCTAACACTGTTCAATTTATTGGTGGTGCATCTCAAGGTGCAGGGGCAACTCAGCACACTCAACAAAACACCCAATCAAATGGTGGATTTGACCAAACAGCTCCGGCTGCAGGTGCAATGGAAGGTGATTACAATATCGCCACTGATGCTAATTTTACAGCTGACGACATACCGTTTTAGAAAAAAATGCATAACAGTAGCAGCAAATTTCTTTGCTGCTACTTCTTTTTAACTTCTTTTAATTTTTTTTTGCGATCCTAGTACGAATACTTCCCTTCAAAACAAGAGCATCAGACTTGTAAATATACTTTGCTCTCAAAGCTTTAGCTTCCAAGGCCTTTTTGTGGGCCAAATTAATACATTCTCCAGGGCCAATATCAGTAATCTTTTTGTAGCCTTGAGATTGAGCATATAAATAATTGTGTTCAAGAACTCTTAGTTTACAAGTTGATCCTGCATATGAAATTGAACTAAGGGATAACAGAGCAATAGCAATAATGAGTTTCATAGTACCTCCGACAGTAATATTATGAAGTGTATCAATATCTTTAAAGTTCTTTAGGTTTAAGGGATAAAAATTGGAAACAACAAAACCTATAATTTATTCTCATAGTTTCTATAGGGTATCTAAGCTTAGTGCTTGATCAGTGACCAATTTTAATCCACTATCATGAAATTTTACAAACCCAGGCCATCATTAATGGTTCGATGTTAAAATCAGGGGGACGAACATATAAAAATTAGGTATTTATGCTCAAACAACTCTTGATATTAACTCTATTTCTCTCAGTTCAGAGTGCTTTTGCACTTGAGAGTTGTGAACAGATGAGTGGACTTAATCCACTAGGGGTAATTAAAAGAGTAGAGAAAAAGTATGCAAAAAACTTACTAGAAAAGCAGAATCATAGTGTGATTAAACTTTGGGACGAAGGAGCTAGCATTCTTGCTGAAATGACACTTATTCACAATATGAGTTGTGATGATAGTGTTCAAATACTGGGAGACTTTGAGATTTATGAAGATTTTAGTTTTCTAGGCCTATCTCCCATTAAAAATTTGAGTTTTGATCCCAGTCTAAGTCAGCTAGGTGCCGAAATAAAAATGAATTACGGATTTGTCTCTGTAGATACCCCCGTTGCAGTTACCCTCGAAGCTCTTAGAGCTAATTCATGCCAGGGGTTCGTTATCACAGAAGGCGATTTAAAGGGGGCCTTTGGAGCAGTCAAAATCCTTGAACTGGGAAGTGAACGCTGTCTTTACTATCTCCAAGGTGAGCTTCCAGAGGCATACGAAAGAAACCTTACAGGGCTTGGTGCACTGAAAACTCTAGTCAATAGTTTCGGAACAGAGGCCGTCAAAATTTTCCTAAACTCCCTATGATGCGATTTTACTTTGCCGGGTTTTTACTGGTTACTTAGTAACTTTAATTATGTGCAGGAAATTTTGGATGATTTCAAACTATTACTATTTATTAAATTAAAATATTTGCAAGGCCTCAGTTTTTTTTCCCGTGCCCCCTTCTCAAGGGGGCCAAGTCATCAGGCCTTCCTGTTGAAGAGTGATAGGCCTCACCAAAGCCAAGGACCATTCTGGCATTCAGGGGACAAAGACAAAAAAGTCTGAAGTCGCTCATAGATGATAGAGTGCTTATAATTTCACCGTGACGATCTTTAAGATTCCCAATGACTTTTTCATAGCGGCCATCATCTCTTTCAACCTGAGTAGCACTACAGAATAATGTTAATCTTTTCCGTGCAAACATTTTCTGAGATTTAGACTCATCTTCAATTAGCATCAAAGTTAATTTAGGATGAAAGAGAATATTTTTAGTGTGCTCTGCTATTTCACTAATAAGAATAAAAACTTCAGAAGACTCGGGGGCAAACACGAAAGGACAATAGCTAAGATGAGGCTTTCCTACTTCTGAAAGTGTTGCCATAGAAAGAGTTTTAAAATCACTTAAAAATGAAAAGTATTTTTCACTAATCTCATTTGCTTCCAAAATGCCATCCCTGAGTATATTTGTTTTACAGTTATATTATCCTGGGTTCTTCAAAAAAATGCAATGATTGACAAATGTGCTGGAGATGAATTTTACCTAGAAAATATTTGGGGATATTTAATTTTAGCAAGATGAAGAAGTGCTAATGTATCTGAGCAGTTTATTTCACCACTTAAAATATACTGGTCTAATTCTTTTTTAATTGAAATTCGTTTGATCTCAATTTCTTCAGTGACATCAAGGTTTTGCCCGCAAGTAATCACAGCATCTTTAACTATAAAACCAAAAACTTTTGTGTCTATCTTAGTTGGGCTGGTCCACAATTCACCAATATACTCAATTCCTGGACTCTCTATGCCTGTTTCCTGGGCAAGTTCTGCCTGAGCTGCTTCAAGAGGGGTTTGATCTTTTTCAATATACCCAGCGGGCAGCTCTAGTGCGATCTCTCCAACTCCATTTTTATACTGTTTAACAAAAACAATCTCCCCCTCACTAGTGACAGGAATAATCATCGCTACATTTCCCAAGCGCCCTATGTAGTAATCATCTAATAAAGTTCCGCTAGGAAGTTGCACTTTTTGTTTTTCAAGTGGAAACCATTTGCTAGGAGAAATATCTTCTCTTTCTAATACTTTCCATTTTTTAATCATATAAAACCTATGAGTATTTTACCGGTGCTGAGATGCAAAACCGCTGCGAAGTTGATTTCTCTGAAAGTAGAGGCCATAAAATTTTTTGGTGAATTATTTCACATCACCACATTCATCATTCTAAATGAAGTAAGAAACTCGGGTCATCTTGAGACTGTGCCTACTTGCAGTCTTTTTCAGCTTCAAGTTTTACTGATGAGTCGCAATTTGCTTTTACAGTAAAAGAAAAGTCGAGACGAGTGCAATCGTAAGTTCTGCCACTTCCTTTGGAAACGTAGACAGAGTTTTTTGCCCAGGCGTAATCGATTAATTCAATTGTGTGAAATTTATATTTTGGAAGCTTAAGTAGTGCTTCTGCTATGGCCTTGGTTTTGACATAAGAGCCACCCATTGCAGTCATTTTGCAGGCAAAGCTATTAAAGGAAAATAATAATAAAAAGATCGCTAAAAGTTTCATAAATCTCTCCCGTATGATTTGTGCTGGGATTGTATCTTCCGGGTAGGGAGATGAAAAGTTGAGCTCTATCTCGGCGCTATGCTTTACCAAACTCCTATTTAGCTGGAAAGATTAAGAGATACTTAAGTCATGAGATGTAAGTTGATCTAGGTCAGCTTACAAAGCAGAATTTAGCATAGTCATTTGGAGGATAGGATGGATACAGATAGTAACAGACGAGGATTTTTGAGAAAATCACTGGCAGTTTTGGCCACAGGTGCAGCTTCAGCCAAGCTTTTAATTCCCAATGCATTTTCAAAAGACACAACTCCTAAGCAAATAGAGGGTCCTTACTATCCGCCTAAGGGCTACAGAAATAATATGTACAACGATGACTTTAATAATGACCTCACTATGATTAAAGGCCTGGTCGCTGAAGCTGACGGAAATAAAGTCTATCTTATTGGTGAGGTGAGAGATCATCTTGGAAAAATTGTGGCCGGTGCAAGGGTCGAAGTGTGGCAAGCCTGTCATTTTGGGCGCTATCAACACCCTGGAGATAAGGCCTATGACTTAGGGCCAAGAGACCCCAAGTTTCAGTACTACGGTGTAGCCAAGACAGATAAGCACGGCAGGTATGCTTTCAAAACTATTCTTCCTCCAGCTTATCCTTCAGGAGTTATTAAAAGTTGGTGGAGACCACCCCATATTCATTTTAAGATTTCGAAAACTGGTTATAAAGAGGTCACTACACAGATTTACTTTAATGACCTTACCCTTTCCCACGATGAAAATGAAAAACGCCATTTAGAATTACAAAGAAAGGACTTAGTTCTTCGCTCTTTACGAAAAGAGAAAAAGAGAAATAAGTTGATTGTTGATCTTCAACTAGCAAAACACCACAAAGGTTTGGATGCCAGGCTTGTACAATCTGGGCTTTCATTTAAAGCTGAAAGAGATCTTCATAAGTGGGAAGAAGCTAAAGTGGGAAAATTTGATATAAAACTCAAAAATCAAATGGATGATTAAGCCAAGTGTTCGATACTATTGTGTTAGTACAAATGCTTTGACTTTTATCTAAACTCATTTTCTTTTTTCTTACCAGGTACCGGGCAGTTAGTGAGAGCTCTATAAATAAAACGACTACTAATATGCCCATTTGCGACATTTTGTAGGTACTACTGAATTTTATAAGTATCCAATTATTCGAAAAATTGGCCCAAAATCCCGGCCTGACTCATTATTAATCCATAACAAACTTCTGAACGTGGGGTGATTATGGAATCAACTATCGCAAAAATTTTAGGAACCTGTCTGATCTTTGGTAGCCTTCAGGTTGCACATAATAGGGCCTACTGTACAAGTGATTCATCTACCAGTGGATGTTACTAAATTGATACTGATTAATACTGCTAGACACAGTACGGGGTTTATATATATATGTTTGAGGGCCAGTATTGGCCCTCTTTTTTTCACTACTTAGCAGCCACCACTTTGCATGTAATAAATTCAAAGCTCTACTTGTTTCTACCTCGATCCTTTATAATTCTCTTTTACCTACAGGGATAAAAATATGAAAACGATCTTAGTTTTATTAGTACTACTGACTTCATCATCTGTCTTTGCAAACTGTCCAGCAGAAGAAGTTCTATATGAAGGTACCGAGCTTAGATCTATTGTCTGCCAATTCGGTGTAGGTCCATTGGCCTATAGATCACTTAGAGCTCGTACGAATCAATTATATGGCAACTATGGATATCTCACTAAAATTATCTCAGTGACAATAAATGAAAGCCTCAATTACCGGGTTTATATTGGAGGCAAATTGCAAGCAACTTGCTCTCAAATAGTACTAGAATACAATTAACTACAATTTCCTTTGTAATCAATATTATTTAGTTCCCCAATGGCTTTAGTCGGACTTAATCTAAGTCCTTGAAAGCAAGGCCCAATTAAGAAAAAATAGTTCCACAATTGTTTCAAGAACCCTTCTATGACTGACGAAAAGGAATGCAGTATAGATGGGTGTGGGACTTCATAATGATAAAGAGTTTCTTTACAATTGATTTGAAATTGATAATGACGGGTGTTCCTATTCCCTATGATCTCTTTGTGAATTCATCTGCCTCAACAAATGAAAAATTTGTGAGAATTTTTCCTACAGGGGATATTTTAACAAAATCAGACCTATTTAAACTTAAGGGCAAATACCAGCAGCTCTATATTCCTGAAGACCAAAGATCTGCATTCATGAAGAGTATTACTAAGAGCGATAGTTTTGAAGATGTAGAGAAAGCTAAGGTCATAAAAGATGCAGCGATCCAACATCTTGAAACTCTTTTTTCTCCAGATAAAGACTTCTCTACAGAGGTTCTCAATGATGCAATTGATGGCTGTAAGGAAAGCGTTGAATCTATGGTTGATGTTCTTGAAGACTACTCTGTTGATAAATTACAAAATCTTATTGGAGAGTTAAGTTTTCACGATTTTTATACTTACGATCATTCAATGAATGTAGGGATGTACTCCATGTCCTTGTATAAATCATATAAGCCGGATGCTACAAGAAAGGAGCTTGTTCAAGCTGGAATGGGAGGTCTCCTACACGATCTTGGAAAAATCAAAATTCCAACTGATATAATTAATAACCCAGGTCAGTTAACTGACGATCAGTTTGACCAAATTAAAAAACACCCAAAGTACGGATTTGATCTTCTGCACGATGAGGGTACATGTTGTGACGGTGAAATAAATGTAGAGGTTTTAGGAAGGGTTATTTTCGAACATCATGAAAATTTCAATGGCACTGGCTATCCTAGCAAACTTCAGGGAGATGAAATTCATCTTCTGGCCAGAATCACGGCCATTGCTGATTTCTTTGATGCCATTACAACAAAGCGCTCTTATCACGAGGTCGTTTCTACTGAAGAGGCCCTCTCTATTATGGCCAATGCCAAAGGCAAAAAAGTTGACCCCACATTATTTGATATTTTTGTAAAGCATGTTCATGGACTCAAGGATAGGGGGGATCTTCCCAATGTGTCTCTTCCTGAAGATTTTGATCCCTGTCAGCCCCACAAAAGCCTGCCATTATCTGAATCCAAAGATTTTGGGAGAATCAAATTACTTGAAGAAAATAAAAAGAAGAAAAAATCAACTAAGAAGAAAAAAAGCGCTTAAAGATCCATCGCCCTTATCAGGGTTTCAACTTGTTCAATATTATTAAACAAATGAAAAGAAAGCCTGAGTTTTCCTTCTCTCACAGAGACGTCGATATTGTGGTATTTCAGCTCGCGCTCGAGTGCTTCCACATCAATTTGGCCCTTACTTTTAATACTGATGATATTTCCCATACCTTCAGTTGGAGTAATTAATTGATATTTTTTCTTAGGGTAGTTTTGGAGAAAATGATCCCTTACTTCTCTGTTGTGATTTTCTATTTCTTCAAGACCCACTGATTGCAAAAACTCTAGAGATGCATCAAGGCAGGCATTGACTAACATATTGGCAGGCTCACCTCTGTCGTATTTTCTTGCCCCTCTCACTGTTTTCGTAGAGTAGTTGAGAAGATCTCCAGAGTCTTTTGAGTTTGGGCTTTTTACCCAATTGGCATTGTTGTACTCAATAATCTCTTGAGCCGCTTTTGAAAAGTAGCCGAAGGCGTGACCGTATGGCCCTAGAAGCCATTTATATGAAGAGCAAGCTAGAACATCTATATATTCAAGTTCTTCTTTTGAAATTCTGAGTCCACCTAGTGACTGGGTAGCATCAACTACAAATAATATCCCTCGGCTTTTTAACATTTTGCCAATGGCCATAAGATCACATCTTCTTCCTGTATCAAAAGCAACATGGGAAATAGAAAATATTTTGCAGTTTTTATCTAGCTTTTCTTCAATGGACTTCGCATCGATATGTAGAGACTTTGGGAGAAGTTGAAATTTACATCTTCCTCTTTCTTCAGCGAGCATCCAAGTGAGGATATTGCTGGGGTAGTCACCATCAACAGCAGTGACAACGTCACCTTTTTTAAAGGGGAAACCTAGTGAGATAAGAGTCAGCACATCTGATGAAGAAGTGGAGTGGGTGATATCTGCCATATCCACTTGAAGTAGGTTTGCAATATTCGCCCTAGTTCGATCGGCAAATCCCATCCATGTGTTGTAAGGAAAAAAGGAAGGATCTAGTTCTTTAAAAAGGGCGTTGGCCACTTTTTGTTTAGCACGATAGGGAGATGGTCCAAAATAGGCGCTATTAAAGTATAAGGTATCGAGGTGGGCGAATTCTTTTTCGATGAGCTTAGAAGATGTGTCTCTCAAAGCTAAACTCCTTAAAAAAAAAGGCCCACATTGAGCGGGCCCTGGTAATGGTAAAATTTACTTTGTAGTTTCTGTTTCTTTTGCTGCTTCTGGCTTTGTAGCTGGCTCTTTTGCTTTTGCAGCAGCTTTCTCTGCATCTCTGTTAAGAGGTGCTGATACCGGTGCTTCACCATCAAAGATCGAATTCTTTGATTCTTTTGCGATCATTACAGACAGTAGAACTGAATTAATTAGAAAAAGAGCAGCAAGTCCTGTTGTGGCCTTAGAAAAAATATTTCCCTGCTGAGAGCTAGAGAAAACATTTTGAGAAGCGCCACCACCACCACCCATCGTTGCACCTAACTCTGCACCTTTACCAAATTGTAGTAAAACGAGCACAATTAAAAGAACGGATAAAATAGCGTGAAAAATAGTAAGTGCAGTAATCATGGATAACCTTTAAATATATAATTTTTAAAAACCCGGTAACCGTACAAAAGATTACCTATTATGGCAAAATTAGCCCGCCGCTTCAACCAACTTTAAAAAGTCGGAGGCTTTGAGGCTCGCTCCGCCCACAAGTCCACCGTCAATATTAGGCTTACTAAGTAAGTCCTTGATATTAGCTGGCTTTACGCTGCCGCCGTAGAGAAGGGGAATAGAGTTACGGCCTAGAAACTTACCTAGAAGCTCTCTAAGAAAATGGTGAACTTCTTCAGCTTGCTCTGGACTCGCTGTGACGCCCGTTCCAATCGCCCAAACTGGCTCGTAGGCAACGAGAAGGGAGCCAAGTTTACTGGGATCAATTCCTTTAAGGCCTTGGTGGATTTGATTTTGGTTGACGGCAAAGACTCTGCCTTCATTTCTTTCTTGCAGTGTTTCACCGACACAGAATATGACTTTAAGGCCAAGCTCTAGGGCCGTTTTTACTTTGAGGTTTAATTCTTCGTGGGATTCATTAAATATGGCCCTTCTTTCTGAGTGACCAATGATGACGAACTCTGCGCCCATATCTTTAAGTGCCGAAGGAGATGCTTCACCGGTAAAAGCGCCACTAAGCTTGTGGTGGCAGTTTTGTGCACCAAGCTTTATGCCACTACCTGCCATTTCCAGACATTTGCTGAGATGAATGCCTTGAGGGGCGATCCAGGCATTTGATTCAAATTTGGTGAAGTCAGTCGACTTTAATTGTGACCAAAAAGCATCTAGCTCTTTTAAGCTGTGATTCATTTTCCAGTTGCCGACAATATAGCGTTTTGTGCTCATGATTTTACTCCAAATTTGAGGGCGAAAAGCCCTGGTAAATCTCCGGATTCAATATATTCAAGGCTGGCACCACCACCAGTGGAAACATGGGAAATTTTATCACTTAAGCCCGATTTCTTTAAGGCCGAAACCGAGTCTCCTCCACCCACTACTGTGAAGGCAGTGCTCTCAGACAATGTCTGGGCAATGGTGAAAGTTCCCTTAGCATATTTCTCATTTTCAAATATCCCCATGGGACCATTCCAAAATATAGTTTTGGCAGTTAATAATTGTTCGCGGTACTGATTCATAGTAGCGGGACCAATGTCGAGTCCCATCATATTTTCGTCAATGTCAGTGCCGGCCGTAGTGGAGGGATCCCCCTCAAAATCGGTACTGACAATATGATCAACAGGAAGGGTGATTTTTTTTCCCTTATCTTGGGAGAGTATCCTCTTCGCTAGCGCCACATCTTCATCTCCGCAAAGAGATTTTCCTACTTCAAAGCCCTTTGCTTTTAAGAAGGGATAGGCCATGGCTCCGCCAATAAAAATTTTATCCACACATACCATGAGTTTTTCAATGGTTTTAATTTTATCAGAAACCTTTGCACCACCGATGATGGCCATAAAAGGTTTTTCTGGTCTTCCCATAAGCTTAGAAATTTCGCTGACTTCTTTGGCAAATAAAAATCCAGCGTAGGCCTTGTTTTTAAAATGAGTATTGATGCCATAAGTGGAGGCATGCTTTCTGTGAGCGGCTCCAAAGGCGTCGTTGACGTATATATCGGCGTAGCTTGCAAGCTTTGCTGCAAAGTCTGCTCCATTTTTTTCTTCATCTTCGTGAAAACGCAAATTTTCCAAAAGTACGATTTTTGTATCCGGAAGTCCTAAAAGAGTATCTACATTGTCATCAATTGCCGTTTCAGTCAGAATCACTTCCATACCGAGCGCAACAGCCAGGTATCTTGCCACTGGCTCAAGAGAAAACTTCTTATTGATTTTGCCTTTGGGTCTTCCCAGGTGTGAACACAGAATAATTTTTCTGGCGCCACTTTCAAGAATGTATTTAATTGAGGGTAAGGCCAAATCAATTCTGGTGCTATCCGTGATCACGCGGGCCCCACTATCGTCAGTCTCTTTTGTTAGCGGAACATTAAAATCAAAGCGGGCCAAAACCCTTTTGTCTTTAAAGTCTGCTTGTTCGATTGTTTTTAATGCCATTTACAATCTTGCTCCCATATAAGCTGCTAGATCTAAAACTCTATTTGAAAAACCTACTTCATTGTCATACCAGGCAACAATCTTGGCCGTTTTCCCTAGGACATTTGTCATGCCGGCATCAAAAATTGAGGACTCTCTTGTTCCTGTAAAATCGATACTAACAAGTGGAAGATCGTTGTAGCCAAGAACCCCTTTAAGTTGTTCTTTTGAGTATTCCATCATGGCATCATTGATTTCCTCAACGGTTGCTTCTTTTTCCAGGCAAACTGTTAAATCAACCATGGAAACATCAGCAGTTGGAACTCTAACCGCGTAGCCATCCATTTTTCCTAGAAGCTCAGGGATTACGAGTCCCAGGGCCTTTGCAGCTCCTGTAGTTGTAGGAATCATAGAAAGAGCAGCAGCTCTTCCTCTTCTATAGTCTCTGTGTGAGGCATCGAGGATATTTTGATCCCCTGTATAGGCGTGAATTGTTGTCATCAGCCCACTTTCAATACCAAATTTTTCGTGAAGAACTTTTGCCACTGGAGCTAGACAATTAGTTGTACAACTTGCGTTAGATACAATGTGGTGCTCACCCGGCTTATATTCTTGATTGTTAATTCCCATCACAAATGTGGCATCAAGATCTTTACCAGGAGCGCACATAATAACTTTTTTAACAGTGCCACCGAGGTGACCTGAGAGTTTTTCTTGGTCCTTAAAAACTCCAGTACCATCGATCACAATATCTACTTCTTGGTCACTCCAAGGAATTTCGTCAGGTTTTTTAATTTTGTAAAATTTAACTTTTCTACCTTTAACAGTAAGGATGTCATCATCAAGTCTAACCTCACCTTTAAAAACTCCGTGAACTGAATCGTATTTTACTAGATGGGCATGGGATTTCATTTTGCCAGGGTTGTTA
>Ga0257117_1001741_pt1 | contig 12379 bp, 9 predicted proteins | sample SI112_135mmetaG_FD_190157 | JGI IMG/M metagenome (GOLD analysis project Ga0257117, IMG submission 190157) | Marine microbial communities from Saanich Inlet, British Columbia, Canada - SI112_135m | ecosystem: Environmental > Aquatic > Marine > Inlet | place: Canada: British Columbia | collected... | reverse complement strand
TTCGGCTCTATTCCTGTAGATAGCGATATGCCGGCCTGGTTTACCACTTCTGTTAAAAGTCGAATTTGGGTTGACGGATTTTCTCCTCTCACACGTAGAACTATTATGTCTCCAGCGGCGGCACCACTAAACCCTGAGTTTAAAAAATGGGAGAGTGAATTTGACGATGTCCTTCACTATATTAAATCCCTCAAGGCCCCCTCCTATGAGAATTCTTTCCCTGGTAGAATTGACTGGAAAATGGCAAAAAAAGGTGAGGATCATTTTTATCAGTCTTGCTCTAATTGTCATGGAGACTATGAAAGAGTCGCAGGGGTTATGACCTTACTCTTTCCAGAAGAGAGAATTCCTCTCAGCAAACTTAAGACAGACCCAGCACGAGTCAGAAAAGGGTTAACTGTAAGTTGGAGACAATTCTACCAAAACTCATGGCTTGGAAACTACGGCAAAGACAAATTTGTCGTTGATCCCAAAGGCTATATGGCGCCTCCTTTACTCGGAGTTTGGGCCACTGCTCCCTATCTTCACAACGGATCTGTCCCAACTTTGTATCATTTGTTATTTGAAAGTGAGAGGCCCAAAATTTGGAAAGTTACTGACTACAAAAAATATGATCACAAAAATATGGGCCTTTCATTCAATAAGTTTTTAAGTGTACCCATTGTTTATGATAACGAGATGAAAAGAAGGTTTTTTGATACAACAGGCCATAGCAAGTCTAACAAGGGACATTCTTTTGGCAGTGAGCTCAGCGAACAACAAAAGTGGGAGCTTTTAGAGTACCTCAAAACCTTATAAGAATACGGAAAATTATAGTGTCTGCAAAAAAGCAACTAAGTCGAGCACCTGAGAATCAGAGTAGACTCGGCTTCCATCTTTTTTGATTAAAATTTCTCTACTGTGACCAAGGTTTGAAAGCCCTGATTTTGAATTATCGTAGTAGTGATTCATTTTTGCTTTCCAGCTGCTAGGTACACCAGCTCCAGAGGGGTAACCATTACATTTAAAATCAAAGTCTTTGTCAGCATTTATAGAAGCTCCCATCCAGTATCCTTTTTCTCTATCAAATTCTGGAGTCAGAAGTTGGCAAAGTGAGGGAATGGAGTTGTTATGAAGATAAGGCCATCTCGCCCATATTCCATCAAGAGGTGGTGGGATGTAGCCAGGTTGCTCGACCACAACTGTATTAGTAAGTTTTGAGAGTTCAAGTCGATTTAGATCTTCAAGGAAATATCCCATTCCCCTTCTTCTGAGATCTGATGTTCCTACGTCTTTAACCAGGGTTTGCTGGTGGTAGCGAACCTTAGTCGTTTTGAACTGCTCACTCAAAGGCAGCTTATGTCCATCAAGACCAGACCAAGCTTTGGTGTAGGTTCCATGACATTTACGACAGGATTTATTAAAGAGTTTTTCCCCTCTTTTAGCAGAGTCAAGATTGATATGAGATGCTGGGAAGAAATCAGTAACCCTCGGAGGTTTTGCTGCAAATACTGCAGCTGTTAGCTCTATGATGGTTTTCTTATTTGATTTAAACCACTCACCCAGGTCTTCAAGGGTTTGTCCTCTGCCAATTTCATTCCATAAAAAATTGGTAAAAATAGGATTGCCTGAGATGATTGAAGCATCAGAGAGCCATTTAGTTTTGTATTTTAAATTCCACCAAACCGCAGGCTTACTGTCGGTGTGGGTTTTTCTTAGTCTTGAAGGCCTTGGGATGGCACCAGTGTAGGGGTGTTTTGTCGCCCACTTATCTGCTAGTCTTCTTGAAAGACTCAAACCGGTGTGGGCCAAGCTTGTGTCGAGTCCTAGGGCCTGTGGCGCGACTCCTTCAATAAACTTGAGGTTCTTTTTCAATTTCTTAAACATTTTGACTTCGCCCTTCGAGGCGTTTGTTCCCAATTTAAATAATGTTTTGGGAACCAGGGGGACATACTTCTTGCCCATCAGAAAGAATTCATTGGCGTGAGGGAAGCGATTCGTAAGCCCTATGACCTTTTTCCCAAAGAGGTTTCCGGCGTGACAACCGGCACAGCCAACTGTCATGATTTCACCATTGGGAGTATCTTTAAGGGTGACACCCATTGGGTAGTCAGGTCTAATCCCTTTTTTAAAGGGGACTTGGTAGACTCCAGCTCCTTCGGTAGCAGGGTATGGATGAAGACCTACGTAATCAAACATCTGATCCATTTGATTCCAGCCTGTCTGTATTTTAAGTAATTTTAAAATGAATTTTTTGAGAGGATTACTTGCGCCCTTTTCAAAAAAGTTTTTGAGCGGCTTATGCGGAATCATCACTTTTTGTTTGTCTACTGGATAGAATAGAGTGTGCATTCGGCCCTTTGCTACCACTTCTTGCCACTGTTTAGGCGGAAGCTTGTAGACATTGGAGCGATTGCCGGAGGCACCAAGCTTAGCGTCCTTGGTCCAATCTGGTGTAAGCCAGAGCTTATCCCAATCGGGCTCCACGGTGTAGTCCGCAGCAAAGGTGGAAGTCATAAACATCGATAGTGTCATTATTAATAATTTCTTCATGTGGATAATTATGAACTTAGCTGAAAAGGATCGTGTAGTTAAAAATAGAGATGTTAGAGTTTATCAGTGTCGCCTAATGCTACTGAGCGAAATTTTCCAAGCGTTTCACCATTCAAGAAATAGATATTGAGCTCAAGGCCTTGTAAATATAGGTAAAAGCCTTGAAAAGTATGCACTGTGTCATTATTATGGTTTTTGAACTAATGTAAACCAGTGAAATTAGTGACAAGGGATAATTTATGAAGGATCTAATGCTTATATCAATACCTATTATGCTCGTGCTGATGGCGCTAGAGATTTCCTTTTCTGTGTGGAAAAAAAAGGGGTTCTATAACTTTAAAGATACACTCAGCAATCTCAGCCAAGGTGTAGGTCAACAGGCCATTGGTATCTTTATTAAAGTAGTGGCCCTTGGTGGCTACCACTATGTTTGGGAAAATTACCGCTTTACCGACCTTGATACAAGCAATGCCCTCCATTGGCTCCTAGTAGTCGCCCTAACAGATCTATGCTTTTACTGCTTTCACATTATGGGTCACCGGGTGAATATATTTATTGGATTTCACACCGTTCACCATCAAAGTGAACAGTACAATATGTCTGTGGCCCTAAGGCAGAGTTGGTTTGCTCCTGTTTTTAGATGGGTTTTCTATTTACCACTGGCCTTAGTAGGCGCTCCAGTTGTGATGTTTGTTGGTAGTTCAGTGATAATCCTGCTCTATCAATTTTGGCTTCACACAAGAGTTATTGATAAAATGGGCCCTCTAGAGTGGTTTATGGTTACTCCCAGTCACCACAGAGTTCACCACGGGAAAAACCCTCAATACTTAGACAAAAATTGCGCAGCTGTTTTTATTATATGGGACAGACTATTTGGAACTTTTGAACCAGAAGTTGAAGAGGTTAAGTTTGGTCTGCAAACTCCTTTTGATAGTATTAATCCTCTTTATGCCAACACTGTATATTTCGAATACCTAATAGCGCGGATGAAAAAAATGGACAATCTCTCAGACAAGCTGAAATTGTGGATCGCAGCTCCTGAGTGGTTGAGCGACCAGGAAAGAGCAGCTCTTGGAGAAAAAGTGGCGGTCCAAAAACCTGCTAAAAAATCTCTCGTCAATTGGGAGAAAAACTATGTGGTAGTTCAATTTATAGCTCTGCTGGGATTTTTAGTCTACGGCCTTAAATTTCATAGAACTCAAGATGCAATTCAAAATTTTCTTATTGTCTCAGTAATTGTTTGGGGGCTAATGAACTTAGCGGCCATTGTTGAAAAGAAAAAATGGGCCTCAAAATCTGAGTTGATTCGAGTTGTTTTAATAGGAACTTATACTGGAGTGGCCTTAGCATTCTAGGTCCCCTTATGTCTCGGTGAAGCGCACCGGGACTTCTATACTTTTTCTAACGGGTATCATAGTATTTAGCAGTTTTTTAACTTCTGCATGGAGAACAAATGAACCCGCTTGGACTAAACGGAATTGAGTTTGTTGAGTACGCATCCCCCGACCCTTCATACTTACATAAAATATTTGAAGAGTTTGGATTTTCAAGAACCCTCAAACACTCCCAAAAAAATATATCCCTCTATCAGCAAAATGCTATCAACTTCATGATCAATGATGAAGACGGTAGTTTTGGCAAAAAATTTGCGGGCCTTCACGGCCACAGCATTAGCTCAATGGGCTGGAGAGTAAAGGACGCGAACGTGGCCTTAGAAAAGGCCGTAAGTGCAGGGGCCAAGGCTTGCGAGGAAGGAGACTTCAAAGGCAGTGGTGGAAATCTGATTCCTGCTATCTATGGCATCGGCGACAGTATTATCTACTTCATTGAAGAAGACAGTCATGAAAATGTTTACAAAAATTTAAGTTTTACCGCTCATCCATCTCCCACAAAAGTGGCAGATAAAGGAATGATTTTAATTGATCACCTCACAAATAATGTTTACAAAGGTGAGCTTTCAAAGTGGGCAGATTTTTATAAGAATATTTTTGGTTTCACTGAAGTCAGGTATTTTGATATCAGAGGTGAGAAGACCGGTCTTAGATCATTTGCTCTTAAGTCTCCTTGCGGCCTTTTTTGTATCCCTATTAATGAAGGCACCGAGAGAAAATCTCAAATCAACGAATACCTTGATGAATACAAAGGCCCTGGGGTTCAACACTTGGCCTTTCTTACCCATGACATTGTGACCACCATAAATGATTTAAAAACCACTTCTATCGATACTCTTGATATAGATGATGAATATTATGACACTGTGTTTGAGCGAGTTCCTGGCGTCACTGAAGATCATGACAAGCTAAAGGAGCTGCAGCTTCTTGTTGACGGGGATGATAGAGGTTATCTACTTCAAATTTTCACAAAAAATCTTTTTGGACCAATCTTTATAGAAATTATTCAAAGAAAGAATCACTTCTCATTTGGAGAGGGAAACTTTGGTGCATTATTTCGCTCCATTGAAAAAGATCAGCAAAAACGTGGTTACTTTGAAGAGTAAGGAGGTATAGGTGGAATCATTTAAAGCATCGGGTATTTATACGAAACAAGCACACGTCAGAATTCCTGATGGGACATACGAGCAAGAGATTGGACGAAAAGGATTTTTCGGAAGAGTCTCTCAGCTCTACCATGAAAATCCACCTACTGGTTGGACCAAGATAGAGGGAAATCTAAGGCCTAGGTGTCTGCCCCCTCTTTTTGGAGATAAGGTTTTGAGTGAATGCTTCACTCCATTTCTGTATAATGCAGATGTCATCATTTCCATGGGAGAATTTAAAAATAGCTTTGTAAACTTTTTTAGAAATGCTGATGCCGATGAACTCTTTTTTATTCACGAGGGAAATGGCGTCATTGAAACAAGCTTTGGACCTCTTCCTTTTCTGGGAGGTGATTATGTTGTAATGCCACGAGGGACAACTTATAAAATTTTCGTGGGAACTCATTCTAAAATATTAAAAGTTGAATCCGCTGGAGAGTTTGAGCAAGTGGACCGAAATTTACTAGGGCCCAACGCTCTTTACGACCAGACCGCCATTGAAACTCCACAGGCAAGAGTGGGAAGTGACAATGATGCCAGCGAGTACCAATTAGAAATAAAACGCTTAGGTGAAATCACCACTGTTACCTACCCCTTTAATCCTCTTGATGTTGTGGGATGGAAGGGCTCAGGCTACCCTTGGAAGCTATCGATCTATGATATCTGCCCTATTATGAGTCACCGCTACCATATACCACCTTCAGGCCACACAACTTTTATGTCTCATAACTTTGTGGTTTGTAGTTTTGTGGAAAGGCCTCTTGAAGATAAAGATGAAAAAGTACTGAGAGTTCCCTTTTATCATTCAAATATTGACTACGATGAAGTTCTTTTTTATCACAAAGGAGACTTCTTCTCTCGTGCCAATATAGATTCAGGAGCGCTGACTTTTCATCCCCAAGGCATTGACCACGGGCCTCACCCAAAGGCCGTTAATTCCATCGATGATAAAACTCGCACCGATGAATTTGCTGTGATGATTGATACCAGATATCCACTAAAACCAACTGATCAATTTTCTAGTCATGAAATTTCTGAGTATTGGAAGAGTTGGATGTAATTTTTAGGCAGCACTGGTGTTCTTAAAAGTGTAAGCCGAGAAAATGGCGGCCATAAACAAAAGGGCGCCACCAAATTGGTGAAGACTAGCAAGTGGAACAGGTACAACAAGAAGTAGAGTTGCCACCCCAATAAAAAATTGAAAAGAAAGTACCGCTATTAAAAATTTCAGTGAGTTTTGCTGCCATCTATTTTGAACTTTCTTCCTAGCAGTTCCAAAATGCAAGATCACAAGGAGCACTAAAAACCAGGCCAGTGAGCGGTGGATAAATTGAACACTTGTGACATTTTCAACTAGGTTGTGCCATCCGGGTGTCAGCATCCAAATATCAGAAGGCATAAAGCTGCCACTCATGCTGGGAAAGGTATTGTGCACAAATCCACCATGAAGCCCCGACATAAAGGCACCGTAAACAATTTGGAGCAAAATCACCATGCTTATGAAAAAGGAGGCCTTCCAGCTTCCATTATTTGTTTGAGTTTTTTCAGTGTGAGCTAAATTTAGGAAATCTAATAATTGCCACAAAAGATAGCCTAGGATAATCAAGGCCAAAACTAGGTGAGCGGCCAACCGGTAGTGGCTGACTTCTGGGATATTGACCAGACCGCTTTTGACCATGTACCAACCCAGCACGCCTTGCATGCCACCAAGAATAAATCCAAAAAATAATTTAGTACCTGTCCACAAATTGTATCTGCGTTTTAGGGAAAAATAGAGCCAAGGAAAAAAGAAGACAATCCCAATCAGTCTACCAATCATACGGTGAAGGTATTCCCAAAAAAATATAGATTTGTATTCAGCTAAGCTCATACTCGGAAATACACTGATATATTCAGGAAAGTTTTTGTACTTGGCAAAACTTAGGGCCCACTGCTGATCAGTAATGGGAGGAATCACGCCCATAATAGGCTTCCAGTCCACCATCGAAAGACCTGAATGAGTCAGCCTGGTAATTCCGCCCACAATAACTGTAGAGAGAACCAGAAGGCATACAACACCCAACCACACTATAATATCTTTGTTCTTATTTTCGCGAAATTTCATATAAGTGCTTAATATCAGAAGTTATCATCTCTAGCAAACATGACAGTTGAAACAAAGTTAACCAGGTAAAATAGGAATTTCTTATGTGCACAGAAGCACGAAGATGCTAACCTCCCAGAACTTTTGGAGAAAATAATGAAAAAATCTTTATATCTTTGTTTGCACTTCCTTTTAATCAGCTCCTCCATGGCAGCCGGCCTTAAATTAACCACCTATAATGTAGGTCTCGCCAAAGGCTTCGTTGAGTACTCTCAGCTGAGACTTCCACTACTTAAAAAAGCAATTGCTGAGTCTGATAGTGATATTTTGTGTCTTCAAGAGTTGTGGTCAAAAAGTGATCGAAAAAAGATGACTCGGGCCTTAAAGAAAAGTTTTCCCTACTCCTACCAAGTGGAGAGTAAAATGGTGAAGACCACAAGTGCACCTGCCTGCAAGACCGGTGATCTTTTCGGAGAAGTGTCGGGAGAAAAGAGGCTTCTTACCTGTATGCAAGATCTTTGCTCTGACAAAAAAGATTCTAGTAAAAATGATTGTATCTTACAAAAGTGTGATCCCGCTTTTAAATATTTGGCCGCCAGTAGACCTGAGTGCTTAAAGTCAGTTTACGCTCAAGTGAGCCTTCCTCTGATTCAGCAGCTCTACAATTTGCTCGGCCCCTTCCAAAGGCCTTCGATTTTCAGCTACCGCGGAGGTAACGGGCTCGCTATATACAGTAAACATCCTATTACCAAGACAGCTTCAGTCGATTTAAAAGATATCTCAAGCACTGTCAGAAGGGTCGGCCTTTACGCACAAGTGAAAGTGGATGGCGTCGATCGCCACATCGTTTGCGCTCATCTTCAGGCCAATTTGGCCTCCACCATGACTTATGCTGGAGATCTTGCTGGCTTTAAACAAGAGAGCCTGGCCCAGGCCAAAGAGATATTAAAATTCATGGACCAAAGTGTTGGCAAAAAATCAGGCCAGCGCTACCTGCTGGGAGATTTCAATTGTAGCTTTGAAAATAAAACGGCAAAAGTAAAAGACGACTTTGTTGAAATATGTAATTTAATCAAAGCAGATGGCTACGATGATTTTGTGAGTAGCTATAATCCTGAAACCATAAAAAGTGGATGTAGTTTTTGTTCAAGAAATACACTTACTAGTAGGACTCATAAAAATATCTTAATTGATCATATTTTCACCAAAGGAGTTGCCACTAAAACTCCCCCTCTAGTCACTATCGATTTTGATAATGAAGTAACAGTCAAAGTAAAAGGCAAAAACATAAAAACCAATTTATCCGACCACTTTGGAGTGAGCCTTAAGACAAATTAATCTTCTATTGCAGTGGTAGAGAAATTTAGCTAGGTGCCCCCCTAACAAAATAAATTCATTCCCCTGGCCACAATTTCTTTCCTCCGGTTACATGCCCCACAAAGAATTTGAATATTCCCAACACTATTATCCCCTCCATGAGAAAACTTAAGCTTATGATCATACTCAAGCCCATGTCTCACCCCACAATTGGCACACTCTCCAGTATAAACCTCACGCTTCACCCCCTTAGGAATAAACCGAGAGTTTTTCACACTCAATTTGCGAACACGTTGCACCTTCCCAGGAGCCGATAATTCTTTTTCAAGAAGTATCTGAATCAATTCATGAGTTGAAAGATCCCCATAAACCTTGCGAAGCCGATCAAATTTCAAAAGCATAAATTCACTAAGTACTAACGTCTCTCGCCTTTCAATTTGGTAGTCTTCACTCACAATTTTCTTAAACTCCCGAGTAGAACACCCCGACGCTTTTCCCACGACATCTTCAATAAACTGTTGATCACGACTCCCCTGCAAAATCCTATTTGCACAGGCCGCATTAGTCAGTGTCAACTCCCCTGACTCAATTTTTGTAAGCGCCACTTCAGACTTAAGCATCAAGCGAGTTGCATTTACTCGAATACTGGCCTCAGCATCTGAGTACCCAAGCTCCTTCACAATATATTTATACAAGGAAGAATACTTCAAATCACAGTAGAGTTTCTCTTTTTCAATAACCATCAACTTCCTCAAAACCTTCTGAGTAAAATTTTTTTCAACCCTAACCAATTCTTTTATCTCACTAAAAATTCTCATATAACCCCCAAACCACAATCATTTCTACCACAATACCAGGTTAAACAAAAACCCCTCCAAAATGTAAGCCCCATCACTTCAAACCTAATTACTAAAACCTAAATTTTGAACTCATTTTCCAAAAAAAAGATTCAACAAAACCATACTCAAAAACAGGCCTTATCAATACCCATTAGCATCCCCATCAAAAGCAAAGTTTTTTATTCCCAAAAAAATCTTCTTACATTTCCCAAAGTTAAAATAATTTCATATGACCGCACACTTTGCATCGAAAAATCTTTCTCTAAAATTTATTCTTGGAATAAAAATAGAAGTATCAGATCAGGCGCTCAAGGGGCCCTTGAGGGGGCCCACGCTTCCTCTTTCAAGGAGCTATCAAATCTCCCAAAGATTCACCATTCATTCCTTACCAGAAGTCTTCCACCCAAATTCATAAAAAAGATGCCCTCGCAATTCACACCTAACTAATCCCAACCTCCAAACTACGCCGTGAACAAGGGCCGAAAGAAAAACCAATTCCCCTCCTAATTTGATTCGGCTCGGGCACAAATAAATAACAAAACAACGACCCACCTGACCGCATACTTTGCATCGCAAATTCTTCATCAAATTTTGTTTTTTTTAAAATTTAGATGTGTGGGTAGTACTAGTATATTTTGTGTTTTGTAAAAAGCGGGGTGATGCCAGTTTAACATTGTTGTTTGTAAAATGTGAGTAGGCACCAGCTTGACTGGCACCTGAGTATTTTTTTAATTGATCGAACTTTCTAGAAGATCTTCAAAAATTTCAGCAACATCTTTCTCAGGATTTTCTTCCAATCCCAAGTCGATATAAGACTGCAAAATAGGGCCCAAAATTACCTCTTCTCTCTCGGCTGGAGTCAAAATCAAGTAATCTAAAACTTCTTGGCCAATGGCCTCATTGTACTCATGGTTTTGCATTGACGACATTTGAGAAGCTTCCACAAGCAATATCGTTCCAATAGATGCTCCAATTGTCATTGCAACCTCACCTGAGCTCGCCGCTTTTGCTTCTTGATTTGAGTTGCTTAGCATTAAAATGCTAGAGACTAGTACTGCTACAAAAAAAAATTTCATTTAACCCTCCGGGTTTAAATATCCACGCATAAATAATTGGATATTTTCATTTGTTAAATCTAATTCTTTAAATTCTTCAGCTAATTCAGCAGAAAAATTGTCACGGATAAAAGAAAAGACGTTAATTTTCTGTAAATTTGATTGTTTTTTTATTAGTGAATCAATTAATTCATCATTTTCTTTTTTTAATGGTATGCCATATCCCGTATTTAGAAACGAAGAGATATGTTTTGTGAAAAATCCTACGATTTGATCCTTAACAGGGTCAATTATATCTGCAACATGAGGATATTTTTCTTTTTTAACATACATTGTGGCGAGCTTCTTCCAAGAGTTTGCCTGTAAGCTATGATAAAATTTATTTTCCAGTTTGAGAAAAGAACTAACTAGAATGATTTTTTGTTGATGACTCTTCACTTCCGCCTTTCCTCTAAGATACAATTCTCTTCGCTCAAGCGCTGTAGATTTTGTTATATAAGTGTAAACATCTTCTAAATTAGGGCCTATTGCCTGGAATGCTTTCTCATATATATCGAGAGATGATTTAAATAAAAAACCATTTTCAATGGCATACTTTTCATCATTTAGGACAGAATTGTCAGTAAATCCTATCTGGCCCCAATATTCCAATATTTTGAGTGGGAAAAACTTTTTACTATCTAATATTTGATGATCATCTGATATTGCTTTTACAAATTGATTCGATTCATGGCCACAGTTATTACTAAAAAAATAATACTTCCCTTGATATTGCCAATATTGTTCTAAAATTCTAGATGTGAACAAATCAATATCACTTCGACTAAAATTAAATGGAACACTTATAACATCTCTAAACTCAACAGAATTATATTCTCTAAGAAGTGATATGAAAGTTTGAAAAAATAGGCGTGAGGGATATTTTCCAATAATTCCTTTAAAATTTGAAACTGTTATGTCTGTAATGCTGGCCCGATAGTTGGCAATCACATGATACTGAACATCTTTTAGACAATCGGGACCGATATCCACCCGTTTGGGAGAGCAAATTACAAATTTAAACATGGAATGACCCCAGCGACTTCCAATAGTTCTTCCTTTCCCTGCTACAACATAATGAATTTGATAAATGCGTGAGGGATCTAAATCCACAAGATTTTTACGATCTAATAACGGGTCATCTTTTAGAAATATTGTTGTGCCACTTTCACAATTGTATTCTTTAAAAGGGATATGATTAAATTCAGAGCTAAAGAAATTATAATAACTTGGTCTTCTACACTTATAGTCCTTATCGAGAAGAAAGTATTCCATATTGACTGCAAAGGCCTCTCGTAGACCGTCGGACTCAGTGGAGCTTAAATCTCTAATATGATTTTTATTTTTCTTTTTCCAGATTTGTAATGTAGAAAAAGATTTATTGAAATTATTTAAATATTTAAAACGTTTTTTTGAAGAGATTTTACTTTTAAAAACTCCTAGAATTTTTCCATCATAATCAAATTGGTGGGCCAATTCATGAATGACTGCCGCTTTTGCTAACTTATAAGAATTTTTGTGTCCACATCGATATGTTGCTGCCCGTTCCTCTCCGTCCAATATTGTGTCTAAAAAATGTTGATTGATCCATATTTTTCTTTGATTGACTCCAAATGGGTTATTTAGGCCATAAATCACCCTTTCAGAAAATGTTTTAGATTCTCCAGGACACAGGGGTAATACCAACTTAGATGTTTTATCCAGTTTTTTAAAAACGACTTGGACCTTATTTTTAAAACTATTTCTAAACGATGCAGGAATCGCCAATTCTATTTCATCAATAAAAGCTGACAATTTGTTCTTTTGCATTACCGAAAGAACACGATCTTTCAGTGCAGTGGACTCCAAAAAGGCTGCATTAGTGGTTTTTGCAGTTGAAAAGTCATCCACTGTAACGGCCGAATTATCACCCACCCCGTGGTTAAATTAAATTCCTCTTTTCAATCATTTAGATTCTCTTCTTCTTAATTTTAAAGGA
>Ga0257117_1001726_pt1 | contig 12441 bp, 10 predicted proteins | sample SI112_135mmetaG_FD_190157 | JGI IMG/M metagenome (GOLD analysis project Ga0257117, IMG submission 190157) | Marine microbial communities from Saanich Inlet, British Columbia, Canada - SI112_135m | ecosystem: Environmental > Aquatic > Marine > Inlet | place: Canada: British Columbia | collected... | reverse complement strand
CCTCTACAATGAGAAAACAATGACCGTTGACAAAATATGTGAGCTGATGGGAATTTCAAAACCTACGCTTTATAGCTACATTCGAGAAAGTTAGGAACAACTCAACGCTTAGGTTTTGGAAATCTTCGTGGCCTTGGACGAAATCGAGGTTTAAATTTCGGATTGGAAAAAGTCTTATCCCAACGACGAACGCCCATTGCAGCCTTAAATGAATTCTTCAACGACATAGTTTAACCGTAGCGTAGTTTAATATCTTACAGTATGGCCTACTGTAATAATCCCTAGAGTTATTCAGATATAATTGAATAACAGATATTAGAACAGTCTTTACGGTTCAATACTCATTGGCCAGCATGATAGTAAGAACTCTGGCTGTCTGGTTTGGATCAGACGGGTCTTCACTTCCATGAACCATATCAGGATCATAATAATCAATCTTCCAGTATATTTTCTCTCCATCATGATCAATTGCACCAAAGTCATGCTCCCCGTAAGGATCGTTACCCTCACTAAAATCGTTGAATAGTTCTACTTTTTCGCGGATTGCAGATTGATCTCTTTCTGGTAAGGACTTTATGCCGAATGTCTGGACAAGGCTACAGGTAACACCCATAGATTTGCGGCATAGATCATTTAATTCGGCTATTTTCTTGTTGTCACTCATTTACTCACTTCCTTATGTTGTAGATTTTTTAAACATAAAGCAGGCGTGAGATAAAAAAGCAAGACGATGAAATGTCATAATAAATAATTTGTTAAGACGTAAATTTTTTAGAGAGACTCTCTGCCCCCCTAAAACCCCCTGAAGATATTTATTAAACTACCAAAGTGAAGGTTTTTATTTGTAATATACCGATTAAAATTCTATTCTTTAATTACGGTACAGCCAGAGATGGCGATGATCGTGACTATACGAAGTGAAGGGGAACGGGCTTAAAAACTCGTTCCTTTTCTATTTTAAAGTGACTGCAATTGTGCAAAAAAGAAATAGCATTTTGTTTTATTATAAAATCAGTTTTTTACTCTTTAGAATTATCCAACATGTAGTATCCAAAAAAAAATTTAATACAAGATGTAAAAAATAAAAAACAACGACAAATTCTTCTTTGTTGTCGTTTAATATATTTAAAACGTTTAAAGAATTTAAGAGCAATCGCAAGGTTAATAACTACAAGCATTTAAAATCAGTAAAGTGACCATAATTGTGCGCAAAAGTGACCGTATTTGTGATGTAAAGTGACCGCAATTGTGCCGTAAGGTGACTGTATTTGTGCGCAAAAGTGACCATAATTGTGCTGTGAGGAAGCAAAGGTGACTATAAAAAACTTGACAATTGTCACTTAAAGTATATTATGCAAATATAATTCTTCTCACTAATTATAGTCCGGTTTTTTTAAGGTCAGATAACTTTGGATCGTAATGAGGTTATAAAACACAGCGCCGCAATTCATATCTCCAACACCCTTACCCATACACAGCGTATGGTTTCTAATGTACTTTTAAAGAATGCCTTTAAAGACTTATTATCCAATGATAGGCATCAAATAAAAATCTCCACCCTCCTCCAGTCCATTGATTGCAACACTAGAAATATTAAAGCGATTAAAGATATTTTATCGGTTCTGGTTACTACCAAGTTAGAGTGGAATATTCTAGATAAAGATAAGAAAAATAGATGGGGAGTTTCCGCCCTGCTCGCCTTTGCAGAAATTAAAAACGGGATTTGTCAATATGAGTACAGCGGAGGTTTGCGCAAGATATTTAGTAATCCAAATATTTATGCCCGCCTCAATCTTCTAATACAAAAACAATTTAAATGTGGGCATACTCTGGCAATCTGGGAATATCTGATGGAGTTTCTTTGCTCTAACAAGTTTAAAAGTGGATATACAGATTGGCTCAGCGTTGAAGCATTTAAGAAGCTTTTAGGAACCCATAACGATCCTTTATATAAAGAATTCAAGTATGTAGGCCAAAGACTTATTAAGAAGCCTTTAAAGAGAATTAACGAGGTTTCAGATATAAATGCTGGGGTCGAGTATGAGCGAAAAAAACGCCGGGTAGTAGCTTTGCGTTTTAAAGTAGCGCGCAAAGAGCATTACCAGCTTCCCCTTGATATGCCCCTGCCCCAAGATTTGGTTGATGTAAAAGTAAATTTTACCAAAAAGCCCAAAGGCGTAAAAACCAAAGAGCGGGTGCAAAATAGCCCTCTTTCTGACCGATTGTTATCTTTTGGATTAACAAACAATCAAACTCAAAAAATTATCATCACTTATGACGAAAACTACATAGCAGGAAATCTTGATATTGTTGAGCAAAATTGTAGAGCTGGTAAAGTGGCCAAGGTTCCTGCCTACACTATGATGGCCTTGAAAGAAGACTATCGGCCTAAAAAGTCATTTCTGGAGGAAAAAAAAGAAATAGAGGAGAAACAAACCAAAGCAAAGGACGAACAAAGAAAAAGACAGGAGTTATTCGAAGAAATAATAATAGAGCTGGAAGCAAAGCGTCTGGAAACTGCTATTAATAAACTTTCAGGAAGCAATAGAGAAAAACTTGAAAAAGAGTTTTTAGAATCCCTGCGAGGAAACGGGAACAGCTCTATGGTATTAAAATCCTATAAGAAAAAAGGACTTTGTTCTATCATGGTTAAAAGCGTATTTAACGTCTTTGTAAGGGATAGACTTGTAAAGGCTCCTATAACCCAAAAAGAGCTAAAAGCTTTTATAAAATCCAAAGGGTATAAAATTGCTCAGTTTAAGCACGAACTGGAGAAAATAAAGAAATGATATATTTGTAATGAATTGTATTGATATGTATGTAATTGAAACGCATTAAATGAAACCTGCCCCCCCTGCCCTTTTCTTTTTTTTATCTAAGACTTTAACTCTGAACCAGCCAATTAAAGCTCACACCTTGCCTATTCTCACCCCTTGGTAAGCAAATAAATAGGAACTATAAGCTCGAAGATTGTCGTTTTATCACTCAAGTTGATATTCTATTCCCATAGTCCTTGCCATTCGCCTTAATCTTTCCCCTACTTCACCGTCTTTCTTCTTATTTATATTTATATATCTATTTCTATTAGTGTCAGACGTAAATGTCGTGGCTGGTTTTGTGCGGGTTTTCACGAATTTCTCCTTTAAGATGCGCGGAAATCGTAAGAATATTTTTATACCGGTAATCATCCCTATTCTGTTTTTAGTGTATGAATAAGTTAAGTACCCCTCCCTCCATGCATCTAAAAGCATTCTTTGAACCTGACGAACAGACTTTCCTATATGTTTGGCAATGATTCCTTGCGTGGTTTCTATAGCTATCCCCTGCCCTGCCCATCCGGCCAGTAATGATACCATGCGTGCGGTACTATCCATTATCCTACGGTTTTTCATGAAGCATTGTTTTATCGGCAGGATGAAAGAGCCGTTATCTTCTGGCTCTATGGCCTTGGCTCTAGATAGTGGGACAAAACCAAAATTGCGGCTCCCTGCCCCGCTTGGTATTAAACTACTTGATATATGATACATGCGCTTATAAGCACCGGCAAAAAACCATAGAAAAAGTGTTTGCAGAATCATTTAAGACTTGCATTCATTTTGTATGGGCGCTACCTTGAAACTGTTAAGAGTGGTAACACCTTATTTAAAGAACCGTCCTTGCAGGGGCGGTTTTTTTATGTCTGGTTAATAGCCGGAAGCTTCTCCTGTTTGGTTGGTTTAGTAAGAAAATCGAATCCCAAGGAGGGAATCGGTAAGTTAATGTATACCATACTGTATACATGTCCACAATAGTATCCATAGGTGATGTTTACCGTATACAAAGGTATCCATTCAGCAAAACCTAAGCATTCAGCCGGATGCAGAGAAATTAACGCTAAAGTGTATGCAGCAAGTAAACAGGGTGGTATCCGGGTATTTTGTGTTTCCAGTATGCAAGGGTATCCACTTTTAGCTGGATAGAGTAGGGGGCCAGCTTGTGATTATATGGGTTTCTGTGTAGTATTCAGATTAATAACTGTTTCCAGTATCCAGACATACACAGGTAAACCCCTCCCATGAAGTACTCTATTTCCGAAGCATCCAGAATAGTTGGTATAACCAGAAAGACGTTATACAAGCATATAGAGAAGAAGCCTATTTCCGTTGATAAGGACGAAAATGACAGGCCCATTATTGACGCTTCAGAGTTGGTTCGTGTCTATGGTGACAGGTGCCGTTTTAACAATGAAGAGGGGGGTAAGAAAGCAGACGAGGGTATACAATCTTCTACAGAGGTATCCAACCAAGATGCAATAGAGGTGGCAGTAACTCAAAAAGAGCTGGAAATGCTAAGGGTACAAATGTCATCTGAAAAAAATACATTTGAAGAGCAAATTGATTACCTTCGCACAAAGCTGGATGAGGCCAATAGCGAAACCAAGAAACTAACAGCCCTCATCACTGATCAAACCACAAAAGAAAACAGGGTAGGGGAGTGGGAAAAGTCATTTAAAGCTCTCGAAGCACGTCTGGCCAATCAGGAAAAAGCAGAAAAAATCCGTACAGAACGGGAAGAAAAGATTCTGCGACAAAATAAAGCATTGCGCAAAGCCTTGCAGGAAGAGCAGAATAAGGGGCTTTTCAAGAAGGTTTTTGGATAGGACAGGAAGTCTTTAAATTGTAATGCATGTAAATGTATTGAATTGTATGTAAATCACTACTAAGTAATGTATTACGCAAGGTAGGGGGCTTGGATAGCAAGAGGAGGCTATTTATTAAACCCCAAAAGCAACATATTGGTAGGATTCACCCTGTCTATGAGGGCTGATTTGAATTGTAATCTTCTGGTTCATGCGTTTAAGAAAATCGAGCAATTTATCAACTGTAAAGCGGCTGAAATGACCGTTTAGCAGGTGTGAGACTTCAGCTTGCTTAATTTCCAAGAGTTCGGCAATTTCCCGTTGTTTCATTTCTTTGCTTTTGAGCAGCTCAATGACATGATACCCAATCAGGCCACGTGCCTGTAGCTCCTCAGCATCTTCAATCCCAAGATCAGCAAAAACATTACCTGTGCTTTTTTCAAATTCAATTTGGTTTGTCATGTTTTTCAAGCTCCTTTGCTTCCTTATAACGTTGTTTAATCAGGTCAACATCCTGCTTTGGTGTTACAATGCCTTTCTTTGATTTCTTTTGAAAGGCATGGAGAACATATATTGTTTTTCCTAACTGGACGGCCTGAATACAACGGTATGCTTCCTTATCGTGTTTTAGAGCTATTTCAATAACCCCTGAGCCGACACCTTTAAAAGCCTTTGCATCTTTTGGCATACCGCCACACTGTATAAGTTGGAGCTCATCTCCGATCAGCTTTCTAACGTCCTCAGGAAAGCCCAGAATATTTTTTCTGGAGTTCCCAAGCCATACAACAGGGCGTAATTCCGGTGGTTGTCCAATATTCAAAGTCTCTTACCATTCGTAATTAATTGTATAGGAAAATTCCTATATTGTCAATTTTATTCTTACTTTCTTAAATGCTTTAGTAAAGATGTGAAGGCCAGTATATTATGTTTATTGATAATATCAATAGGCAAGCTCCTTTATTGCGGTGGAGTAGGGGGGCTTGAATGCATGGCATTGTATTGTATCGAATTGTATGTAATGTAAAAAGGTTTCTCCGCTTCATCTACAGAGGTAACTCTTTTAAATCGTGTAACTTCATAATTATTCGTTTTGTTACAAAATAGTATATTCTGTAATATGTGGTTAAATCCTACAAAGGTACAGAATCGGCCACAGGTTTTTTCTAAGTTATTGAATATAAAACTAAATCATTGATGCTGAGACTCGTAAAATAGTTATTCTTCATTAAAATTCAAACCGTTAGTCATTTTCCTGATTAGCATATTTTAGCCTCTACTTATTGATAAATAAGGAAAATAGTATATCATTACAATCTCTTAGGCTTTCTGCCTCCCTTTATCAAAATAAAGACCTATAAAATGACAGAAGAACAAAAACGAAAACTAGAGCAACAGCTCTGGAATATTGCCAATGAATTGCGCGGTAAAATGGCCGCTGATGAGTTCCGCGACTATATTCTAGGGTTTATTTTCTATAAATACCTATCCGAGAAGCAGCATCTTTTTGCTAATGAATTGCTCGAAACGGAAGATGTTAAAGATTACGCCGATGTTACGGGTAAAGACGATATTGCTGCCATTAAAGAAGAATCTTTAATAAAACTCGGATATTTTCTAAAACCTGATGAGCTGTTCACGGCAATAACCCAAAAAGGTAATGCCAATATTGAGGAAGAAAGTAATTTCATTCTTGAGGATTTGCAATCTATTCTAAATGCTATTGAAAAAACCACGATGGGCACAGATAGCGAGGATGATTTTAATCAGTTATTTGAAGATTTGGACTTAAACAGTACCAAGCTTGGCCGCAGCGTTGAGGCGCGTAACATACTTATCGCCAAAGTGCTTTCTCATTTGAATGAAATAGATTTTCAATTAGGAGACTCTAATTCTGATGTTCTTGGGGATGCCTATGAATATCTGATCGCGCAATTTGCCTCTGGCGCAGGTAAAAAAGCGGGTGAATTTTATACCCCGCAACAAGTGTCCAAAATTCTTTCTAAAATTGTAACGCTTGATAAAAAACGCCTTAAATCTGCTTATGATCCGACATGTGGCTCAGGGTCATTGTTGTTGCGTATTGCCAGAGAAGCAGAAGTTGGAGAATATTTTGGGCAGGAGCTAAACCGCACTACCTATAACCTTGCACGTATGAATATGATTTTACATGGTGTGCATTATTCCCGCTTTGATATTAAGCAAGAAGATACGCTTGAACATCCGCAGCATTTGGAAGAACGTTTTGATGCAGTTGTTGCTAATCCTCCATTTTCTGCCAGATGGAAGGGCAAGGATAACCCGCTTAACGAAACCGATGATCGTTTTAGCCAGTATGGCAGAATAGCACCAAGTACCAAGGCTGATTTTGCCTTTGTGCAGCATATGATTTATCAGCTCAACGATAGTGGAACGATGGCGATTGTCTTGCCCCACGGTGTATTATTCAGAGGCGCGGCAGAAGGTGAAATTCGTCAATATATTATTGAGCAACAAAATTTTCTTGATGCAGTAATTGGCTTGCCCGCAAATTTGTTTTACGGCACATCAATCCCTGCCTGTATTTTAGTGTTTAAAAAATGCCGTGTGCATGATGATGATATCATGTTCATTGATGCAAGCGCAGAATTTGAGAAAAATGGAAACCAAAACGCCATCACTGATGTGCAGGTTGCAAAAATTATAAAGACGTATCAAGCGCGTGAGAAGGTAGATAAATATGCCTATGTCGCAACGCTCGATGAAGTTCGGGAAAATGATTACAACCTCAATATCCCGCGCTATGTCGATACGTTTGAGGAAGAAGAACCCGTTGATATAGAAGCGGTGGCTGAGGCATTGCAAGACCTTGAAGGAGAAATGGTAAAAACCGATGCGGTGATTGCAGGTTTTTGCACCGAGCTTGGAACCCCAACACCATTTAAGATGGGCACAGTATGAGCGCGAAAGCACAGGAAAACATACCAGCCTTGCGCTTTCCTGAATTTAACGGGGAGTGGGGCGATACGACTCTTGGAAAAGTAGCACCAAGCCCATCTTATGGGATGAATGCGTCAGCTGTTCCTTTTGATGGAACACATAAGTACCTGCGTATTACTGATATTGATGAAGAAACACGAGCATTCGTACCAAATCCATTAACTTCACCAGAAGCCCCGATTTCTTCTGATTATAGTATGAAAATTAATGATATTGTGTTTACTAGAACGGGCGCAAGTACAGGAAAAACATACCTATACAATCCTAAAGATGGAAAATTGTTTTTTGCAGGATTTCTTATACGATTTAGAATTAACGATGCTAATTCTTCTTTTATTTATTTTCAGACTTTAAGGCAAAACTATCAAAAGTGGGTTACAGTCATGTCGATGCGCTCAGGGCAGCCTGGTATAAATGCCTCTGAATATTCATCATATAGTTTCTTAATACCCAATCCAGACGAACAAAAAAAGATTGCTACATTTTTATCAGCGGTAGATGAGAGGATTGAGCAGATTACGCGGAAGAAGCAACTCCTAGAGCAATATAAAAAAGGGATGATGCAAAAACTCTTCAGCCAAAAAATCCGCTTCAAGGATGACAGTGGCAATACTTTCCCCGATTGGGAGGAGAAGCAACTGGCAGATGTTTTTGAGGAAGTAAATGATAAAGTTGGTCAGCAAGATTTGGAAACATACAGTATCACAGCGGGACGGGGTTTTATATCTCAAAAGGAAAAATTTGGAAGAGATATTTCTGGGCAGCAAAATGAGAAATACACTGCCTTAAGTAATGGTTCATTTTCATACAATAAAGGAAATTCGAAAACTTACAAATATGGCTGTGTCTATCTTAATGAGACAAGAAAGCTGATCGCCGTTCCTAATGTATTTATCAGTTTTAAATTGATAAATGATGCAATGAGCAATGTGTTCTTTGCAAAGTTATTTGAATATCATTATTTGGATAAGGGATTGCGGCAGATAATATCTAGTTCGGCACGAATGGATGGACTGTTGAACGTCAACAAAACGTATTTTTTTAAACTAAAAATACTGGTTCCACCGACTCAAGAACAACAAAAAATAGCTGATTTTCTCTCAAGCCTTGATGATAAAATTGATCTTATCACTACCGAACTAAGCTATGCCCAAACCTTTAAAAAAGGCTTGCTGCAACAGATGTTTGTTTAATGGTGAATTATGGAGAAATTAAAAAACGAAATACACAGGGTAAAACGCCATAATCTGGAATATTATCATAGCCACCTCACATTAGTTGAAAGCTATATCGAAGAAAAGCCTGATATTTCAATAGAAACATGCAAAGCATTAATTGAGGGCATATCAAAACTTGCTCTTCATTTACTGGCACAAGAACCTATTGATTCACATAAAAACACTGATCTTTCTGATCTTTTTAAAAGAGCACTTTCTGAATTACAAAAAGGGCGGGGCTATTCAGATGTTGATTTAATAAACAGATTAGGATCAGTCGTACATTATATTGGTCAAATTCGAAACTCTCACAGTGATATTAGTCACGGGCGTGCTTCTCTTAAAGATCAAGTCAATGATGCCGATTTTGCAGAATTGGTTATAGGAGTCACTGACAGCCTATGCACTTATATGCTTCGTAGATTAGATATATTGAGCGAAAAAGAAGTCCTCTATGATGACAATCCAAAATTTAATGACTATCTTGATGAACAACACCCTTTAGGTGGCATTGTTCTTTATAGCAAAGCTCTTTTTGACCAAGAGTTTGAAACATATGAAATAGAACTAGGTGACTACGTTATAGAAAATAGCATGGAAGATTAAATGAGTACACAATCCGAATTGGAACTTGAAAATAACCTTATCGCGCAATTACAAACATTGGGCTATGAGAAGGTACGTATTGATGATGAAGAGGCGCTTTTAATCAATCTGAAAAAGCAGCTCGAAAAACATAATAAAACCCTGCTTTCAGATTTAGAATTTCGGCAAGTCCTCAATAAGCTAGCAAAAGGTAATATTTTTGATAAAGCCAAAATTCTGCGGGATCGCATTGATTACATCAAGGATAATGGCGAGGTTGGTTATATTGAGATTATAAATCAAACCCAGTGGTGTAAGAACCAATATCAAGTGACGCACCAAGTCACAATGACAGATAAATACACTAACCGTTATGATGTGACATTGCTGGTCAATGGCTTGCCTCTGGTGCAAATAGAGCTAAAGCGCCGTGGCCTGGAGATGAAAGAAGCCTTTAATCAAACTAACCGTTATCACCGTCATTCTTTTTCTGCCGGTTATGGATTGTTTGGCTATATTCAGATGTTCGTGATTAGCAACGGGGTGAATACAAAATATTACGCCAACAACCCTGTGAACAAGCGCGACTTTAAACAGACATTTTTCTGGGCTGATAAAGATAATAAGAAAATTACGCAGCTCTCTGAATTTGCAAAAGTATTTTTGGAAAAATGCCAGCTCTCCAAGATGATTACGAAATATATTGTTCTGAATGAAAGTGAAAATATGCTGATGGCACTGCGCCCGTATCAGTATTACGCGGTAGAAGCCATTGTTGAACAAGTGCTTAATACCGAAAAATATGGCTATATCTGGCACACGACAGGATCAGGGAAGACTTTAACCTCTTTTAAAACCGCGCAGATTCTTACGCAATCGCCGAAGGTACATAAAGTAGTGTTTGTCGTTGACCGGAAAGACCTTGATTACCAGACGATCAAAGAGTTTAACAGCTTTTCCGAAGGCAGCGTTGATGCAACCAACAATACTAAAAAGCTGGTGGAGCAATTTGGCAATGATACGCCGCTTATTGTGACCACGCTGCAAAAACTTAATACTGCTATAAGCAAAGATAAATATCTGGCCGGCATGAGCGATTTACAAGATAAGCGCATGGTGTTTATTTTTGATGAATGTCACCGTAGCCAGTTTGGAGATACGCATAACCGGATTAAAAAATTCTTCCTTGGGGTGCAGATGTTCGGGTTTACAGGTACTCCGATCTTTGCCGATAACGCCGCTAAAAATGCCCTTGGCAAGCGCACCACTAAAGACTTATTTGGTGAATGCTTGCATAAATACGTCATCACCGATGCCATACGTGACGAAAATGTACTGAAATTCTCAATTGAGTATATCCGCACGGTTAAGCAAAAAGAGGGTATAGCCGATATTGAAGTGGAGGCTATTGATACAGCCGAGGTGATGGAAGCCCCTGAGCGGCTGGAAAATATTACTGACTATATTATTGCCAACCATAACCGTAAAACCCATACGCGGGAGTTTACCTCTATATTTTGTGTCTCGAACATCAAAACTTTAATGGCGTATTATGAGCTATTCAAAGCAAAAAAAAATGCGGGTGAGCATAATATAAAAATTGGCACGATCTTCTCTTACTCTACAAATGAGGAGGATAGTGATGCAAATGGCTTTATTGAAACCGATATGCCCCTTGATGGTGATGGCGGTAAGCCTATCAATAAACACAGTCGTGAAAAGCTAGATGAATATATTGATGATTATAACGAAATGTTTGGCACAAATTATTCGACTGATAATTTCTATGGTTATTATAAGGACATCGGCAAACGCGTAAAGAAACGGCAGATAGATATTTTGCTTGTCGTAAACATGTTTTTAACTGGATTTGATAGCAAAGCACTCAACACCATATATGTAGACAAAAATCTTAAATACCATGGTTTAATACAAGCATATTCTCGTACCAATCGGATTATGGGACAAAAGAAATCTCAGGGAAATATTGTGTGCTTCCGTAACTTAAAACCCGCAACAGACAAGGCTATAGAGTTATTTGCGAATAAAGATGCGCTCGAAGATATTATTTTAGCACCGTACGAGGATTATACGAAACGCTTTGCCGAGGCCGTAGATAGATTGCACGCCATTACGCCTACGGTTGATAGCGTTGATGAGCTTCTTACCGAAGAAGATGAGGTGGCATTTATTCAGGCATTTCGTGAAATTATCCGCATTAAAAATGTACTGGATTGCTTTACCGAATTTACTTTTGATGATTTGCCAATGGATGAGCAGCTTTTTTCTGACTTCAAAAGCAAATATCTTGATTTGTATGACAAGGTTAAAAGTAATAACGAAAAAGAGAAGGTTTCTATTCTTGACGATATAGATTTCGAGCTAGAACTTATCCGCCGCGACACTGTCAATGTGAGTTACATCATTTCATTGCTGGCAAATCTGCAAAATGCAAAACCAGAGGATCAAGAAAAACAATATAAAACAATTTTGGCTATTCTTGATACGGAAGCACAACTGAGAAGCAAAAAAGACCTAATTGAGAAATTCATAGCCAACAATTTCCCTAAAATACCCAAAGGGGGGGATATTGGCCAAGAGTTCGAAACTTATTGGGATGAACAAAAGCAAAAGGCAATTGAAGAGTTAAGTCAAGCGGAGGGGCTTAATCTGGAAGGATTGCAGCAAGTGATAGGAGATTATCTATTTACTGAAAAAACACCAATGCGTGATGATGTCATTAGTATTATGAGTAAACGTCCCAACCTCAAAGAACGCGCCTCAATTTCTGAGCGAGTTATAGATAAAATCAAATCTTTTGTTGAAACATTTATTGATGGAGTAGATTAAATACACATTGATTTAAAATCAGGCTTACGTGGAGTAAAACTCTAGATAACCCATTGAGAGGGAACGTATTTTTAGCTGTATCTTTTAGAGTGATAATATTACTTACGGGAAATGGTGGATTATTTGAAAGCTCTATTTAACCGAGAAAGCTTTATAGACCATTTCTCGTAACTCATCATTACATGCACCATATTC
>Ga0257117_1001722_pt1 | contig 12466 bp, 3 predicted proteins | sample SI112_135mmetaG_FD_190157 | JGI IMG/M metagenome (GOLD analysis project Ga0257117, IMG submission 190157) | Marine microbial communities from Saanich Inlet, British Columbia, Canada - SI112_135m | ecosystem: Environmental > Aquatic > Marine > Inlet | place: Canada: British Columbia | collected... | reverse complement strand
TAAATCTATAAATCAAATCATCTACTCCAGCAGTAGCAGAGCCACCAACCACACTATGATAATTCAAAACATGTTGTTTAAATTTTGACATACTGACATAACTATCCCACATTCTGACTTCAGCAACTGAACCACTTAGGGTTTCACCCATTAATAAATTCTGACTCGTTAAAGCGGATGATGTAATAAAATTTTGATTTATATTTGAACCCGATAGTGAAACCACATCATGTGATGACATACTTATGAATTGTACATTTCTGATTTTATCGTCATCTTTTCTGGCTACAAACATATGGTATGATTGAGTAAAAGCACAATCCACAAGTGCATTACTTGCAGTTACTACATTTCTCTGTACCATTACGTTGAAAATATTATCACTCATTATATTACTGATATAATCAGTTGACATGGAGATGTGATTTGTACCAATTGCACTGGATACATTTTCTTTATAGTTTAATCTAAATTCAATCTTTCCTATCGTATTAGATGAACCCGATGGCACTACTCTTAAATCCCAATAATCATTAGAACCACTTGATCTTAATATTGTCTGTGTGTTTGTTGATTTATTAGCGTGAAATACGAATTCAATTCCATTTGGCTTTGCATCATTGGTCCACCAATCTAATGCTAAATAATCAGAACCGCTATTTACATTTAACATTGGAAATGGTGTTACTTCACTTATGAATGATATATTACCCTTTTTATTTTTTAATCCATCTATTAAGTCATCCGTGGTATTATCAACAACGGTTGGGTTATGTTCATCTATAGAACCGCCGTATTCACTTAATTTAAAAGAGTTGGCATCAAATCCATATAGATTTAATAATGAACTTAACGATGCTTGTGTTCCCTTTGATTTATAAACATAAAGTACATTATTGAGTATTTTTTTCCATAGTAAATTTATAGCACCTTTCATACCAAATCCATCACCTTGATTACTTTCTAAATAATTTGTAATGCTTCCACTATAGGGGTTCATCAAATCAAATCCTATTGAGTCACCAATGATTGGTAATAAATTATCAGGTATTGAATTAGGATTTTTATATCCCATTTTATAAAAGTTTTGATAGTTGTCGATATAACTTCTTAATAAATCAAATTGCTCACCTAACATATTTACGAAATCTCTTAATGTTTTATGTTGGTCATCGGTTCGTAAAGAAAATGGTAAATTATTAATTAATGAATTAATATTATCATTATCATAATTTGATGCAGAAGTTATTAAGTCATCATACCAACTATTCCACGTGGTTGAACCAGCGTAACTACCACTCGGTGGTCTATAGATATTACTGAATGGATGTATATCAGTTGGATTATTATAGGAAACTTTTACATCTGTAAAATACGCATTTGATGAACTTGGTGAATTCATAGATATTGGAAATAAATCACCCTGAGGCATAATAGATGCCGTTACGGCACCATCTATATTTGAGCCAGCTTGAGTGGTTTGGTTTGGAAAAAAATATGGTCTATATGTTCCACCATCTGTTATGCCATAAGCATACCCATCTCCAGTACTTCCACTTGTTGATGCCAGTCTTACATTTGAACCAGATAGTATTTCGTAATTAGTTGAGCCTGACCATGCGGTGTCTAAATCAGGAATCTCGGCTATATCGTATCCATCACCCGAATATAAATCGATGTCATCATTCGGCCTCCAATACAACTGCTCTCCTTTGAAAATATATCTTTGATAATTAGAACCAGTAGATGTTGGATTTAATATGGCAGAACCACTATAGGCTTCAAATGGTACTCTTCTTTTATTATATTCATAAAGAGTATTCGTGGAATCATAATTAATATTTGCATTACCACCATCTTGCGTTAAATTAAAGTTACTTCCAGGTGATGCATCACTTCCTGTAAATCCCCGCATAACGAAAGATAAATAAACGGCTTTATTAGTATTGTAGAATGGTGGATTTTCTGCATTATAGACATCCGTGAATAAATGTAAATTATTATTAGTAGTTCTCTTCGTATATACGGTATCAAACCCTTCGGAATCTATACTTTTGGTTAAAGGATTCGCATAAGTGAACTTATTACTGAAATCCGTTCCAGCTAAATTCATTCCAATACCAGGAGCAGATAATGTTGAATAACTCTGCCCATCCGTGTATAAGAAATTTTCATAATGAGTAAAATTATTCTTAATGACTTCAACTTGATTAAATAAATCTTTTCTCTTTTCTACTATATTGGCAGTACTTGCTTTTGATAATGAAGAACTTATCTCAGTATATAATCCTTCAAGTTTAACTGCTTTGTTTTTAAAGTTTGTCAATCTGGATTCGGCTGAACCAAAGAACGAATGATTTGAAAATTTACTATAATCTATATTTAGATTTATATCTTTCTTTTGTCGTTGTAATTCATTAATTATATTCGGAGATGATGAACCCGTTATGGCGTTGTAATTTGAATAATCATCACCAGTTGCAGTTGCTTCAGTAATATATCCTTCGTCAATTGCCAATCCTAATCCGGATATTGCCAATTGTTCTCTATCTATAAAAAATACAGTTTCTGATTGTGATGATAAAAATTTATTAACAATTCTAAAATCTTTATTTAAAGTAGAAATATTATTTGGTAAAGGTTGATTTAATTTTATAATTAAAGTTTGTTTATTATTAGTTATGATATCAAAGGCATAACCATTAATTGCTATTAACCTACCTTGACTTAATTCTAAAAAAGAGTTGAAGTTATAAACATCAAGGCCTTCATGTAGAAAATAAGTAATGTGTCTTTTTAAATCATCATCAAGGCTGTTTTCATAAACCTTTTCATCAACTTCAATTCGTATTTCTTTTCTACTTGGTGATACTTCAGAAATATAAAATACATCATTTTCTCTAAATCGTTGTATGAAATCAAATTGTAAATTATAATTGTTTTCAGAAAAACCAGTTCTATCTAAGTACTCATTTGGTTTTAAAAATAATTGAGTATCTTTAATATAGTAATCAATATCTTTGGATAAATCTTCATTTTCTAAAAAAGAACCAACATCGGAAAACACCGATAGTTTAATTACAGGATATCCTCTACCTTCATTTTGCCCGTTTAACTCCCAATGTTTTTGCCCAAAGGATGCTTTGTCGGTAACTCCATGTGTAGTAGCCCACCATCCAGTCATTTGACCATCATCGTTACTATTAGTATCCCAAGCATCTTTTAAATCAAAATAACTATCTACATATTGTTCCCAAAAATTCTGTAATGTATAAGTTTCACTATCGGATATTAATTGTAATGTATCGTTATTATAAGTGGTTAATATTTCCATTAAAATGCCTGTTTGTCTGTATTCTGTTCTAACAATGGAGTTTCCATTACACCTTGTCTTTGTATTTTTCCATCTTTAGGTTGATTGACTTTATAATCCCCTATTAGAATTGCCTTATCTGCAGTTCCTGTTTTGTTTTGTATTGATAAATACTCTATATCTTGTGGATTTAAATCAACAATACAATCTTCATTACTTATAAATATGTCGGTAGCAGAACTATTGATTGGTAAACTACTTGTGATTTCTGATAAGTTAAAATTATGATGTACAATTAATTGTTTATCATTAGTTATAAAGTCATAAATGTCAAGTGGTTTTTTATACATACGAGTTATGGATAAATCCAATTGACCTGGTGTTTCACCATATAATCCTTTATTAAAATTATCAATAAAGTCTCTACTGGATGCTCTTTCTAAATAATCATCTTGAATAAAGTTATCATCTTTTTTTATTCTCTCTACTGAATTATTGTATTTAGAATCTTCATCTAATCCACCAATTGTTACTTGAATTGGTCTTTCTTCCCCCCCTATATATTTTGTTTTAAATGGCAAAAAGTTAAAATCAGTTCCACCGAATGTTGAGAAGTCTTGACTTAATAAAGTACCATCATTAATTACTATATTTGTAGTTAGTAACTTTGATTCAAAAACATGACTTAGAAATGGATCAGTTCTAAATACTATTGTTTTTATACTTTTTACACCAGGTGTATTATAAACATGACTTGTTAAATTAACGGTACCGTTATTTTTTATATAATCTGCATTATTATATTCAGTTAAATATTTTTTAATATCCCATAAATTTAAGTCTATATTATCATACCATTTAAAATAAAAAGTATTTAATAAATTATCATCTGTTAATAATTCTTTTTCATCACCCCATTGTAATACTTTATATTTATAAACAGGACCGTTTAGCTCTTCATCAGATTGAAGTAATTGATCTACATTTATTTCTTGATAATCTATACTTCCAAATGCAGTATAAATTCCTAGGACGTCAGTTTGTCCATCAGTATAAAAACCAGTCGTAACAACTTTTATAAATACATCCAATTCAACTGTTCCTTCTTGGTCTGTTGGAGTTATTCTGAATATATTACTTGTCAATGTTAAATTGCTTAAATCTTCAGGTGGGTGATCAACTAGACTAAAAATATTATTATAAGTATAAGTTTTAAGGTCTGTTTCTATGTCTGATAAATTATTTCCAATTCTTTCTCTAACTCCGACTGACAGGCTCAAATTAACACCGGAAAGGGGTTCATAATTTACGCTGTTGTGAGCGTAACCATTCTGCCCCACCCTATAAATAATTAAATCTTTTACTCGAACCCTATAATACCCTTGTCGGGGAAAATTTGAAAATACTCCTGTAGTGCCAGCTCCTCCATATATAAGTAAAGATGAATCTTTGTGTATTTGAACTGCTAATTTATTTTGTAAATATTCGCGACTCGTACCGGCACCATATGTTTCATCAACATATTGAATAACTGGTAACTTCACATCACCATGATCTATATCAACTGGACCACTAATATTGTTTGATTCATCATCAGACTCATGGTGCCATTCAGGAGATGCATGTCTCCAATCTGTAGTATTTAGCCAACCGTGTTTAGCATTTATTGTAGTATTGATGGCAGTACGATTTGAATTATATGGAGTATTCCAACCATCATGGCTATTTTCATCCCAGAAATTAACACCTTCTCCTGGCCACTCTGGTTTAGTTTCATCACCACCGTAGTTAGACCAAAGTTGTCCGCCGTCACCTAACTGCTCAAGTGGTGGAGTTGTCAATCCAACTGAACTCCCTACGTTTGAAAATGGTGAAGTTCCTGTGGGATTACCAAACATCGTTGCATTTCCTCTTGATGTTCGTGTTATTATACTACTATCCCCAAACCATAAATACTCCATACCATCAAAGCTAATTGGTGAACTATCTAGGTCATTTCTCTGCCAGGCATCCCAATCGCCTTGATATTTCCATTGTGGTGTCCCCTTCCAATCGTCGCCCTGATCAACTTGTGCAATTTTATCTCTTCCAACGTTTACTGGATAAACTTCACCAGTATAATTTCCATCACCATCTCCACTAGTGTAATGGTGTAAATCGTAAATACTATCAAATGGAGATAAATCAGAAGCGGGATGACCTGCGTTTCTTCTGTCTTGTCCGTAGACATAATTTTGAGTTGCCCAAACACCTGCTCCTAAATAAAATTTATCTAAATAAATCTGTGTTATGCCGTCATCATTACCCCTAATATCAACGACTTTATATTTATATTGCCAATAACCGCCGAATTGAATCTTATCCATTATTTTAATATCAATATTATGTCCTACGAGGGCTGTTCCCGCGTCATTAGTAAATTCTATTACCAATTGAACATTAGGTCTTTTTATGGAATTATAAACACTTAATGTCCAAACTGTTCTGTAATCATAATCGTTACTGGTGGTATCAAAATTATATTTTATTCTAACTTTGCTGTTTCCACCAATCATTGTATGATGATTAAATTTTTTACTATCTGCTCCAGTATATCGCAGTGTCCATTGAGTATGATTACCAGTTAAAGTTTCATCTTCAAATGATTTTTCCTCACCGTGGCCACCATCTGCAACATCTATTATATTCTCATCAATCTGTGATCCAGTATAGGAAGAGTTTAAATAGCTCGTATAGTCATCTAACGATTCATGGGTAATATTATCAAAATTTAAAGCTTCATCTTGAGAAAAATGATCTACCCCAAACTTTATCTCTACTGGATATGAAGTTTCACTATAATCATCAGGATCAACTTGATTATCATAATATTTAAATAATTTAATCTCATCATTATCAATTTCTAAATCATTTTTATTAGTAATATCTAAATCCGATTTATAAGCGAATCCAAAAAGTGTTTCGTTAAATTCACTTACATTAGTCCTAACTACATCATTTATATTAGAATCAGTATATGTTAAGCCTGGAGCAATATCTAATTTTTTATTATTAAAAATATAAGATGGCCAACTTCCTAATGAAAACTTTTCCATGCTATCATTATCTAAACCAAGTTCTTTATCAGTTCCATCCGGATAAACACCTGGTGTTTTCAATGATGGATAATTAGGTTTCTTATCGTATGCCATTAGAATGCCTGCTCTGAATTATTCTTTTCTATACCATCAGGTATAATTAAAGTACTTGTTGTTAATCTCAAATCGTCATCAAGTGAAACTTCAAAATCTTGATTATAATGAATTTCACTTAAATCTGTTTTATCAATCAAATCAGTCGTTGTGGTTTGGTCGAAATCAATATTTAAAATTAAATCGGGATTATTATCATCTAAATTTGTAATCATAGCACTATCATCAGGTTCATCCCAGGTTGTTTTTGAGCCATAAAATTTTGAACCGGATGCTATAATATTTGTAAAATTTCCGAATTTATCTAATTTCGGAATTTCAGGATAATAATAAGTTTTACCATTAGTAAGTGGATTTACTCCTCTCCATGATTGTGGAGAGTTTTCATCGATAATGATTTTCCAATAAGATGTTCTTGGAATTTTTGAACCATCAGCAGCAGATCCTGAGCTTACGAATTCCTCTATAATTCCCTCTATATGTTGTGATGTGAATTTATAATGTTTAGGTATTATATTTTGCCAATAAAATTTCCTATCAGGATTATCATATGGATTAATATTTTGATCTTCAGGTACAAATCCAAGTTGTTTCCACATTGGTTTAACACCTTTGTACATTTTAGTAGTGGCAATATCAACATCATTCAACCCCGTATCCTTGAATGAGTCGTGAAATCGTTTATCTATAAATCCTTTATGTATTGTTGCCATGGTGCTTAGTTTCCGTCAGATGTAAAGTTAGCTTCAATAGTATAATTACCATTCATTGTAATGATTGTTTGAGAGCTATATTGATTCCCCCCGGCCGGTATAATATTTCCGGTCCAAAAGGCGAAAATATATTCTTGATATGGAGTTGCTTCAATTGTCACTTCTGTTCCCTGTTCATAGGTAAACGTTCCCTCTGGTGTAACATATCCATTACCATCATCCGAACTCTTAACTCGTAAGGTCAATTCATAAGTAGTCGGCTCTTCTGTTTCTGGTGGTAAAATATTCACTACATGTTTAACAGTATCTTGTAGTCCTGCTGGAGTTGTACCGGCAATCATTACTGGTAAATCATCAGAATGACTAACACCATCTAAATGTAGATAAAGCGTATCGGAATCGGTTCTATCATTAGTATTAGTTCCTAAAATTCTCAATCTAAGTGTCCTTGTAAGTACTCCTGGAGTAAATGTTACATATCCGACTTGATTAGTACCAGGCCAATTTGCTCCCGTTCCATTAGATAGGTAAAAATCTGTACCCCATGCAGCCGATGAACCGGCATAATCACCAGTAAGACCTCCAGATGTGCTACCATCGTAATAATTCCCTACGGTATACCATAATGATAATGTTCCTTCACCACTATCTCGCGTTAAATTAAAAAGTGGATATGCATTGTTACCATTACTCGGTACTACTACATCAGTACTTGTGGTTTCATAAGAAACGGTTTGAAAATCAGCAAGGTAGCTACAACTATTATCTAATACAGAAGCATTTGGATTATAATTTAAAGCCGTGTTATCAGTACAACCAAGTGTTGCTCTATTAAACTGAATCTCAGGTGAACCATAAACCGTAGGACCACTTAATGTTCCTGATGTTCCAAATGGGCTCATCCCCGTTGAGCTAGTTTTCCAAAATGCCAATCTAAAAGCTTCGGGATAAATAGTCGTCCCCATGAAATTCGTAAAGGATTCCAATAGATCATCACCATCCTCTACATAATTAACAACCATAGTTTCTGTTCCAGATAAATTATTTTCATCCCACTCAAGAGTTATAATACTATCCTCCCCACCAAACATTTGAGCTAATGCTTGATATCCAGGTGAAATTGTATTCCAATCATATATATAAGTTAATCTGACCTGTACTTCTTCACCAACTGTAAGATGATTGGCGCCATAAACTAGTGATAAATCCCAATCAAATGTTATTTCAACTTTTTCATTTGGTTCTCCAAGCACATATGGTTCTATAAAATATCCATCAAATACTAATGAATTATTATTTGGAAATAATATCAACGATTGTGCATCAAGTTGTATCCAATTAACTCTTAAAGTTCCCTCTGTGTCAGTAGTTAGTTCTGATATTGATATTGTTTGATTGTGTGAATTTTCATCATATACTATATAATCTGTAAAATCATCATCTTCATTTCCATATGGTTCAATATCTCCAAACAACCATCCGAAATTACTTGATACAATAATATCGTGATTTAAAAATGGAGTTAAAAGTATGGTATAAGCCCCCCACGGCTCAATTTCATCAGGGTCATTTACACTTATTGTACCGTGTGCTCCGTTTACCGATATTGAAAGTTTAACAGTTCCAAAAGGATCAATAAGTCTTGATGGTTGAATTGAATCCATTTCAGTCGGACCGCTAGTATTGAAGCCTGATGCATGACCATCCACTACTCTTATGCGAGCATCCCAAGAAAATGGATTATCTGGATTTACATTATCGTGGGTAAACTCTTGATCATTAATAACACCACCACCTGTATACCTGAACAAACTACCAATCTCCGATGCATCGAAGTCAAATGAATTTGGTATTATATCATTTGTTGCAAAATCACCAGAATAATTGTAAGTATATTCCTCCCCATTTTCATTCCAAATTTCAAGTTCAAAATGACCAAAATCACCATCTATGCCTGGCCAAGATAAATCTATTTGTTCCCATGTAAATCGAAGTATATTACGATCTATCTGCTCAACACTTAATTCGGTTAAAGGATCTGGTGCTACTGTCCAGTCTACTATGGGTATTATAGGATCGGAATCAGTAGAACTAAAATTCTCTGAAGTATCATAAGTTGTGACCTTGAATTTATACTCCAATGTGAGATTCGATACAGTGAAATTTTTCATAAATCCCGTGGCAACCTCAGTTGCGGTTTTGATCAAGGTATCAACCACAATAGGAGTATCTAAACTGGTATAGAATAGTTCTATTTTATAATAATCAACATCAGTCGATAACGATGGAGAAAACATTAAACCAACTTCTCCATAGCCAGGGGTAGGTATAAATGAAGCTAGGTCGGAGTCGTGATTATAAACTGCTAAATCATTTGCATTCAATGGTGGTGTTTCGTCTATATATTGAAATCTTGCATTTAATGTAAAATCATCGGAAATATCACCGTGATCAGATTCGTATAAAATATTTGGATCAGCCGTGTTTGGTGCAATTTCTTCATCATTAAATGCCCATCCCACAAAAAACCAATCTTCAATAGTGGTCAACTCATTTGGAAATTCAAGACCGGCTTGAAGTTGATTTGTCAAAGTTATCGTTAGATTGTCTCGTCTATCAAACTCAACATACTGTGGTGTATCACCCTCCGAGAAACTTAGTGTTTCCGATACTGAACCGTCTTTGATTATTTCTATACCAATAGTTCCGGGTGGAATGTTATCAATACTAATAGTCGCCGTACTTGTATAAACACAACTACCGTCATCAACATTAGCTAAGCCAGAATAATTATTTGCGGCACTATCCGTACAACCCAAAATCGCAGAATCATCTTCATCAATCTCACCTTGATACGGTGATACTATACTTAATAAACTATCATTTAATCTACTATAATCGACTTTACCCACTACATTTAAAATTTGTATTTTATCAAATTCATTTAATTCTTTTATTACTTCTTCACTCGCTCCTTCATTTCCATTAGGATATAATGGATCAACACCAATCATATTGTATAGTGATTTTACAAGTGCTGAGTCTTTACTGATTCCACCGATTGAAGCAAAATTATTATAATCATGTAAATTTAATTCGTAATTCGGAGATGGATTTAATAATATATTGGTTTCGAATTTTTCCCAAGTATACAACCGTTCACCGGAATGCCCAATATGATAAACGACTCCTGTTATAGAATAAAAACCTGGTTTTTCATAAAAGTGTTCAAAGAGAGTTGTTGGTTCTAATAATTGTGGTTTATCCGTGTATTCCAATTCACTACCATCACCCCAGTTTAATTTAAACAAATACATTCCATTTCCATCTGTATTATCCGAAAGATTTTCTATAGCTTCATCACTATTACCAGTTATGAGCCACTCAAAATAATTCTTACCACCTGCTGTTCTTAATGGTCTATTTGTAAAAATATCAATATTACCACTTCCTGATATTCCAAGTCTTCCATGTATTCTCGGTGATAGATAATAATTAATCTTGCCTTCTGTTGCTAATTCATAATTTTCTTTATCAATTTCTTTATCATAATATCTATCTAAATGAATTATATCATCGGTATTTGGATTAATGACAAATGGTAAAGCATCTATTGACCAACTATACCCTAACCAGTGACTATAGTATATATTATCATCGGCCGTTCTAACAATTGGACCATCAGGAGTTTCTTCTATAAGAGTATCATGTGTTTCTAAATTATCTTTTAAATAAGATTGAAATGTTGATTCATTAAAATTATTGTTTTCCCAATAATCGCGATTATTTAGCGTGTATGTTCCGAGTGGTATTCTTCTATCATTACTTTGTGTAATTTCAGTACTACCATTATTGAATTTTGGATTTAAATAAATTAAATCACGACCTTGATGTGGTTCAAATACGTCTAGTATGTTGGACAAATTGACATCACCACCAGTCTTTGGTCCTACTGATTGTTGGACCTCAATTTCATCAGCTTTCGTGAATTTCTTGGTAAGGGAGATAGCCATGATGTTTAATTACCACTTTGTTGTTGTTCTTGTTCTGGTTCCGTTACGTCAACTTCTAGTGAATCAACTTTATATCCGCGAGCTCTTAATAAATCACTACGGCTTATTACCTCTACTTTACATCTTGCTCCTAATAAATCACCATCAGCGCGCTTACCTTGAGCAGCTAATGTTCCACCTGAATTTCTATGATTTAACCAAAATTGTTTATCTGTAAGATAATCAGGATTATTTTGTAATGCATAACCAGTAAGGTTAAGTGAATAATCTTCATCAACTAATGGATTATATGTCGCACAAATAAAAAACCATTCGTTTAAATCATTCGTTGGTATTTGAGTATGATTTTTAAAATAGTCCCACGGAGATACTTCATAAACTGCTGTACCACTTGTTAATGTATTGTGTCTGGAATTTATTTCACCTGTAGTAGGATTTGATGGCCCTCCTCCAAAATGACTATCATATAGGTTATTTTGATTAACTCTATCATCATAGACAACCAACCTAACCATCCTATGATATACTTTTGTATTAGCGTCTTGATGCGTAATGGTTTCTAATCTAAATCCATAAGGACTATCTTGTGATGTTGGGTTTCCAAAATTAAACAAAGTTCCTCTTCCTGTTTTTCCAACAAACCTAACCCACATCGTTATGGTAAAACCATCCGTTAAATAAGAATTACCTTTCTGAAACTCGAGCATATCATTTGGATTTCTTAATATAATGGCTTGATTTGGTTTTCTTATTTTTAAGAATCCACTTGATTTATTCTCATACTCAGGTCGTTGATCTGGAATTACTTGAACGACATTATCAACATCACCTAAATAAGTGTTGAGTTTGTTTCGCATTGACTCAAGAGTTTTACCTTGATTATTAGTATTGGCGTGAGTGTTTAATCGAGTTATATAAGCAGTGGATTTATTTTCATGACTGACTCTACTTCCGGAATCTATCCCTGATGCCAATGATGTTAGGGATTCACCGGCACCATCATTATCAACATCTTGAAATGGTGGTGTTGAACCGATTAAATCATTAAACTCATTAAAAAACTCATTGATTTGATCTTGTCTTGTGGTTTGGTTTGGGAGTAATTCAAATATATTTGTATCTAATATTTCACGTGCTTTTTCTGGATTTATTTTAGTGCCAGTTTTAGGTTTTGTTAATTGACTTAAATTCAATACATTTATAAAATATCTTTTGATTGGACGGAATGGCATTAGT
>Ga0257117_1001719_pt1 | contig 12485 bp, 9 predicted proteins | sample SI112_135mmetaG_FD_190157 | JGI IMG/M metagenome (GOLD analysis project Ga0257117, IMG submission 190157) | Marine microbial communities from Saanich Inlet, British Columbia, Canada - SI112_135m | ecosystem: Environmental > Aquatic > Marine > Inlet | place: Canada: British Columbia | collected... | reverse complement strand
TTGGACAATCGTGTCCACAAGGAATAGTCCGGGTTTAAATGTGAGCGAAGAAGAGAAAAAAAAGGACGAAAAGGAAGAACCTAAAGTACCCAAAATTAAAATTGGGTATTTGGGAACTGACGATGGGTATTGGAATAATATCAAAGTCCGATTTGAAGCTTCTTTTCCTCCAAGTAAATATAAATTCGAGTTCATTCAATTTAAAGAAGAAACAGAACAAGAAATTCAGGCCATAGTTCCCAAGGTTGTAAGTAAGGGGTTTTCAATCCTCTACGTTGATTACACCCGCAGTCCAGAAGTGTGTATCGCTTTTGTCAAAATATTAAAACGCCAACAGTTCTTAGAATTTATGGTGGTGGTAGGACTTCTCGATTATCGTGAAGATTTCAATTTTGTTCAAAGAGCTATGATGAGTGGAGCAGATTTTAATCATATTAAAAGTGGTGAAATCCATGATGTGGTATTTTGTCCAGGCAATCTTGCCTTTCCAGAAGATGTGACCCTTCCAAGTTTTGCTACAGGGAAATTGAGTTACACTACCGAAGTCCACGAGTTATTCAGACTTAACTATATGACTGAGGAAACCATTCGATTTGAAACAAATATGGACTTTCCCAATGATCAAAGTTTTATATTTAACCTCAATATTGACGAAAAACTTATTCCTTTCCCAAAGATGACAATCTTAGGGCGTGATGGTTCTAACTTGTTCTACAATTTTGAGCACGGATATGAGGCGGTAATTGACTTCATTAAACAAGATGATTGTGGCACTGAATGGCAGGCCCATTTGGATGAAATGGAGGCCAAAAGAGAAAGGATTAAAAAGTTAAATGAACAGCTCGAGAAAGAGGAAGAAAATGGTAAAGCGATCGAGCTCGATATTGAAAATGATGATGATGATGGACTTCCCAAAAAATTAACTGAAGAAGAGCAACTTGCTGAAATTGAGGCCAAAAATAAAGAGAAAGCCCGTAGAAAGGAAAGATTTGCGGCCATGTCTGATAGGCTTGAGAAGGCCAGAAAAGAGCTTCAGACCTATGTTCGCGGCGAGGCCATGACAGGTGGGCTTGGCAAGATTGTTAAAGTTCTCTCCATTGATAAAAAGGGTGCTGTTTTTAAGCAGGTGGAAAAACTCTTCCACGAATATCCTTTTTCTTTTAGGTGGCAAGCACTTATTCCTGAGCCCAAAGAGTTACTCGAATCTATGAGGCCGCAAATCATAACTTATCAAATGGAGCATTTGCCTGAAAAAGAAGAAGAAAGAAAAAAAATAAATTTAGAGTTATTTAATCATAAGGACCATCTTACTAAAATAATTGGAGATGTATTAGATATTAAGGGGTACCAACCATTTATTGTTGTCTTCAATGCCAAGAAAATCTCGGCCCAAAGTTTTATAGATTCTACCGGTTATAGTCAGATTCTAACCCAAACAACGGGGTACGACCTCAAGGTGGTTTTAAACTTGGTAGATGTGCTTACTAAGAAGCTTACTAAGAAAGATGAGGATTACTGGAAAGGTCTGCTGGCAGCGGAAAATAAAAGAGCAAGAGAGGAAGCAGAAAAAGCCGGGAAGATGTCTACCAAGCCGATAAAAATGTCCGCTATTAAAAAAGAGAAAGTTTTCTTTAGAAAAGGGGACTCAAAATCATGGGGAACAATTCAAAGAGAGATTTGTCTAAAAGTGGCGACAGAAAGTGAGATCTATTTTACTTCCGAGAAAAAATTCGAAGAGGGGGCAGTACTCAGATTTGATGACCCTCTATCTTTTTGGATTACGGTAGTTCCAATGGTTCAAAAACAAGTCGAAAAATATAAAGGCCAAGGCCTTTACCGTGGTTTAATTCATGGTATGGGGCAAGTTGAAAAACAAAAAATGAGACGCTTTGTAAATACTCTCTTTTTTAAAGAACTAGAGTTGAAGAAGAAGAAGGAAAGAGAGGAATTTGAAAGAATTCAAAAGAAAGCAGAAGAGTTAAAGGCCGCAGAAGCCGCCAAAGCTGCTGCTCCTGCAAAGGGAGAGGGTGGAGATAAAGCGGAAGCATTTAAAGCTGAAGAAGCCAGTGCTCCCGCACCAGCAGCTGCAAGTGCAGAAAATGATAAGGAGTCTGCACCAGAGGCGAGCTCTGGTAGTGATGATGATAAAAAATCTGCCTAGTTTCCTATAAAATTAATCCAAGCTTTGATAAATATGGTATGTATGGTTCATGATAAAGATTATTTATTTCTTTTTAATCTATCTTCTTATTAAGGCCGTATGGAAAAATTTCTTGGCCCCCATGCTTGTAGTGGGTGGGGCATCCGGTCCTCAAAGAGAAGATCCGCAAAGAAATCATCAGGCAAATCGTGAACAAGGTGTTCCTAAACAAGACATCGAAGCAGAGTATACGGTGATCTCCGAAGAAGAGTCATAAACTCTTCATTAAACCTCATGGATGCTGTGCATTGACCTTCTTTCCCTGCCCCACATTAAAAATGTGTTTTCTCAAAGTTAACAAAATGTTAGAAAAAGGCTGATGGTCGTGAGGTTTTTATCGTGTATGACAGACAGACGCCTAATATGGAGAAAGCTGTGAAGATTTTAATACTTTGTTTATTCTACGGGATTTTTGGCACTGAGTTCAGTTTTGGAAAGAGCGCTAGCTTTAAACCAAAGCTCGAATTCAATGTTTTAACCAATGTTCCGGCAGTGGAATTTTCAGGAGAGTTAACTGGGTCAGGAAAATTTTTAATGAATCACACGGTTGATAAAAACGGTGCTGAAGTTGTCAGTATGGAAAGTGTATCTATTCCCATAAAGAGTCTCACCACTGGAATTGATATGAGAGATGAGCATATGTGGGACAAGATTTTTAAAGACAAGGCAGGGTTAATGCCCAACCTGGAATTGGTTTCAAAGTCTGCTTGTCCGATTAAAAGTGGAAAAAATATATGCCAGATAAAAGGGATTATTTCTTTTGCAGGAAAGAGCTCTGAGTTACTAGCTAAGGTGGTCATTACTAAAAGCGAAGCTCTCATCAAAATGGATTCCAATTTTTCCATTTCTCTGACAAAAATGGGAATAACTCCTCCATCATATATGGGCGTTACTGTTGAAGACAATGTAGAGGTTAAAATGGAGCTTGAGAGTACTAAGTGAAACTTTGGATCTCATTATTTTTTCTGCTGATTCACTCTCTTGCCTTTGCAAACCCTGAGATGATTAGACACGGCTATATTAGCTGCAAGGCCTGCCATTTTTCAGCAAGAGGGTCGGGACTATTATCTCCCTACGGAAAAGGAATCTCTAAGGCCTTTAGCATGGGCGGAGGAGAGTACAAGCCGGGAAGTATAGCGAAGGCCATCAGTTTTAATGGGAAAATGGCCCACGCCCTCCAAATGAGAGGAGCAGGTCTGGTCAAAAAAAATCCTGATGAATCAAAAATCTTTCCCATGCAATTTGATTATCTCACGCGCCTTGAAATTTCTAAGGGTGTCTCCATTGATGCGACACTGGCCAGAGTTCCTTATAATCCACCAGCACTTGATCACCACACAGAAGATAATTTTGCCACTCACTTTGTTTTTAGAAAGGCGACGGTTGATATTGCGCTTGATAAGAAGTCGAGCTTTTCATTTGGTAGGGATCACCTTCCCCTGGGAATCGGGCTGGTTGATCACACCACTTATATAAAAGAAAGAAACCGCATGGGTGTCACTGATTTTCCTACCCAGGGCCAACTAAACTTTTGGTCTGGCCAGCACCAAAGCACACTACTTTTATTTGCTCCCAGCTTTCAAGAGGCTGAGGGCAATGGTGAGTTTGGGTTGGTGGCCAAAACTGAGACAATGGTATTTAAAAAGCTAGCAGTAGGTGCAAATATTTTGGCGGGTAGAACTCAAAGTATTGAGAGATGGCAGCTGGGACAATTTGTAAGATATAGTGCCTTCTCCACTGTTTTTCTATTTGAATTTGATTACACAGTTAGAGAATTGCGCGCTACTGGAAAAAGCTTTTCCCAATTCGCAGTATTTTTTAGGCCTCGTTATTACATTAAGGATTACTTATATTTCGGGGCAAGCTTTGAGCATGTATCCAGAAAGCAGCAGTTTAAAATGGAAGAGTCCAAGTATGGGCCATCAATGGGGCTAAAGCTTTCAAGAAACCTAGTACTTGAGTTCGATGGACGTTTGACTAAGCGCGAGAAAAGTGATCAAAAATATGCAATGGCCCAGCTTTATGTCAACCTGTGGTAAGAGGAATTTGATGAGTAAACTGATTGTAGCACTAGCTCTGACATTGATTTTTCTACTCTCTGGTTGTCTCAGACAAATGGGTACAAATGAGATGGAGCAATTCAAATCGCTACCAGCACTGAGTGCCGTTTCTTTTGCTACCTTAAAACAAAATGTACTGACTCCTCACTGTGTTCGTTGTCACGACTGGGCCGAAAGCGAAGGCGAGGTTAATAGGAGGGTTGTTCCAGGTAATCCTGGGGCTTCAGTTTTGTACCAAAGAGTTGCAGATGGATCCATGCCAACTGATGGGGGCCTTTCTGATGACAAAATCTCTTACGTCAAAATATATATTGAAGGTATTAAAAGAGTTATTATCCACAGCACACCTGGAAAACCCAAATATGATTGCCCTCCTGTTAAAGACGCTCCAAAAGGAGTGCCCATTGAGGGAACTTACAAATCTCTTTGCGCAAATCTTTTGCAAGTAAGTTGTCTTGATTGCCATGGAACAGTGAAAATCAAAGATGCTGCTGAAAAGTTTTTGAGTTATGAAGAGCTTAAAAAATGCGCTATTGATGAAGAGGTAGAAGATGAAGAGGATAGCGAAGTTGAAGATTCACCATGCTATATGGAAATGGAGTTTGAATCCATGCCTCCAGAAGAAGACGACTATGACCCTGTTACTGAAGAGGTATTAAAGGCCTTTAAAGACTGGGCCGATGCAGGTTTTCCCAAAGAGTAAATATCTAAAAATGGATCATAATATGAAAAATTTCATCGATTTAAGATCAGATACTGTCACTAAGCCGTGTGCCGAAATGCGCGAGGCCATGATGAATGCCGAAGTAGGTGATGATGTCTACGGTGAAGATCCTTCTATCATAGAGCTTGAAAATCTCGGTGCTAGCTTACTTGGAAAAGAGTCCGCCTTATTTGTTCCCTCTGGTGTTATGTCCAATCAATTGGCCATAGGCACTCTATGTGATGCAGGGGATGAGATGATTACCCATAGAAATAATCATGTTGTTAAGTGGGAAGGAGGAGCTCCTGCAAGGCTTTGGGGTGTGAGTGTCAAGACTTGCACTAGTGGTGATGGGATTATTAGGGCCAGTGAGCTTGAGCAAATGATCAATGACCCATTTGATGTTCACTACAACCGCACAAGGCTGGTAAGTTTAGAAAATTCACTCAATCGTTGTGGAGGAAAGGTCTATCCACTGGATGAAATAAAAAAGATCCACTCCTTTGCCCAAAGCTCAAAGCTTTTAATGCATTTAGACGGGGCGAGATTATTTAACTCCGTTGTAGCGAGTAATTCTAAGGCCTCCAAGATTGCCTCATACTTTGACACCATTTCAATTTGTTTGTCTAAAGGTCTGGGAGCTCCTGTTGGCTCGCTCTTTGTCAGCAGCAAAGATAGTGTTGATAAGGCCAGAAAGCTGAGAAAAATTTTAGGAGGCGGAATGAGGCAAGCTGGTTACCTGGCGGCCGCAGGAAGTTTTGCTCTTAAAAATAATATTGAAAGACTTACTACAGATCATCACCACGCTAAATTGTTAGCTGAAGCTGCTTTGTCATCTGGGGCCTTTGAGCTAGAGTTCGAAAGCGTTGATACTAATATTGTTTGGCTCAAGCTTGTGAAGGGTGATGATCAAACCATCGCCCAAAAACTTAAAGAGCAAGGCATTTTATGTACTGCCAGGGGCGGAGTTATTAGGTTTGTCACCCATCTTGGTTTAAGTGAAAGTGATATTAGTAAGGCCTGTGAGATCATAAAAAGTGCTTGCTCACAGTAGTTTGATGAAATAAATTCACGTTAACGCGCAGCGCATCACCTGTTGTTCGGTTTTAACTTTTCTTCATTGAAAATTCATTAACTTTAGAGATATACACACAGCATCATTTTATAATCATAAGGAGATTTCTGTATGAAATTTAATTTATTGCTAGGGATGCTGTTATCACTATCTCTTGTTAGCACACATGTTTTTGCAGCTGGGAGTAGCGAAAAAGCCGCTTCCGAGTTTGAAGAAAATCAAAAAAAGGTCTTTTCTGGAGTTTCAAAATATTTAGAAAAAGGAGCTGAGCTCTTATTAAAAAGCGGAGATGATGTAGACCTACCTCTTTCACTTTTTGGAATTGATGATGGCCTATTTGCCAGTGTCACACTAAAGCTTGAAAGAAAAGTCACTGAAAATAGAAATTCTACCAGCGAAAGTGATCGATTTCTCGTTTGGGATGAATTGATGGTTGGTATGAAGCTGGGTGTAGGAGTTGTTTTAAGGGGAAAAGTTTCTTACTTAAAAACCTATACATTAGTAAGACCAGTTGGATCGACCATAGAGGCCAAAGAATTAGAGCAAGGCTTTACTAACTTTTCTATGTTCAAGGTTAATTCAAGACCTATGCCAAAAAATAGTGTGCTTCTACTTGAAGATACAGTTACTGGTGGCGGAGAAGTTAAACTCAAGTACGGATTTTTTCCATCATTTGCTAGCGTTATTGTTAAAGGCGGAGTTAGCAGAATTGTTCTTAGAAGATCAATTCTTTCATCAAAAAGAGCGGGTTTTCTTGAAATCTATAAAGATGATAGCCTTTCATCAATGCTTGCAAGCTCTCTTGGCTGGAAAGTTTTCTTTGTCAAAAATCAAGTCCTTAAGATGACAAGTGATTCAGGACAAATTAATCGAGATGTCTACGTAGTAGCTTTAGATAAAATTGATACAGACTTAAGTGTTAAAGACGCTGTAAAAGGTCTGGTTGATTTCCAAGACTATAGCGCTATTGAAAGTGTTGCTTTAAAGCAAAAAGTATCATCAAAATTTAAAGAAAATATTGTTAAATTTAATATGATGGGATTTCTAAAAACTAAGAAGGTTGTAAGATCTGATAAGGCCACAATCACAACTGGTGATAGTGTCGATAGTCTTATTCAAGTTGATTTGAGAAAAGAGAAGAAGTGGGAGCTTTTTAAGAAACAAGAAACTCATATTAAGAATGTGACTTACTCTGCTAGAGTTGATGAAAGTGGACTTTTAAATCCCACTGTTTATATTAGCTTTGCTCACAAAGATAAGATGACTAAGAGAAATGAACTCTTTAATAAATACCTTCCTTTTATTAATCAGATCACTGGTAGTGAGCTAATCTCTGCTTCAGCAGTGCCTGGAAAAGTTAAAAAAGATTACGGCAAAGTGAATACATATGTGGATATCACTGTGTATGAAAATGGTGTTGAAAATCTTTTGACAACTTCAGAGGATAGCTTTTGGAATACTCTTGCAGACAAACTTAAGATTTCAAGAAGTACACTAGATGCACAAAAAAAATATATGTTTAAGCATCTTGGTGAAACTTCGAGTGTTGTAAAAAAGACTTTTGCCAAAATGGATACAAACACTCTTTGGAATGCTGAAAAGGTTGTCAAAAAACTTAAGAAAGCTCAAAAAGAGGGGACCTCGGTAAAGAGAATGAAGGCCCTTGTGAAAGCTATTAATGAAGCGGCCACAATGAATGACGGGAAATTTAATATCCCTCTTATAACCTCTCTTTTATCTCTTGCTGGTTCTGAAAATTATCAGCTTGATGCCATGATAACTTTTCCAGCTGACGATGGCCTTCGTCTCGCAGTGGTTAAGTCTGTAGGTGTCGTGGGAGCTGCCACTAATCCACTTCATTTCGTAGTAAGTGACATTTCTGATTTATACAATTTATTCTAAGTATTAAGGGCCACCATCACGGTGGCCCATTCCAAAACCAGTAATCCTTGGAACATACCCATTTTATTTATAGTAAAACCCATGACTTATGGAGCTGAAAAGACCGAGGAATTTTGGATGCTATCCCTGGGTGGTAATACTTTCCACAACGCTTAAAAATTCTAGCAACTTTTACTAAGGTAATACTTAATTTCCGATACTTATGCGTATGTATAAGTTATTTCTCTTTCTCTTTATAGTATTGTTAGTTGCTGCCTGCAACCAGCTTGGAAGTATAGATACTAGCGAGTTCGATGAAAGCTTTGGAGGAGAAGAGAATAAAAGGATCTTGCGTCCATTTTTCTATTCTTGGCCATATGTAGACAGCGCAAAATACTCGGCAGACTCAACTAAAATTTCCATATCATCTGGTGCAGACTTACAAACATTGGATCAAACCCATAACTCAACGACTGAATTTGCGAGCGGCACTCACATGGGAACCAGTTACACTGGCGGAGTTTTAACAATTGGAAGTACAGCATGCAATCCAGTGAGCTCAAATTGTATTGATCATGATTCAAGTTGGACTCCACAGTGGGCCAATTTAACAAATTACTGGAAAATGGATGAAGCTAGTTGGAATGGAACCACAGATGAGGTTGTCGATTCCATAGGCGGTAATCATGGAGTGCGAGTTTCAACTGCAACAACCTCTTCCTCTGCTAAAATTGGAGCAGCTGCGGGAGTCTTTAATGGTACAACAGACTATGTTGATTTAGGCACAGCACTCGATCCATCAGGCGTGACTCAAATGACATTTTCAGTATGGTTGATCAGCAATTCAGGTGGAGTCCACGATGGCATCGTGGGATGGTATAGTGGAGGCAATGGACTTTTAATGCAGTCAAAAACTGGAGGAGAAGGTTTGCTTGTACTAGCAGGTCCGTTCAATGCCTATGGCCAAGTCAGCTTCACCACCACTACAGCTTGGGTCCATGCGGTCATGGTCTATGATGGAACTCAAGCAGGTAATAGCACAAGATTGAAGATGTATATAAATGGGGAGGAACAAACCCTTAGTTTTTCAGTAGGGACTGTGCCGGTCTCTATAGCAGCTCTTGCATCCACACAGCTCAGTCTAGGAAAAGTTGCAAACTTATCTCGTTATTGGGATGGCTCACTTGATGATGTTGCTATTTGGAATGTTGCTTTAAGTGCTAGCGAAGTTCAGCAGATTTATGATCGTCAATCTCCGCGCTACGCCGGAAGATATATTTCACCAGTCGTAGATGTAGGTGTTAGCACTAGTTCATGGACAGATACTTCTTGGGTGACAGAGCTTCCTTTTCACAAATCTATGCCTGGTAGCTCTGGAAATGAAACGGCCACCGACTACACTTCTATTTACACCACAACCAGTTTGAATACTAACCTTGAGCTCTATCTTCGCTTAAATGAGACGGTCACAGGAACAGCTCCAGGTGCCACTGACTTCCTAGACTCCTCTGCAAATTCTAATCATGGCACTGCGAATGCTGGACCAACTCTTGGCTCAAATGGATTATTTTCTAATGCCGTTGAGTTTACGGCGACAACCCAAAGTGTCACCGTCGCTGATCACGCCACACTGGATATAACGGATAAAATAACCGTCTCAGCTTGGATTTATCCAACTGCGACTTTAGGTACAAATAAGCGGATTGCAGAGAAAGCTTATAATACTTCTTGGTATTTCGGAAGCAGCTCTGGAACAAATGCTCTTTCGGTGTGGTTTAATAGCGCTGTCAGGGCCAGTACAGGCTCAGGTGTTCTGCAAGAGCGCATGTGGAATCATGTGGCCTTTACTTATGATAAAGATCTAGGAGGAACCGATGAGTTAAAGATTTATTTAAATGGGGCCGTCGTGGCCACAGGGGACTATAGCACTGCCATTGGTACAGATGCTAGCTCCATCACTCTTGCAAAATATTTTGGTGGCCCAGGTAATTCATTTCCAGGAAAAATTGAAGAGTTCGCAGTTTGGTCAAGAACACTAAGTGCAACAGAGATCTCACAAATTTATCGAAGGGGTGCTAATCGGGTCAAATTCCAAGTTCGCAGTTGTGATGATTCTAATTGTAGTGGTGAGAGTTGGAGTGGTCCCGATGGAAGCTCTGCCACCTGGTTTAGCGAGTTGAATAATTGCAACATTTTGGTGGGTGCTACTGGCAAATGTGACTACGCTGGTGGGGCAGTACCCAATTTAACTTTCCCCACACTTTCATTTTTCGATTTTACAGGCCTTTCAGTTCCTAGTAACCAGTACTTCCAGTACCAGGTATTATTGGAGTCAGATGACTCAGCAAACTCAACACTGCCCACCTTGAGCTCAATTTCACTTGCACCTTCCCACTACTATGGAGATCCTCCTGCTGTCAGTACTCTCGTTGGACCTGAGTATTTTAGCTTGTCGAGTTTTAGTGCTTCAGTAACTGGTACATGCACAACCAGTTATCAAATTTCAAGAGATGGAGTCTATTGGTACTACTACAATGGTCTAGTTTGGGTTGATGCCGCTTCATCAAGTCAGTCAAACACTGCAGTTGATGTAAACAATTTTATCTCTCAATTCCCAGGCCAAATTGGGACAGGTGTTTTACATATAAAAGCATTTTTAATCTCTGACTCTACCCAAAACTGTACTCTAAATTTCATCACTGTAGAGGGTGATAATTAAGAAAAATTCAAAATCATCTATAGAGAAATTACATCATTTGCTCGTTTTGTCTAAATTTTAGACACCAATTGGTGATTAGGTTCTTTGAATTTTATGTATTTTTTTTAGTACATAAGTGCTCACTAATTTATAGTGATAAAATAAAATCATGATGTTAAAAATACTACTTTCCTTTCTTTCACTGATCTCTCTTTCTTATGGATTTGAGCAAAGCTACACTGGATCATATGCAGAAGGGTATGATGATACCACTGCTAAGCGGGCCATTTCAGAGGTGCTTACTAGAAGATGTAAAATCATCGCAAAAGAAAGAGGCGGAAGCTTTTGCGCACTTACTGCAATCCATTTGGCAGAAGAATTAGATACTAGAGGAATGGCCTGGACTAGTTCAACAAAAGTCCACTTTACGAGTGATTTAATTGAGCTCAATTCCTCTGATGAAGCCGTTACATATCTTAAAGGACTTCAACAAAAATTAAGAACTCTTGCAAGTAATAAAGAAACACTTAATCTTTGGGATTATACTTTATCAATCGCTGGAGGAGAAAAAGGCAAGGCCTTGAAATGGTTAGCTGTATTATTTGGCCATATGTGGGGAGAAGATGCCCTTAAGCTACTGGATCCTCATCACGTTAGGTATTTAAAACAAATAGGCACCCAAAACTTCAGAATGATAAATGAGCTTCGGCAGGCGATATATTTTTTAACTGACAAAACAACCTCTGCCTATGTTGAATTTTATCCAAAAGAAATCATGAATTATCAAACTGGTAATCCACGCTTTTATCATTTCTATACTACTGCCTATCTTACTTATAAGCTGAATCAGTATATCTCAGGCTTTCACGCAGCTTTCTTACCCTATCTCTTGTCTTATACATATGAAGAGCACATGGTGGTAGCTGAACCTCAATTAGAAATTTATTTTACTTCCCATATTAAAAATGTGTGGGATATGGATCAACTTGTCTACTTTCTGGCAGTAGGAGACGTCTACCTTGATTATGTGGCCACACTCTGGGCCACCTCTAGATTAGATCAAGCAGTAGATGAGGAAAGTTTTAAGGAGGGCTTTTCGACTGGCTCCATTGAGTACTCTTATACAATATATCAATCTATTTAATGAAAAGGCTCCAATGAAAATCTTTATCTTTTTCATTTCATTAACATTTTTTTTGAATGCTTACTCAAATGAGCACTGCTTTGGGCGAAAAATCCTAAAAATTCAAACCAATATTGATCTAGATAAAAATATTGCAGGAAAATCCATTAAATTTACAGACTTTAAGGCCTCTATTTATATGAACCCAAACTTTGATACTGATCTACCAGATGAGTTTTGTGTTGAGTATACAAACCCTTTTGGTAATAGTGAAAAAGAATTTATGTATTACAAGTTTTCAACTGAGCAGTTGTTTGAAGGTTTTAGCTTAACAATTCCTGTTCTAGGGATTGAGCTTGTGAAACTTCAAAGCACATATGAAACAGAATCTAGGTGGCCTTTAGCAATTGATATACCGGCTGAGTTTAACCATGTCCTAAGTTTAAATGGGACGATAAATTCATATAAAAGATATGATTTTTTATTGGAACAAAAAGGAGCCACGGGGCTTGATTGGGATTTGGTAGAGGACAAGGGTCTTGTACTAAAAGAAATCAAAGTTAATTATATTAAGCGGCCAAATGGCATGCCTCATTATATTGAAGGTGAGCCCGAGATAACTTACTGGAGAAAAGCCAGTAAAAATGGGAAACCTTTGATGCTTCCTGGCCCTATAGTACCTTATGGACGTAGACCTATTTAGTGGCCGAGGTAGGCGTTTTTAACTTCTTCATTACTGAGAAGG
>Ga0257117_1001717_pt1 | contig 12496 bp, 11 predicted proteins | sample SI112_135mmetaG_FD_190157 | JGI IMG/M metagenome (GOLD analysis project Ga0257117, IMG submission 190157) | Marine microbial communities from Saanich Inlet, British Columbia, Canada - SI112_135m | ecosystem: Environmental > Aquatic > Marine > Inlet | place: Canada: British Columbia | collected... | reverse complement strand
ATAAAGAGAGTAGATGAAACAGTAAAACTTAAAGAGGATGAGCTTTTAACAGTTTAGTGTATTTATGACTCCAAGACATGTTGCAATTATAATGGATGGAAATGGACGATGGGCCCAAGGTCGTCTTCGTCCAAGAGTCTGGGGGCATACTAGGGGCTCATTTAGAGTACCGGATATTGTAGAGGAAGCTGAAAACCTTGGGATTGAGTGTCTAACACTCTTTGCATTTTCTACCGAAAACTGGAATCGACCAGGTTTTGAAGTCAGAACACTTTTCAAACTACTGAAAAAATTTGTTATTAGAGAAAGAGAGCGCATAACAAAAAATGGCATTCAATTTAGAATAATAGGATCCATTACTAATCTTCCTGAGGATACTAAATCTTTAATATCGGGACTTATTAATGACACTAAATCTAATACAGGACTAAAGCTAACTTTTGCATTCAACTATGGAGGCAGAAAAGAAATAGTCGAAGCCGTTAATCGCTTTAATCAGGATCACCCAGGTGAAACTTTAACAGAAGAGATTCTGTCATCTCACATGGAGTATCCAGATTTAGGTGATGTCGATTTTCTAATCAGGACTGGTGGAGATCATAGGATTTCTAATTTTTTGCTCTGGCAAACTGCATATGCAGAGCTTTTTTTTACGCCAACCAAGTGGCCTGATTTTTCAACACAAGAGTTTAAAGAAATTATTAATGGTTTTTCCAATCGAGAAAGAAGGTTTGGAGCAGTTAGCTCAACTGACAGTTTTGAATTGTCTAAAAAGCTGGCCAAAGAGCACCAAAATCACATTTCCCAAACTAAGCAAGAGTAAATGCCTTATGTCTAATACAGTGAAGAGAGTTGTTTCAGCCATTGTTATCGTTGCAATAGTTATTGCCTGTCTTCTTCAGGGTGAAAAAGTGAGCTTAGGCTTAGTTTTTATCTTTGGTTTCTTAGTAGTAGACGAGCTCTTTGTTAATTTTTTTAGGAAGCCACGAATTCACGTGCAGTATGTGCTGGCGCAAGCGACTTTTTCTGCGCCTTATATTTACCTGAATTTCATGGATAAAGCACCCGACCTATCTGGTATTTTGATTAATTTGGCCCTATTTATTGATATTCTCTTACTATTTTTTCTACTCAGAGATAAAAAAGAGAGCTCATTTTTCGAGTATATGTCCGATAAAATTCCTCTTTTTGCAGGACTATTTAGCTTAGTTTTCTTTATGGGGCTTAGTAGCTTATTTCATTACCAAAAATTTAAATCCCTTTTTGCGGTTCTAATTTTAATTACCGGAGGAATGGATTCTGGGGCATGGATCGTGGGCAAAAATTTTGGCAAGCACAAGCTAATGCCAACAGTGAGTCCCAATAAGACGATCGAAGGTTTTTTTGGTGGAATATTTTTTGCCACACTTCTGGCGGCGCCGGCCTGGCACTTTCTAATTAAGCCAGTAACCGTACCATTTTGCTTCGCTATTGCAGCTCTTGCTGCGATCTCCCAACTGGGTGATTTAGTCCAATCTAAGCTTAAGAGACAATTTAATTTGAAAGATAGTTCTTCTTTGATTCCTGGCCATGGTGGCGTGTATGATAGGTTAGATAGCATTTTATTCGTTTCACCGTTTTTTGCTATCACGTTAAGTTACTTTTATTACTAAAATGGAATCGCCATGATTGAGAAGTTTATTATTTTTATTGTTTTCTTATGTCCCATTATTTTCTTTCACGAATTAGGGCATTTTCTGTTTGCAAGACTTTTTGGAGTAAGGGTAGAAGTTTTTTCACTTGGCTTTGGACCGAAACTTTTTAAGAAAAAAATTGGCGAGACTGAATATGCCTTTTCTCTTTTCCCGCTAGGTGGGTATGTGAAAATGTTTGGGGAAGACCCTTACGGAAAAGAAAAGATTTCAGAAGAAGATAAAAAATATGCTTTTAATCACAAAGGGAAGTGGGCACGATTTTGGATTGTGTTTGGAGGACCTTTAGCAAATTTTGTTTTCACCTATTTTTTATTTGCTGCTCTACTTATGACTGGTGAAAAAGTTCCCAATGCAAAATTTGGATATATTTCAGAGCAGTCTTATTTTCACAAACAAGGATTTAGAACTGCAGACCATATAATCAAAGTTAACGGTACAAATGTTAATTCAATTTTAGATTTCCCGATGCAGGGTGAAGATGAAATAATTAAATCAATCACAGTCAAAAGAGATGGTGGAAGCCACCTCTTCGCCATAGGAATTCCATTTAAGATTTTTTCTAAAGAATTTTCAGAGCTTGAAAGGGTTTTCCGAAGACCGCTTTTTGTTAGTAAAGACAGTCGCTACTTTGTGGTGACTAATAAGAAGGGAGAGCTGAACTGGGAGAACTCAATTGAAGAGTTGGCAGCAAGCTCTGTGAAGTCATTCTTCGTTTATCCCGTAACTGAAATGAATGGGGATGATGCTCCTACTGTTAACTTCGCAAAAGAGTTACATTTTTCCAGGCCAGAAGTTTCTGACGTTCAGTTCTATCAATATTTTTTCGACAACCAGCTCTTTCCTGCTGACCTGCAAATTAAAAGCATCGTTACTGAGTCTCCAGCTGAAAAATCAAATTTGAAAAAAGATGAGATTATCGTTGGGATGGGCGGAAAGCCTCTTTTTGGGTTTTCTGATCTTAGAACTAAGCTTCAGGACCTAAAAGACCATGAGAGTATAAATATTAGCTATTATAGCGATGGGGTTTTGAAAAATGTTGATCTAACTCCTGAGGTAAGAGAAGTTGCTGGGAGAAAGGTAAAGGCCATGGGCGTTTACAGCTCAGTGAAGTATGTTCCCCCGAAATTAGTTAATTCTGGTTCAAAAGGATTTTTCGAGAGTTTTTATCTGGCCTTTGGCAGGACTTGGGACTCCATCATAAAAACCGTATCGAGCTTTAAAAAATTAATAACGGGATCAGCCTCATTGAAAAATTTAGGCGGACCAATTGCTATTGGAAAAGCTGCTGCTGACTCATTCTATGTGAGTTTATCCTACTTTTTTAATCTAATGGCCCTGATCTCTGTCAATTTAGGTGTCATTAATCTCTTTCCTATTCCGGTACTCGATGGTGGGCACATCTTTTTTATTTTTATAGAGATATTTAATAGAGGCCCGCTGTCTAGAAGAAAGATGGAAATAGCTCAGCAATTTGGCCTTTCAATGATTTTGCTGTTAATTTTCGCAGCTTTTGCTAATGACATATATAGAGTTTTCTTTTAAAAGAGCTCATGTCTTACTTGTTCATTGATTCAACATATTTACTCACTGTGGGGCTCCTGGATAGCTCCTGTAAATGGGTTGAGACAAGGCACTTGGACTCAACAAAATCAGCAAGTGCCATTCATACTACAATTAATCAATTGCTCACAAAAAATAGTTGTAAACTAGATTCACTTTCAGGAGTTATTTATGTTTCTGGTCCCGGATCATACACTGGATTAAGAGTGAGCACGCTTATTTCCGAACTACTTGATTGGCAGGGAATACAAAAATACTCCTACCACCAAATGGATCTTGCAAAGTTTTACCATCCAAATAGTGGCATGTGGCTTTCGAAGGCCTTCAAGGGTGAGATTTTCTACTCTTATTGGAAAGATGGCGGAGAGTGTGTGTCCGGTATTTGTGCTGAAAATGAATTATCACTTTTTTATGTGGAAAGGGGGAGACCACCTCTTTTTACTCATGGTGCGAAGTTTGAGTTGGAAGCTGATGAGATTTGCGACATTGATAGTCTATTAGATGATGATTGCAGCTCTTTTTTTACTACCTTGGTAGAAAAGACAGTAAATAAACCCATCTTGTACTACAGAGCAGCAGACAAAGATTTTAAGAAGTCACTGATTTATTAGTTTTCATGCGCTTGGCGCTCTTAGGTTTCCATCAATTTTGTGATAAATTCAAAAGATATGTTTCGAAATTATCTAGGTTTAGACTATTTTTTTATGGCCTTCGTCTCAGTTATGATGACCTGGCTATTTGCGTCAGTAGCACTCGGACTTGTTGTTTTACTGTCATGGGCCCTCATGTTTTTCCTTTTTAGGAAGAACCGCTCAGTCTATAAAGAACTTTTAAAAAGAGAGGAGGTAACACTCCTATCACCCATAAATGGACAAATTTCAGGAGTAAGGGCCGGGGTTAATCATCCAATATTTGGAGACAATCTTACTGAAGTTCAGATGAGGATACCTATAGGAGTCGAATCTGGGCTCAACCTACCCTTTAATTGTGAAGTCGCTGAAATAATCGAAACAAAGGGAAAGTCTTTTTACCGCTATAATGAGTTCAAGGCAGCCAGTGAACAGCTGACTAAATTTAAAGGAATATTGGTAAAACTAACAGGAAGAAACGGTAATCTCGTGGGCCTTCAAATGGTCAAATGCCACATGGGTGGAAGTCCGAGATTGTGGGTAAGTTCGGGAGATAGAGGAAAGATGGGAGCAAATTTCGGTCAATTCCCATTGGGTGGAACGCTTCTGATGTACTTAATGCCAGAATATGATGTCATAATAGAAAGTGGGTCGAGTGTCGATAATTCGCAGACTTTTTTAGCGGGCCTAAAAACTAGAGCAGGGATAGAAGTGTAATGACAGACAGCAAAAGAATTTCATATTTTTTACCTAATACCTTTACTGCCTTGAATATGGCGTGTGGGTTTATTTGTATCATGTTGACCATGAAAGGAGAGTTTCAAAAAGGAAGCTACTTTCTTTTATTGGGTGCCATTTTTGATATGGTGGATGGAAGGGTTGCAAGGCTTACTGGAACTGAAAGTGCTTTTGGCGAACAGTTTGATTCTATGAGTGATCTTATCTCGTTTGGGATGGCGCCTGCACTACTATTTTATTATCGATTTTTGACAGGATTTGGAAGACTTGGAATGGTTCTAACTTTTCTGTTCTTGTTATGTGGAGCTTTAAGGCTTGCTAGGTTTAATGCAAATATTGAAAAGGTGAATAGTAACTATTTTCAAGGTTTACCCATACCCACAGCAGCTCTTGGTATTATTGGGCTGACACTACTATCTGTTGAATTTGAATTTATTTTAAAGTTCAATTACTTGGGCCTTGGGTATATCTTTTTGTATGCAATATTAATGGTTACCAATATTCCTTTTCCTTCATTTAAAAAATCTGATTGGGTACAGAAACATAAAAAGCAAACCCTGTTTTTTATTATGTGTTTGCTGGCCTTAATCTTAGTATATGAAGAAATAATGATAGCAGTTATCATTACAGTTTATGTATTCGGCTCAATCCTTTATTACTTAACCCATAAATCGAAATTTCAAGATGTCTTTAATTGGAAAAATGAGGAAGATCATGCGTAATTTATTTTCATGCACCTTATTTTTTATTTTTCTTCTTAATCCAGTTCAGTGTTTTTCTGATCAATATTTAGGTGATCAGCTACCCGAAGATTATATCGATCAATTGGAAAAAGATGTTGATTCCAAGGAGGAAGACTCAGCTTTTATAGTTGAAGAGTCGGAAGGTCTATTAGATGGAGCAGAGGTTAAGGAAGACTATTACTCAAAATCGCATGTTGGAACTGAACAAAGAAATTTTTCTCCAAAGATTACGAACGAGGATGAAGTTAAGTCCATTGAACAGAAGCTTCCTGGAGAATTTGCTGATAAAGACCATTACCTAAAAGTTAGTAATAAGGAAATTATTGATAAGGCCACCAAAATTGGAAATAAGAATTTTTCACTAATGTTCTATGCTGATGATTATACCTATAAAAGTAAGGCAGGTGGATTTAATACAATTTTTAGGGCAGGAGGAAGATCTGCTTACGAGACAAGCCGCTCGGATATAGCACCTGCACTAAAAATAAATTATAGTCGCTTTTTATATCGAGATAAACTCTATCTTGGGTGGGGGCTTGGAACTGGGGTTGGATACAATCGTGGTAAAGGAGTTTTCCCTGGTGGAGAGTTGAGTGATGCTTACTTTTACTTATGGACTATTCCATTAGATATAGCAGCAGTTGCAGAGGTTCACTTTAACTCTTGGGTTAAATTTGGAGCGATGGCCGGTCCTTCAGTTTTAGGGATTATTCAGCATAGAACTGATCTAGAAAAATCAGATAAGAGAAAATCACTAACACAGATGAGTCCAGGATTCTTTTTTGAAGGAAATATGGGCTTTAATTTAAACAAAGTACTTTCACGTTTTGGACACCTTATGCTTTCTGATTATGATATTACAAAAAATTATTTAACTTTTGGAATTAGGTATCAAAATTATTCTAATTTTAAAGAAGCTGGCTCAAGTGTTTCAGGTACAAGTTTTGGTGGCGGTATGACATTTGAGTTTTTCTAAATGAATATCTATAAAGCAAAAGTTTGCTACAAGGGATCTGCCTACAGTGGTTGGCAGATTCAAAAAAGTGAAAAAACAATCCAAGGTGAAATTAATAAAGCTCTTACACAGATATGTAAGTCAGATGATGTGAAATCAGTGGGGTCTGGGAGAACTGATGCAGGTGTTCATGCAAATGGGCAAGTATTTAGAATGCAAATACCACTTCAAATTGAGCCGAATTCTCTTACTAAGGCATTAAACTCACTACTTCCAACAGATATCAGGATCCTTGAAACAAATTGCTGTGATGAGACTTTCCACCCTATTCACAGTGCTCTTTCCAAAGATTACCACTACCTATTTACAAATCTTGAGACAGCGAACCCCCTTCTAAAAGATTTGATGCACAATACATCCTATCAGTTGGACACCGGATTGATGGAAAAGGCCTGTCAGTGTTTTATTGGCAAGCATGATTTTGTGAACTTTTTTTGCACAGGAACTCCGGTTAATTCAACTGTCAGAGAGATCTTTAAAATGGGCCTTTCTCAGCACACCTCTGAGCCATATGGGGTCGTATTTTACAAAATTGAGGTAAGAGGTTCAGGCTTTTTAAAACAGATGGTGAGGCTTATGGCGGGAGCTGTTCTGGCCGTTGGCTCCAAAAAAATCACTACTTCTGATCTTGAAAAAGCATTGAGTCAAAAAATGGATAAAAAGCTCTCAGCTGTTGCACCTGCTTGTGGGTTGTATCTAAACCACGTCGAATACTAAAAAAACTGAAATTGACCCTGGATTGCGCCCCGCATGGTATTGACTTTTTGTGCTCTGAGAGCTACCAATGCACGTTATACCAACTACAAAAATTAATTACAGGATCTTGGATGCCACTTTCACCAATCTTACATTTTTGTTCAGTCGAAAAATCCTCGATGTGCCCTTGGGCACACCTGCGGTTTTTCTTCCTCACAAAAATGTAATCTTGGCAAAACTGACATCCAATCTCCCGTAATTAATTATTGCAGTTGGTATTAAAATACATATAAAAAAGGATAAGTTAGATGAGCTATACTGTTGAGTCCATTAATGGATGTACCAAGAAACTTCTATTTAATTTTGACTCTGTAGATCTTTCAGAGGAAATCAACTCCACACTTAAGAAAAAGCAAAAAGAAGTGAGCCTTAAAGGATTTAGAAAAGGTAAGGCCCCACTTAATATTGTTCAAAAATTATATGGACCTCAAGTCGAAAATGAAGCCCTTCATGAATTTATTTCTGCTCAATTTTTTGATGCTATTAAAGAAGAGGATCTCAAAGCTGTTGGTTATCCAAAGTTTGCCAACACAAAATTTGAAGATAAAAAAGTTAGCTTTGAGGCTACAGTTGAAACATTTCCTAGCTTTGAAATAAAAGATTATAGCGGATACAGCTTTACTCAGGACAACCCTGGATTTCAGCAAAGTGACCTCGATGAGCTTAAAGGTCGATATCTTGGATCTAAGTCAGAAATGACTGAAGTTACTGATAAAGACCGTGCCTTAGAAGTTGGACTGACTGCAGTTTGTAACTTTCAAGGTGTGAAAGAAGATGGTGAGAGACCTGAAAATATGAAAGGTGAAGAGCATCTTCTTGAAATTGGATCAAATCAATTTATTCCTGGTTTTGAAGATGGAATGGTTGGTATGAAAGCTGGGGATAAGAAAGATATAGTGTTAACTTTCCCAGAAGATTATCATGAAGAGTCATTAAAGAGTGCAAAGGTAACTTTTGAGACCGAACTACTCGAAATCAAAGAAAAGAAAACACCTGAATTAACGGATGAGCTTGCAAAAGAATTTGGGTTTGAGTCTGTTAAAGATTTTGAAACTAAAAACGAAGAACAAATTACTTTTCAAAAAGATAGGGCGACTAAAGAAAAACTTCACCAAGAGATTTTGAATAAATTTGTTGAAGATAATAGTTTTGATGTTCCTAGTGCGATGATTGCACAACAAGAACAAGCTGTTCAAAGAGACTTTGATCAAAATTTAAGACAGCAAGGCTTTACTGATCAAATGGTTAAGGACTACTTCACAAAGTGGAGTGATGATATTACTCAAAAAGCAATTTTTCAGGTTAGATCGGGCTTAATTTTAGATAAACTTGGAAATGAGTTTTCACTAGAGGTTAGTGAGCAAGACGTCGATGATAAAGTAGCTGAAATTAGTACTCATGCTGGGTTAACTGTTGAGCAAGTAAAAGAACAATACTCAAGTGATCCAAATATTTTGAAAAATTTAAAATATGCCATCAGAGAAGAAAAAACTTTTGAATTACTAAAAGGTAAATTTAAGGTCGAAATAAAGTCGGCTTAATTACTTTTGGATAACTTCTAAACTTAATTCTATCAATTTTATGGTGAATTTGTGCTGGTTGAATCATTAGCCAGCACAAAACCACCAATATCTTTTTTTTATATGTGAATCTCCTAAATGAAACGAATAATAATAAGAGCGATGTAGTAAGCGCAGGACTTGTTCGTCCAAAAGATTGAGCATAATCAAAACTTTCCTCGATCACTTTAATATTGAGTGACAATAAATAATTAAAGCCCTCATTCCAGCCTAGAACTTTCATAAGCGTTACACAGGGAAATACCAGTGTGAAAAGTACCGTAAGTAGTGGAGTAAATAAAATATTCAGCCAAGAGGTCTCACCATTAAAAATAAAGGCTACAAAGTATTGAGCTGAAAAAAAACGTAGAGCTAAATCTCCACGGTTCGAACGAGTATCAATGGAATAGAAAATAATGGCGATAAATAAAAGGCTTAGAAAGAAACTAAAAGGAGAGCTTACAAATCCACCGAGGAGAAGGTCTAATAAAAAGCTGAGGGCCAAGACGTGAGATAAGCTAAGGGACTTAAGGGGAGGAAATCGAAAAATGCTATAGAGGATACATATTCTTTTGGCCGCATTGGCCCTGAATAGAAAGTGAGAAAAAAGCCAAACAAAAGTTAGGAAAAGCAACTCAATAAGCCCTCTTTTGGGGATTTTAAACCATTTGAGCGGAGATAAAATTGATAGAAGAGAGCCTACATGTAGCCCTGAAGGGGTAAAAATATGGGAAAGGCCTAGAAGGCGAACTTTTGATCTAAGCTCTCGGGCCAAATATCTCTTTTTTCCAGTTATCACTGCGTAATAAAAAGCGTGATTTTGGTTTTTTTTTGGTGAAATCCACGATTTGATAGGGTAATTTAGTTTTGCTCTATAGTTTTTTGAATAGGTGTAGCTATAGTTTTGAAAGCCTTTCAGATAGAGTAGTGAGATAACACTAAGCACAAACAAGAAGAGCGAAATCTTAGAGCTTTTTTTACCTAGAGGTGTCATATGAAGAATCTCTCGTTGAGACAAGTGGTTAACAAATTTTTTGAAGAAGATGATTTCTCGAGAAATATTTTCTACAACCAATCTCTTCCAACTCGAAATGTGAAATGCCAACTTAAATTGAAGGATGATCTAATTCTCTCGGGGCTTCCCTTTGTCGAATCAGTTTTCTCAGAACTTATAGGAGAAAATTTTTCAATCGTCGATGCTTCCGACTGGGAAGGACGAAAAATTTCAAAAAGTGAAAATGAAATGATCGAGTTTGAGCTTCCATTCAATGTGGCGCTCTCAGGTGAAAGACTTGCTCTTAACTTACTTCAAAGATCTTCATCTGTTTCTACATACACTAATAAATTTGTGAAAATTGCCGAGGCCTCTGGAATCAAAATTCTCGATACTAGAAAAACGACACCAGGTCTGAGATTTCTAGAAAAATATGCTGTGAGAGTTGGAGGTGGATATAATCATCGAATGGGGCAGACTGATACCTGGATGATCAAAGATAATCACAAAAGCTTTTTTGGAAGTTTAAAAGACGCTCTTGAATTTTTTAACAAGATGGGCTCTTTTTATAATTCTATTGTTGTAGAGATTCATAATACCAGTGAACTTGAAGAGGCCATATCTCTTGGAGTGAAGCATGTTATGCTCGATAACTTTTCCCCTGAACAAGTCTCTGAAGCGATCTCCCTAAAAAGAGATTCTATGACTTTTGAAGTTTCAGGTGGAATAAACCTGGAAAACATCAAAAATTATCTTATTAGTGGTGTCGATGGAATTAGCATCGGGAAAATAACATACGATGCACCATCGGTAGATATATCACTTAAATTTGGATGATACTTATTGGTCATATCGAATAGTGAGCTGCTTTATTAGATCCTTGTCTGAAATACTTGGATCCATTTCTGAAATTAAAACTGCCCAATTTAATTTTGTTCTGACGATCCCCATTGAGAAATCATTATTTATTTCCAAAAGGCTTATAAATCTTTTGTGCAATTCAACATCGTAATTATAGATGATGGGCTCTTCTTGGTAGTCGACACTGTATTCAAGTCTTATGGATTTATAGACGCCTGTACTTTGGTTGAGGTCTACTTTTATAGCAATAAGACCTTTAGTAGCAAGGTATTGAGCATATTTGGACCAATATTCGGAGTATTGATGAAAGTATGATCCGATACCAGCAAGCTCTGCATACATAATATCAGATTTTTCTTGAAGGAGTTTTTCTCTCGCTGCAAGTTGCCTGTCAATATCATCAATTATAAAGACTAATTCACTAAGCTCTCCGGCTTCACCACTACCGCTTTCAACAATTTTTTTAACTTCAGGAGAGGCAAGGTAAATTTTGGCTTTTTCTGTTTTAAGTGGAATCAAACTCATTTTAAGATCACGAATTTCTGTTGTTAATAGATCGATATCAGAAACTCTTTCATCTAGTTTATGTTGACCATTTGAAATAATATCACGAACAATCCTGTCATTCATATCAACCATCATGGCCAGCTCAAAAGTTTCTGCTTCCATTCCAAAGAATTTCTTTTTGTAGTCGACAATAATTTCAACCAGGCTAGCGGCGTTGGGATTGATGAAATATAGTTTTGTAAAGTATCCAATAAAGCTAAAAGCCGTTCCGAGTATTAAAACATCCACAGATTTTAGTCTAAATCTTCTGACTCCATTTGCAAGAGTCTCTGGATGTACCATGTCGATTGCAGATCTTCTCATTCCTGCGAGTGAGTACTGCTGAGTTTTAAGGGCCTTTAGTTCGCGCAAAGAAAGCTGGCTTCCAAACTTTCTCACAATGTCGCCATAGGATCCTGGATTTTCAAGTACACCATTTTTTAAAACGGCTACAGTGTCGTCGTATATTACACCAACATCATCAACCCTACTCGCTGCAGACTCTAATGGTTCATAGAGCTCTCTTAATATCCAATTATTTTCGATTATTCTTGAGACGTGCTTTTGGCGCATGACTTTTGAAGTTAGCTTTGAAGGAGAAAAAATAGCTCCACTGATTTCATCAACCACTTCTGATCTTCTTTGCATTTGGTGAAGATAACCGGCCCACCTTCCACTTCCATCAAATAACTCATCAACTTGTGAGGGAGCGATGCTGTGACTTGAAGCTGACCTAAGTGAGCTCATCTCTTCAAGCGTTCTTTTTAGATTTTTAGAATATTGAACTAATTCATCAATAGGTGTTTCGAATGTTTGCTGCATGCCATGGCGATACTCAGTGATAAGATCTTCTACGCTTGATAGATACTCAAGTCTTTTGGCAAGAGGAAGACCTCCTAAGTCAGCATCAGTCATTCTTAAAAACTTATCTAGCTGTGCATCTTCTGCACCTTCAAGAGTTTTTACTATTTTCTTAATATTACTTTCTGTAAGCTCAACTGTTTCAAGACTTCCATCTACTGCCCGAGTTACAAGTTTTCGCCCTTGTAAGCTTTGAACCATTCTCTTTTGAGTTCCCTCAACGAGTTCAGTTATAATCTCAGCAGCTCTTCTATCAACTCTTAAAACGCTGTGGACAACTTTTTGGCCGGCCCTTCCGAGTACTCTTCTTGCTCCACGCTTTTCAAGACCCATTTTTTTCCTGAGAGCAGAAAGGCCACTTCCAAATTCTTCCGCCAGTTTATCAGGGGAGCTTGGAAGAAATTCGTCAACTCTTCTCAGAGCTGCAGACTCCGCCGATGCAAGTTCATCTAGCTTAGCAAGAAGAGTTGCCCTGTGGGGATTTCCATGGGGAATATCGCCAGCTGCTTTTAGGATTCTGACCCTTTTGGCCTCAAATCC
>Ga0257117_1001716_pt1 | contig 12497 bp, 10 predicted proteins | sample SI112_135mmetaG_FD_190157 | JGI IMG/M metagenome (GOLD analysis project Ga0257117, IMG submission 190157) | Marine microbial communities from Saanich Inlet, British Columbia, Canada - SI112_135m | ecosystem: Environmental > Aquatic > Marine > Inlet | place: Canada: British Columbia | collected... | reverse complement strand
CTTTCTATTCCTAATTAGAATTCAAAGTATATTTCATGAGTGCTATTTTCTTATTCAACAATTGGACAGCAGCATCATACATAATTTTGTTCTCGGCCATTTTCGCCATTTCTGCATCACGATCTACTGTATTACCATCTTGTGAAGCGATCCCATTTGGGTCTTCGAAAATTTCTGGTTGCACTGACTCAAACCCACCACCACCAACATTGAAATGGTTTGGATTGTTCACATTCATGCTTCTCGATTTATCCAAATCGAGTGCCTGTTTTAGAGCACCCTCAAATTCAATTCTTTTGGCCTTGTAACCAGGTGTGGTTGCATTAGCAATATTACTCGCAATCAACTCTTGACGTAGCTCTCTCATATTGAGAGAGGTTGCAAGTGCTTTCATTGTTTTGTCAGCAATTTTCATACTTTACCTCAAGTTCAAAAAGAATTGAGAACCGTCTTGCCTATACTCATTAATTTTGTTTCTAAGTGTTCTAATGGAAACGCCCAAAATCTTAGCGGCTTGAGTTCTATTTTCCGATGTATGAATTAGTGCTTTTCTAATTAGTAGCTTTTCAGCTTCTTTTAAAGACATTAATTTAATATCACCGTCAGAGTCATCATCAATTGAGTTAATAACTTTTCTTTCACCAATTGTGAGGTGCTCAATATCAATGGGAGTATCACCTGCATTTTGAACCGAGCTTTCAAGAACTTTTTGAAGTTCTCTTATATTGTGAGTCCAGTAGTGAGAAGTTAGCTTATTCATGGCCTCATCAGTAATATCTGATTCTATTCCCCAGTCTCTTAAAAATCCCTCTGAAAGTAGTTTAATATCTTCAACTCTTTCTCTAAGTGGTTTTAATGAAATCTGTGTTCCTGAAATTAAGGTATAAAGAGCTCTATAGAATCTTCCTGACCCTACGAGTTTTGAAAGATTTTTTGTAGATGTAGCAATAATTCTAACATCAAGATCATAATCATCTAGTTCTTGAAATATTTGATAGAGTCTTTTTTGAAAAACTTCTTCTAGTCCATCAACATTTGCTAGTATGATTGTTCCTCTATTGCATGTTTCAAGCACACCTTTATTAAAGCGACCTGTCTCATCGTCTCTATGACCGAGAATTTGATTTTCAACATCCTTAGAATCACCCGAGCAATCAATTACCGAAAGAGGATTCTCTTTTCGACTTGATATCTGGTGGACATAGGTAGCAAGGGTTCTTTTTCCTGTTCCTGATTCACCGATAATAAGTACTGGAGCCCTTGTTGAAGCTACATTTCTTGCGTAGTCCAACGACCTCTGTACTTTCAAATCTCTACCAAACAACCCCTCATTTACTACGTTCTGCATCTATGACCTCCTGTCATTTAATGTACTCTATAGATTCCTTCTATTAAGCATCAATTCCGATAATTCACTTTTTGCTAATTCTTTAATATATGATGATACTCCTTCATCACTAACTAACTTTTTTAAAACTTCTTCAGCTTCTTTTGTCTTAAAGTTTTTAATTAGGTTTTTTCCAAGAAGATATTGCAATCTTCCATCGTAGATCGATATAGGAAATTTTTTGAGAAAGCCCTTAATTCTAGACTCTACTTTTCCAAAATCAGGCTTACTCATTCCAGCAATAGTTTCAATATAGAGATATTCTATCCTCTCAATAGCACCACTAAGCTTTTCACCACCATCTTTAACTTTTAATTCGAGTTCTTTTACCAATGCGTCTGCAATTCTTCTGAATTTTTCCAACCTTCCCTTTTCGTAGAGAGATTCTGAATATCCAACAAGTAAATCACCCATTTCGTCTGTATTTAATGGAAGCTCATTTTTTTTACCAATAATAAAATTTTCAAAGCTCTTAATTGAGTTGTTGTAGTTCTTCTTCTTATAACTGGCATAACCTCTGTAGAGATTAAGCTTTGGAAAATCTAAAATTGTCATCTTTTTTGTAAGATCCAACAAATCGTCCCAGCTACCACTTTGATACTTATTAAGTGCTAATAACTCATTTCTCATATTCTTCTTATTATAACTAGTGTCTCTTTCAACCCACTCAGGAAATGTTCTTTTAGGCAGGCCATCTATATTGGAAAACCTTTTCATCAACCTCTCAAAAGACTTTGTTAAACCAAGACGAAGATAAGATTTCCCCACCAAAAAATTGATATAAGGATCTTGTGAGACTTTCGCAAGGTACTTATCGCTATAAACTTCCCATACTCTTACTGCTCTTGAGTAATTTGCATCCATATAAGACTTCTGCATAAGTCCATACACTATTTCAGCGCCATCCTCTTCATAAACCCTTTTACTCGATAATTTCAAACTAGGAAGAGGTATAGATTTCAAATAACTTAGAGCTTCCAGGTACTTCTTTCCATTAATTAAACTTCTAAGTCTTACTAACCATAACTGCTTTTTTAAATTCTGATTTATGGACTTTTTTTCAACTTCGTCTTGTTTGAGAAAAACAAGGTTGTCTTTTTCTCTAAGGCCTGGATTTTTCTTTCTTACATAACTCAAACCTACATATCTCAATTTTGCCTCATATCTTGCCTGAGGGACAACCGATTTATTTATAGCGTCTAGATATAGCCTGAGAGTTTTTGCATGTTTCTTTTCTAAAAGATCATAACAAAGTGCAAGCCTTACTCTCGCAAATGAAGACAAACTCATATACGAATATTGGGCCAAAAATTGATCATATTCTCTAACTGCTTTTTGGTATTGTGCAGTTCTAAAATAGGCTTCAGCAATATTGTATGAGATAGCAGCCATTATAGGTTTGGTCATGGCCGCTTTTTCATTTTCATACAATTTAATCAGCTCTTCTTCTTTATTCATAACGAGAAAAACATATGATTTATAAGCAAAGGCCAACTGACCAGGCATTAGTTTTTGTACTATCCCATCACTTACAAATTTATCAATTTTTTCTACTTGTTTTAACATTGCCAAGTTAAAGGTAATAAATTTTGTCGTGATAACAGCCGTTTCAGTGTCAAAATCAGCCCGACTCTTAACAAAGAGCTTTTTAGAATATTTTAGTGATTGTACATAATCACCTTCTTCAATATGTATTTGAATTAAAAAGAGATAGATGGCCCTTTGTAGGTTGTAATCTTTGGCCCTTTCAGAAATATCTGCATAAAGATTCATTGCCGATTTTTTCAAACTCGACTGATTTTTATAGATGTGACTTTTCATTAAGGCATTTGCCCTAAGGTAATCATTCATTACAGCATTGGAATCTTGACCATAGGTTCTTTCATATAGTGTGATTGATTTTTCCATCAATCCAAACTTCTCTTTTCTAAAAAGATTAATCGTGAGCTGCATTTTGGCTTCTTTCTTATCCTTTTCAAAATCTCGGTCTTTAATTGGATAGAAGAACTCAGGAGTTTTACTCTTTAGATTTATAATTTTCTTAGGTGCCGGGATATGTGGTTCATAATTCCAAATAAAAGATGCACCATATCTAAAATCTCTATACCTACTATCTGCTTTGATCGCCGCAGCTTTTTTAGTTTTAACACCCAAGGATGACTTAATCTCTGAGAATTTCTTTCCTTTGGTTTTTATTTTTTTAGGTAAGACCTTCTTTAAGCTTAGTCCTTTTAATGGGTCTAAAGCTTTCCTGGCCTTAACTAGTGTCTTTCCCGGTATTGGTACCAACTTATCACTTGCAGCCGGATCGTTTATCCAAAAATCAATTATGTATTTATTTTCGTTCTCTCTATAAAAGCTAAACAGTTCAACTTTAGGACTATGAAGGTTTAATATAATGGTAGCGGGGTTTTCAGGAAATTTCTTCAAAGAAAATGCCACGTCTTTAACGTACTTCTTTCCCCAGGACTTCTTTGAAAAGTCTCCCTTTAATTCTTCGAATATAGAAAGATTGAGCGTTTGGATTTTTACAGTCGCTCCACTCTTTATAATGTGTAACTGCTCTTTTGGAGTAAAGATGTTTAACCGGTGATGAGTCTTATAAGCTTTCTCTGATAGAAGCGCAGACTCTGCCGGTGTCACAGTAGCAAGAATTGCCGTTGCAATAAGTGCTAATGTCAAAATTTTGATATCTAGTTTGAACATTTTTTTGAAACTTCCTGTCTCAAAAGCTGACTAAGTCCCTTCCTGGGACGTTTTACCTAGTTCTATTCTACCTATTTTTGTGCCTAACGGAAGGAATATTTTTCTGGGGGTACAAATTTTCCGAGTGATATTTTGACACCTATCAAAATATGCCTATTTACAATAAGTTAGCCCTGGAATCTAATCAAATATATAAAGATATTAATGCATTTATAAGGGTGTTAAATGCTCAAGCTTTTTAAAAAAGAAGTCTCCCAAAACAAGGAGACACACGGCCTAAACGCAAAAAGGTTTTCGAAACTCACCTTTCGCTTCTGTCTTGTGATATTCATCTATGGCACCACAACCTCATGTAGCCTCTTTCTGAAAACTTCAGATACTGATAGAAAAAATGAAAGCTATCAATTGAATTTTAAGAATAAGATCTGGAGTCCAATCGAAAAAGATACAGCTGATTATGCTTATTATAATTCCAGTTCTAGTACTATCTTCATGATCAATAGCTACTGCAAGAAATATCAAACAACCACCCTTAAAAATTTAACGGATCATATTTTAACCGGAATTACTGATAGAAAAATCCTCTACCAAAAAGATCTGAAGCTTTATAAAAGAGATGCTCTTGAGACACATGCATCAGGAAGCATGGATGGTATTCAAGTTCAGTTGAAAATCATCACCTTTCTTAGAAATAGATGCACATATGATTTCACCCTAATAGGCTCAAAAGCTTTTAAGAAAAAAGACCTCGCTACATTTCAATCTGTTGTACGCTCCATTAACTTTAATGACAGGGGAGAATAGAAAACTATGACAGCCGGTATTACTAAAAAAATTCACGATACCGTTTTTATGATCGGAGAACTGGGTTACCTAGGCGTTGAAAGTATAAAGTGTTGTCTGACACGTCCTTTTTATTTCTCCAAGCTTATGGAGCAAATCAATTTACTCGGTATTGGCTCTCTTTCTATTACTATTGTAATAGGCCTTGTTATGGGGCTCGTAATGACCCTGCAGTTTGGTTTTGGCCTTGCTAAGTTCGGTGGAACGCTCTACGTACCCGGTGTTGTGGCGCTGTCTCTTACACGAGAGATGGCCCCCATATTTACCTCTTTATTAGTTGCTGGTCGTATTGGCTCAGGAATTACAGCTGAGATCGGTTCAATGAATGTAACTCAGCAAGTGGATGCCATTAGAGCACTTGGAACTTCTCCTATTAGGGTTTTAGTTGTACCACGATTATTGGCTGCAATGATTTCACTCCCATTGTTAACTGCTGTATCAAATGTACTAGGAATATTAGGTGGTATGGTTATTTGCTCAGTTGAATTTCACATACCTCCTGGTTTTTACTTCCAAAGAGTTTTTTCTACAGTAAAACTTCATGACTTTTCTAGTGGGCTACTAAAGACTGTTTTTTTTGCAACAGTTATAACTCTTGTTGCTTGCTACAAAGGATTTAATACAACTGAAGGAACAAAGGGTGTGGGCCAATCAACTACCTGGGTAGTTGTTGTTAGCTCCATTTTAATATTAATTTCGGACTTTTTTCTAAGTAAGATTTTCCTCTTACTATTAGTTTAACGATATGGAAGAAAAAGCGCTGTTAGAATTAAAAAACATAGGTAAGTCATTCGACAAAAATGTCGTACACCTGGATATTAACCTCAAATTATACCAAAATGAAACACTCGGTTTGCTCGGTGGATCTGGAACGGGTAAGTCAGTTCTGCTTAGGGAAATTGTTGGCCTTGAGTATGTTGATCACGGTGAAGTTATCTATCACGATCAGCCCATCCAAAACCTTAAAGAAATAGATTTATTTAAAATACGAACAAAGATTTCCTACTCCTTCCAAAATGGAGCATTATTTGACTCTCAAAATGTCTTCGACAATTTGGCCTATCCACTTTTTGAGCACACAGATCTTAGCCTTGAAGAAATTTCAGCTAAAGTGGCTGAAATCCTAGGCCTAATTGGGCTTGAAGGTTCTGAAAAATTAATGCCCTCAGATCTATCTGGTGGAATGCAAAAACGAATTGGCATGGCTCGTGCAATTATTTTAGAGCCTGAAATAATTCTCTATGATGAACCGACAGCAGGGCTTGATCCATCAAATACTCAAAATATATTATCAGTAATGGAAAAGTTAAAAGGAACAGGTGTCTCGTCAATATTCGTAACTCACGATATTCCAGCGGCGCTTAAGATATGTGACAGGATTCTCATTTTATATGAGGGGAAAATTGCTTTTAGCGGTAGCCCCCGAGAATTTATTGATTCTGAAAATCCTATTGTTAAAGAATTTTTCTTAAATTCAATCAAGGAAGTGTAAAATGAGGTTAAGGCCCCACGAAATCAAAAATACAATAAGGACAGGGGTGTTTATTACTGCCTCTGGCATTGTGGCAATGACCTTTATTTTTTTTCTTGGAAAAGAAAGTAAAATTTTCTCCAGTGTAAACATCTATAAATCACAAGTTAAAAATGCAGATAATTTAAAAATTGGAGCTGCCGTTCATCTTAAAGGTGTAAAAGTTGGTAGCGTTAGATCTATCGACTTTAAGAGTCTCAATGAAATTGAATTCAAATTTAGTGTCGATAAAAACTATTCTGAATGGGTAAGAAGAGATAGCGTCGTTTATATCAAAACCCAAGGAATGCTAGGAGATAAGTATCTTGAAATATCAGGTGGCTCTGATGTCACTTCTCCTGCAGACAATGGCGCTTTTTTAGAACCTGGAGGAGCTGCAGGAATTGGAAAGTTTATTAGCCAAGGCGAGGGCCTTGTTGGTCTAGCCAACCAAATTATGTCCAAAATCTCCACCCTCTTAGATGATATTAATGGTGATCATCAAGTCAAAGATACCCTGATTAATTTGTCACAAACATCTGAAGGAATTAACGAATTTATAAAATCTCTTGATGCAAGAAAGATCACTCGTTCTTTAGATAATTTAAATAAGGCAACTAGTAGGTTAGACAAAGTGGCCAAAAGAATTACCGAAGGACCAGGGACTGCTCATTCTTTTATCTATGATAGTTCGGTTTACAATGACATAAGACAACTTCTTGGAGGGGCCCAAAGAAATAAAGTCCTAAAATACTTTATTAGAGAATCAATTAAAAAGTCACAAGAAGTAGAAAAATAAGAAATCACGGTTTCTAAAAAATTGATTTTTTCTTAATTTTTTCAATTAATGTTGTTCTATTTATACCAAGCAGTTTTGAAGCTTGATTTTTATTACCATTAGTTCGGCTCATTGCTTGCTTAATCAATGAGACTTCTAATTCGGTTAGTGTTTTCTTTAGATTAATTCCATCGTTCGGTAAACTAAATATACTCTGATGTTGGTCCACAGAGCTAGGATTCATCCGAAAAATTTTAGCAGGCAAATCTTCGGGGTTGATAACAGTTCCCCCTCGGAGAATCACAAATCGCTCCACCAAATTTTCAAGCTCTCTCACGTTTCCAGGCCAATCATATGACATCAAAAGCTCAAGAGTTTCCGGCACAAATTCAATTTGATTACTTCCATCCGCACTAACAAATCGGGATAAAAAGTAAGAAATCAAAAGGGGAATATCCTCTCTTCTATCTTTTAATGCGGGTACTTTAATTGGTATTACATTTAACCTGTAAAATAAATCTTCTCTAAACCTTCCTTGCTCAGCAAGCTTCTCTAAATCCCTATGAGTGGCAGCAACTATTCTGGTATCAATTTTAAGGGGCTCAGAACTTCCTACTGGCTCTATTTCTCTATTTTGCAGAACCCTCAAAAGCTTTACTTGTAACATCAAGGGCATGTCTCCTATTTCATCAAGAAATATGCTCCCACCATTTGCTAGCTCAAACCGACCACTTCTATTGGAAATGGCTCCAGTAAATGAACCTTTGATATGACCAAAGAGCTCACTCTCTAACAAGTCTTTCGGAATTGAGCCACAATTCACCGAAACAAAGCGGTTACCACTTCTATCTGATAGCCCATGAATTGCCTCAGCAACAAGCTCTTTTCCTGTACCAGAAGGTCCAGTTATTAATATGGTAGAGTCAGATAGGGCAACCTTTTTAATTCTTTCAAAAACATCTTTAATAATATCTGAGCGACCAATCATTCCACAAAAAAAATCATTTGGTCCTGGAGGATCCGGCAGCTTTCCTCGGGCCACCGCTTTTCTTTTTGGAGTAGATGCTCCAGCAAATTCTTCGAGTGCCTGAGTAACTAAGTTGTATAAATTCTCCAACTCAAAAGGTTTTGTTAAATAGTGATAAACACCTCTTTTAGTTGCGCTTATAGCATTTTCAATAGAAGCAAAGCCTGTGATGACTAAGCTTACAAAGTTAAAGCCCCTTTCTTTAAACATATCTATGAGAAGTAGCCCATCAGGTCCCTGCTCAAAGCTGATATCTGTAATCAAACAAAATTTTTCAGAGGTAATGGAGTGGCTTAAATTACTTAAACATTCATTAGAATTTAAATAGTGAGTAACTTTTCTTGAGAATTTTCTCTCTAAAAATTTTTGAATTGTTTTACCAAGGATCTTGTCATCTTCTACTAAGATAATAGGAACCTGACTGATTCCATTGTTTTTTGTTTCGAAATTTGTGTGTAAGTAATTTAAATCGTCCAAAGTGATGTCCTCCACCTAAAACGGCACGGTATAGAAAGGCTAGCAAGTAGGTTGCAGCTGTGTCAAATTTCAGACACCCCTACCATTTTTCCTAGTGCAATAGAATATCGAGAAGTTAGCTAAAAGGTGTGCTTGATTATGAACCCCACTGCGGCTTCAGGTCCACCTGCCCAGTAATAGAAAACGAGACAAAGAAAACTCCAACTAGCAATGCCTACAAAGCACGCATAGACCGCTTTTCTGCCCTTTAACCAGTAGAGATAAGTAAACTCAACACATATAAATATGGCTGGAATCGCCCAAAAAGGTGTATGTCGAATGAGGAAATAAAAAAAATCCATTACCAAATTATAAATTCAAAACATGATTAATAAAAATGAAATCAACTGGGTATTTCGTCCTTACTTGACTCTTCTGCTTCGTCTTTACTTGACTCTTTCACTCCCGTATCTTTATTTTTTAATGAACTGGGAATAATATCAATCCCCATTTTCTGTCCTAACTTTACTACCAGTGGAAAGGTAATAGGTGCAAATGGCAATATGAGTAAGGCACCCAGTCCTAGGGACTTTAATATGTCACCAAATTGTTCATTGGCCTTTTTCATATCATCATTTGAGGCCAATCCTTGGGAGTATTGAAAATAGATAGCTATCATCTCTTTGGTTTCTATAGTCTCTTTGGAGAGAACTGATTTTAACCTTGAAAGGATTGATTCAAGATAATCTTTGAAGGCGCCACTTCTTTTTGAAAGCTTTAAAAGAAGATCAAGAAATGTCATTTTTATTTTTTTCATTTCTTAAAAAAAAAGCGGCACACTAGGTACCGCTGTCCAATTGTATTTAAAATGTTTTCAATTAAAAGTGAGATTTTAATTCCTCAAGGCAATCTAGTTTTTCCCAAGAAAAACTTCCTGCATTACTTTCTCTACCGAAGTGCCCATAGGCAGCTGTTGGCGAATAAATTGGTCTAAGAAGATCTAATCTTTCAATTATTGATCTTGGCCTCATATCAAAAACTTCTCTAACTGCTTTGTTGATTTTTTCAGGATCTACTTTGTGAGTACCCATTGTTTCAACTAAGAAGCTCATAGGCTCAGCAACACCAATAGCATAAGCAACTTGCACGAGAGCTCTTTCTGCCAAACCTGCTGCTATAATATGCTTGGCCACGTGTCTAGCAGCATAGGCTGCTGAACGGTCAACCTTTGAAGGATCTTTTCCAGAGAAGGCTCCACCACCGTGAGCACCATGGCCACCGTAAGTATCAACAATAATTTTTCTACCAGTTAACCCACAATCACCCATTGGGCCACCAACAACAAATCTTCCAGTAGGGTTAACCCAAATCTTTGTATCTGCTGTCATTAGGTTTTCAGGAACAATTTTTTTAATAACTTCTTCTCTAATTCCTTCTTCAACGTCTTTTAAATTCATTTCCTCAGCATGCTGAGTGGAAAGAACGATATTTTTGATTGCTTTAACATGACCGTCTTCATAAATGGCTGATACTTGTGTTTTTCCATCAGCTCTAAGGAGGGGAAGAGTTCCATTTTTTCTGACCTCAGATAATTTTTTAGCTAGTCTGTGAGAAAGATCAATTGTGAGAGGCATTTTTGAATCTGTCTCATTACAAGCATAACCAAACATTAGCCCTTGGTCCCCTGCACCTTGCTCTGTGTAAGTCCCATCATTTTCGTTCACCCCTTGAGCAATATCAGAAGATTGCTTATCAAGTGAAACTAAAACACCACAAGTATGGCCATCAAAGCCTTTGCTTGAATGGTCATAACCAATATCATTAATTTTACCTCGTATAATGCCTTGGAAATCCACATTGGCATTAGAGCTTATTTCTCCAGCAACGCATACAAAGCCAGTCGTTATCATAGTCTCACAAGCTACCCGTGAATTACGATCTTGCTCAAGCATAGCATCTAGAACAGCATCGCTGATCTGATCTGCCATTTTATCCGGATGACCTTCGGTTACTGATTCAGATGTAAATATGCAATTTTTTAACATTTTCTGCCCCTATTTCGCACAATTTTGTAAACACAATCTTATACTATGAACCTTACAGCGGCGTCAAAGGCCATTTGAGTGACTTTGATATACTGGCCACTATTTTCGAGGTGCAAAATAAGTGAAGAGATGGGGATTTCGGTAGCTATAAAAAACCTCATGGCCTAGCTCCTTTCCTCTCAGAACCAACTTTTTACCCAGCTCGAGCACATCATATGCCTTCTTGTTATCATCTATAAATGTATACAAGTACTTAAGTGATCCTTTTTGGTAAAGCCTGTGGTAGTGCTTCTGTGACCTTAGTGGTCCACCCGCTCTTTCTGGGAGCGCGTTAAAACCTTCCCACAGTGAGGCCATGTCAATTCGTCCACGCATGGAGGCACGAGAAAAATATCTTAGCCCTTCAAAATGACCATTGCTACCTGCTAGAGCATCTAATGAAATCTTTAGATTCTCCCTTCTTAGAAAACGACCCCTGCGGCTCAAATCTGGGCAATAAGTCCGAACCGAGGCCTGAATGAAATAATAGGTGAAAGAAAATTCTCCTTCTTTAAAAAGTACCGATAGCCACTTATCTTTATCAATTAAAGCTGAGCTGAGTGGAGCTAGATATTCTCTCAAAGGTTCAGATTTTTTAAGCTGGTTATATGAGGGATCTTTCAGACGATTGATCACGACTTTAGCTACATCTCTTCTTTCAAGACCAGCCTGTCCATCAATTCCACCAACTTCATTGTACAAAATTGTCTCTAGCACAAATAAGGCCTTAAAAAGATCTTTTTGGGAATTCCAAAATTTAAATACGTCGGAGTTCTTTTTGAGAGTAAAATTTAAGAGTTGATACCTTGTTTGAGTTAGAAGTTTTAAAAATTTATCTGAAACTTCTTTTTTGTATTCAAAATCATTTAAGAGACCATTGTAAAATGAAATAGCCTTTGTGACTTTCTTTTTCCAAGCTTTAAGACGACTTCTCTGAACATTTTTACCTCTTCGAAGTTGCCTTTCAATCCCACTAATTACGTACTTGGTATCGACTCTGATATTTTCAGTGATAATGGCTTTTGCATTTTTTAAGGAAAGTGCAAGTGTATTAATCGCAGTTCTTAAGTAGACGTCTGAATGAGTTTGATCAGTATCAGAAGCTCCATCTTCATATGCTGTTCTGGCAAAATAAATTTTATTAGATTTCATTTTATTTAAATTGCCTGATAATTTCTTTGATTCATCATATCTTTTCCTATATTCAAGATGATCCACAGGAAACCCAAAACCTTTTAGGAATGGAGTGCTAGCTAGTAGATCACCCAGTAAGTCTGCAAGCTCAATAATCTTGCGCGCAGATCTATCGTGCATACTTTTTTTCCCGCTAGCTACACGGAAATAATTTTTCTTATAATCGAGAAGTTTACTGATTACCCTTTTGATTTTTTTGATGATTTTTTTAGATTTTCTTGGATTCCAAGAGTTTTTAAGCCCATTAATTTGCCCGTCAATAAAAAGCTTCTTATTTTCGATTAATCTAATGCTGGCCCTTATGGATTTGGTATCAAGGGTGTCATTTTCAAGTAGTGGGATAAAAAAACCAGCTGCCTTATAGTTTCGAAACAATTTACCATGCTTGTGATCATCAGATTTTCCACATAATTTCCTTGTGAATTTTTGATGGATTTTTAAATACTTTTTAATAACACGATGCCGTTTACCGGACCACTTAATAACAGCACTAGAAAATGAATTTTCAATTG
>Ga0257117_1001714_pt1 | contig 12508 bp, 9 predicted proteins | sample SI112_135mmetaG_FD_190157 | JGI IMG/M metagenome (GOLD analysis project Ga0257117, IMG submission 190157) | Marine microbial communities from Saanich Inlet, British Columbia, Canada - SI112_135m | ecosystem: Environmental > Aquatic > Marine > Inlet | place: Canada: British Columbia | collected... | reverse complement strand
ACAGGGATTTAGAACCCGTCCGGGGGGCTCAAGTTATTTTACATAATATCCGATAAATTTACTGGTAGAATTTAAAAAACTACCGAATGGATATGATGTAATGAGAAATTTTATTTCCAAATTTACTCTTCTTTTTTGCCTAGTTTTTTTTGGGCAAACTGTCTTTGTAGGAGACTTATTTGGTTGCGACGTTAAAGAGAATACTGAGGGTGAATGCATTGAGCTTTGCGATGACAATGAAGACGGGGCTTGTGTTCTCAGGTCCTGTGCTGATGGTGAAGTTTCCATTTCTTCTGATGACGTAGCTCTGTGTGCTTGCCCTGAGGATACCCATCACTTAGGAGTTGATGAAGAAAGTCCAGAGAATACTGAGCAAAAATGTGTCAAAAATTCTGATGATGACGAAGATGAAGAAAAAGATGATCCCCCAGGCCATGATGGAGACACCACTGCCGCAGCTTCTGACGAAGAAGAGTGTCGCTCGCATTACGCCACTGAATGGAAAACTGATGCTGATACTGCAAAGTGTGATTGGGATCAGGATAAATTTGAAGAAATTGTAGGCAAATTTACAGAATATGCAAAGGCCAAATATGCTTTTTATCAAATGATCAGCGAGGGTAAGACAAAGAGCTTACCAGCGGGGATTCAACCTACAATACCTGACTACAGAAAAGGTTCAAAAGCACTTTATACTGGTTCTGTGATTACTAGTGAGTGTTCTTTGGGAGACGAGGCATGTCTTAGCATTGATACTACATATGGCACTGATAGTTGGAAAGCACTAGGGGATTCATTAGCAAGTAAGGCGATAGATGCAGCAGTAGAATTCAATGTAGAAGTATCAGGTGATATTGGTGCCAATAGTTCACTCAAAAAATGTGTACGAATTTTTGGTGGGTGGGACGATTGGTTTGAGGCACAAAGAAGAGACAAAGATGAATACTTTACTCCAGAAGCTCTTTTTAAGAATGGTGAAGGAAAATCAAAATCATGGGAAAAAGCGTTCGCTTTTGTAAGGCCGAGGTTTAAAAATTCAAGAGATAAATGGAAAATATTTTTTGATCGGCATAAGGAATTAAAACATCATATACAAGATATATGTCCTGAATCTGATCGATTTGTTGAGTGCTCATTTTGGAAAGATCATATGATGATAAACAACCCTATTGTGGGAGCAGATTTTGTACGTACGTCATCTCAAATTGTTGCGCGGAAGATAGTGCGAGAAGTTAGAGTTTGTGATGCCATGTTGTACGCGACTCAGTTTAATGATGAATATTTGGAAAAAGAGGAAATGGTCAGCAGTATAAACCCTGCTCTTAAATGTGAGAATAAAGGGGTTGTTACCCAAGATTATGCCATTTGCACAAAAGTTCTAAAGACATATGACTCTTATGCAATTATAGACCTTGGTGTCCAGCAAGCTGGAAATATTCACCAACAGTTAAGTGCTACTAAAAATCAAGCTGACTTGATGATTGATGCGGCTGAAGATCCAATGGATCCCACTCTTGCTCTTAAAGAGCTAAAAGGTAACACCTCAACCCTTGGTCGAGAGGCCATTGGGATAGGGGTGATTGAAAGCGCAAAAGGTGGCTTTTTGCTGGCGACAGCTGCAAAATATGAAAAAGAGCTCTCTTGGCCTGGTTACATCGATAGGTGTCGAACGGCCCTCAGGCAAAATAGCAGTTTTGATATGAATGTTTTTGGGTTAATTATGGGCCATGATAGTGAGCATGATAAATGTTACTCTTCGGGAGTCTGTACTGGGCTTAGAGAAGAAGAGGACGTAGGAAGCGCTAGCTATATAAATAAAGTTAAAAAATTCCAATCCCTTTTGGCCTTTAAGTTTTTAAATTCGTCAAAGAATTTAAGTCGTTACTTAATTCGTCCAAGCATTGAGTTAAGCAGTTATGTACTAAGTCCAGCTTTTGCAAAAAAGAAAGGTGCTGGTGCAGAGGCCGGCGAAACTGAGGCAGGGGAAACACAAGATGATTTTACGGCCATAATTAGTCGTGAGATGCAAGGTGAAGATTCACCTGAGGCCCTTTTTGAGGGGGCTTTAGTAGGGGCCGAAAGCTCTTTTCGAGAAGAAATAGAAGACCGTGGGGAATCTAGCTCTAGCATTGAATTGCCTATCCCTGTTCAATATGCAGGAGTCGTATTAAAATATGACCATTGTGCAGTAGCGGCCGAGAGGTTGGGTGGTAGAGATGATGTTTTACCAAATGAGAAGATAAAAAATGTTGCAAAACAACTAGGGGCGCAAAACTTGGCGAAAGGTCTTGTTAAACTTGCTGCTGGTACCGCCTACTTCGTCCAGGCCCACCAAATCCAAAACATGATCGACGACATCGACACAAGAATGGAAGACCTCGATATGGGAGGACTCTATTCTGATGTTTTAAATATAGGACAGTGTGAACTCAACCCAACTATGCCAGAATGTGGCGGTTACAATATGGGTAGCACCGGGCACGGTTTTGATTCGGGCTTTGGCTCTCTTGATATGGATGGAGGGGCAGCAAGTTCGATGGGATCCACTAACACACTAAGAGATGTGGCGGGTTCCGTGGATACGACTACTGATGCAGACGGGGATCCTTCGGGAGACTTTTCTGGAGCAATTGATGGAGCTCCAGCTGCGGGCTCTGGAATTGTTGATGGAGGCAGTAGTGCTGCTTCAGTTAAGAGAAAAGGCCTTGGCGGTGCTGGAGGCGGAGGTGCTTCTGCTCCAAGTGCAGGTCTTCCTGGCGGAGGCGGCGGTGCCAGTGCTCCTGGAGGCGGGAAAGGTGGCGGACGATATAAGAAAAAAGGTGGCTATGGCTACAATTCAGGCAAGGGCCTTTATTATAAGAGTGCAAGAAGAGGTAAAAAAGGCAAAAAGAATATGGCCGAATTGTTTAAAGGCAAAAAAAGCGGAAAGACTACAAATTTTAGAAATGTTGCCGGCGTTGGGGATTCTAAAACATCAATTTGGAAGAGACTCTCTAATGGATATGGCAAGGCCTATAAGAGTAAGAAACTTCTCGAATACGAAATTGTTGATTAAAACTTTCTCTCTAAAGGGAAGGGGAAGCTCATCTCAAAACAAGTATTTCCTTTAAAGAGCTTATACTCAAGTGTCCCCTGGTGTTCTTCAACAATCTTTTTTGAAATGCTAAGTCCTACTCCTGTCCCTTCATCAATACTTTTTGTCGTATAGTAGGGGGTGAAAATATTTTTTGCATGCTCATTATCTATACCATTGCCTGAGTCGGTAACCCGAATGTAAATGAGATTGTTTTCTGACCACGCTTTTATGCTAATCCATCTTTCAACTTCTAAATTTTTAATGGCGTGAAAAGAATTTGAATAGAGATTTAAAAGAACTTGAGCTATTTGAGTGGGCTGACAGTGAAGTGATAAATCTTCATCGCAGATTGACTCTATTTTGATGCTTCGGTTTTTAAATTTTGCTTCACAGAAAATTAAGCTTTTGGAAAAAAGATCACTTATCTTGATGACTTGCTTTTCTAGGTTGTCACACTTAACTACCATTGCTCTCATATTTACAACGACATTTGATATATGGGCAATAGTTTCATGAATGCGCTCAAAGTGTCCTGCTATAGTTTCAGGCTTAATCTCCTTTTTTAGAAATTGTCTTTCAAGGAGGAAAAGCGAGCCATTGATAATTGTTAAAGGGTTATTTATCTCATGAGCTATGCCACCACACATCTCTCCCATGGAGGCGAGGCGAGTTTGGTGAACTGAAACTTCTTTGTAGAGTGTCAGCAAGCGGTTAAGTTCATCAATTTCCTCTCGCTGCTTCAAGGCGAGTTTTTTTAACTGCTCAGTGTCCAGTTCTTCAATTATCTCTTTCCACGGCTTACTCACTACTGCACCTTAAGAGGTTAGGCATGGCCTATATTCGGGATATAAATTATAGTAATAAGGTACAATTATAGGAGTGAGGTATATCTAATGGAAGATAAGTTTTGCTTAGGAATATTATCTATTTCTGAGGCCAAGATGGTGAAATCAAAATTTAAAAATTTAGGCGTTGATCTGGATATGTTGGCCAGTGAAAACACATGTACGACCGGATGTTCTCCGACCTGTGAGCTTTGGGGAAAAGAGAAAGACAAAGAGATGGTGATGAAGGTGATGCAAGAGGAATTTTCGCATAATCTCTCAGGACATGAAGTAAATCATGAAGCAATTTCAGGTGTTTATGATGCTGGAAGCGTTGATAATAAGTGCCAAGCTTGCGGTGCAAGTATGAGTGGGGAGATGAGTGAGTGTCCCGACTGTGGGCTTTGTTATGGATAGTGGCCATTTTATTAAATATAGAGCTAAGCTAAATTTATTTACCATTGCTCTGGTGAGCTTAGTTTCTTCAATTTCTTGGTCAAAAACTTATACAGTAACGAATAAATCGACCCTGGGTTTCTCAATTTACAAATTTAAAATAGGCGCACCAGTTAAAGGAAAGTTTAAGAAGTTTAAGGCAAATATAGATTTCGATATAAAAACTTGGACCGTAGGAAGTGTTTGGGCCTTGATTAATGTTGACTCCATTGATACGGGAAAGGCCAAAAGAGATAAAAAACTTAGAGAAGATGTGGATTTTTTTAATACAAAAAAATTCAAGGAAATAACTTTCATTTCAAATAAGTCAGTAATTGTTCAAAAAAATCGGACGGTGGAAGTGAAGGGTGATCTCACAATCAAAAAGATTACTAGACCCGTTACTCTTTATTTAGTTTATCAAGGACTAATTGGAGATGCTCATAAATTTAAAGTAACAGGTCTCATTGACCGCAAATTGTGGAAAATAACCTGGAACAAAGTTATGGATGTAGGTGGCTTTGTTTTAGGTGACGATGTAAATATTGAGTTAGAGTTGTGGGCAAAGTAAATTTTCTATTCGTTACAAAACTTTTGTGATTGACCCTGAAATAGCAAACACGCAATCCTTTGAAATAGGTGTCTGCTATTTAACTTTTGATCAAAGGTCTACTCAAAGCAAAGCTTTCAATTGCGCCTCGGATAATTTGGGATGGTTCGGGTTTGAGAAGTCTTCTAGGCCTAAAATTGGAGAAGTTCCTCCCCAAATATATTTTTCAAATAATTTATCAAAGTTTTCACCTGATTGAAATTTTAAGAAGTCTGCGAAATCTTTTGTAGATACTGAGCTGTGTTGAAAGCGCTGGTGAAATTCATTTAAGTAATACCTAAGCCCTTTTTTATTTCTTAAAAGATAGTCTAAGTGAGCTAGGAAATCTCGGCCCTGTTTGTAGGCCTTCTTATCTGTTGTTCTGCGATAGGGGGAATGCTTACCCATATTGCTGCCAGCAAAAGTGGTGCTGGACAGTCGTTTGTAGCGGGAGTCCCTCCAGCTAGCAATCGCCTCATCAACCCATCCTGAGTTACCATTTTTGGGCATTACGCTCCTGGCAAAATAGGAGTGAGTTAGCTCATGTCCCAGTGCACGTTCAGAAGTTATGGTGGCCCCACAATGCTCCATTCCACCATTCATTGGTCCAACACCATAGACGATGATTTTATTATGGGGAAAGGGACCATAGTCTCTGTCGAGCTCTTTTAAATATTTGATTGTATTTCGTTTGAAATTATCGGGTCTAACTCTTGAGCTTTTAGTGTAGACGGTTGCTGGTATTTTTCTGCCATCACTTGCGGTGTGAACCCATTCTAGCTTTCTTATTCCTAAATCTGGAAAACTGTGGAGATAAACACTTGAGGTGGTAAAGTAGGCGGGGTAGTCTATTTCCCAAGAGTTCTTACCAAGGGACTTAACAGTGCCATTGGCCTGTACAAGTCTTGATGTTGTATTGGTGAAATTAAGGACAATATTCATTTTGTAGTGATCGTACTCAAGGTTTGTGGGTAAGTATTTTTCAAGGAAATTACGATCACCAAGGTCACTCATGAAAAAACCTACTGAGACTCCACTGTAATCAAATTTAACTCCATTTGAAAGGTTGTGCTCGATTTCGAGGGTATGATTTCCAGGCGAAATAACAGACTTTGTGGTCTTGAAAGAAGTTTTCCAAGTGGGGGCCTTAATAGCTTGAATATCGACTTCTACGCCATCGATTTTTGCCTTCACAATAGATGATACTAAATCAAATATAGGAGTCCCGGTATCAAAGCTTGTAAACTCAATAACAGACTTGGCGTAGGCCTTTTTAGAGGCTTTGTTAATGGTGATATTGTAGGTCGCCTTTTTGAAGTCTACAAAAACAGCATTTTTTCCTCGAACACTTTTGCCGATTGAGGGTGGAGCTGAATCGATATCTGCGGCGTGAGCAGACCCTAAGATTAAGAAAGTGAGAAGTATTTTATTAAGCATTATTTCCCCCAGGAAAAGTTTGAAATTTTAAATCCATATTCTGTTTGTGAGCTATCTGAGTCGATTTGAAGGGTGAGCTTGTCACCGGGAATGATTAGTGAGAGGTCATCTTTAAAAGGGCCATTTAGTTTGTGAACTATAACGCCTTTGGAGTTTATGATTTCTAAAAAGTCGTATCCACTTTCCATATGTATCTTATCAAAGTTGAGTTTGATATATTTAGCGCCTGACTTTTCGACAATATAACTTGCGCGGGAGTTGTTTAGGTAGGGGTGATCACTTTGTATGTCGAGAGATTCTTCTTTCCATTTCTTCTCTGGTAGCGGATAGAGGTTTTTAATTTTTTTTTCTTTTACACTATTGTATGCATTCACCCTTGCTAGGTTGTAGTTTTTACCAAAAAGGAGATCTAGTTTGTCACTACCATTGAGAACTTTTTGGATCACCTCTCTATAAGTTTGCGAGGGATCTTTTGACCATACAAGACCTAGAACTCCGGCCACAAGGGGAGTACTCATTGAAGTGCCGCTTAAAGATTTGAGCTTTCCATGGAGGTGGGTGCTGAGGATTTGATCTCCCGGGGCGGAGAGATCAACGCTTAGGGCGCCAAAATTTGAAAAGCTTGAATGGGTATCTTTGGCATCTGTTGAGCCCACACTAATTATATTGGGTAAGTCGAAATTGGCAGGGAACTCGCCTCTGGTGTCATTATTATTCTTGTGATTTCCAGCTGCTGAAACCGCGATGACTCCAAGCTTTTCAGCTGCTTTGAAGGCGAGTCTTAGAGATTTATTGGGGTTAGGTGAACCGTATGAGTTATTTAAAATCACCGCACCATTTCTAACAGCGTAAAGTACCGCTTTGATAGCAGTAGAGAGTTTACCTTGTCCATATTGATTGAATATTTTTAGAGACATCAGTTTTACTTTGGGCATGACTCCAAAGACATCTCTTGCATCTGTGGGGTAGGCCCCAATCAGACCTGCACAGTGGGTGCCATGGCCGTTGTCATCTTCTGCAGAGGATTGATTGTTGTAAAAGTCATATCCGTGAACATCATCTATAAAGCCATTTTTATCATCATCAATTCCGTTTCCTGCAATTTCTCCAGAATTTGTCCACATATGGTTTTTTAAATTGGGGTGAGTTGATTCAATGCCTGTGTCAAGCACAGCAACAATAATTTCTTTGCCATCTTTAAGTGCCTTGTGGGCCTTTTTGGTTTCTAGAATTTGGTGATGATATGGCTCACTTAGTGAGAGGGCCGGACTTTTTTTTTGAGTAGATTCTACAGGCATTGGAATTTGTATTTGATAATCGGGCTCAATCCAATCAATGCCATTTCTGGTATTGAGACTGCTGAGTGCTTGCTGTGATAGCTCAAGTGGAGCTGTGTAGACATAGATTTGTTTATTAGGCCCTATGTGCTCTTTTAGTTTGAGTCCGAAATCAACAAGCTCTAATTTATTTTTACTGGCATCAGGGTGGTTTTTAAATTTGATGAGGTATTGAAACAAGGTGTCTTTTGAAAAAGAAGTGGTAGCTGAGAATGCAATCACAAGTGCGATTGCGAATAAGGTCACAATTGATTTCATCCTAAAATCCTATTGAAAATTTGAACTGAATATATTTTAAAGGGTAGGGGGGAAATTCCCAAATGCGGCAATACTTTGTAAGGATAACGGATTTAGTTTGTTTTAAAGCGGTGTGTTGTACGCTATGTATTTCGGGGAAAAAAAAGAGTTGAAAATTAACTTTTCAACTCTTTTTTCGATTGATGAGTACTACCTATTTTGTAAAATCGTCTGCTGCCTTTAGCGCCTTGTTGAGATTCAGCATTCCAGCGGCTCCCACTTTGCCTTTAAAGCGAGCTGACTTGGTAACTGAGTCCATCATGATCTTTTTTAGCTCTAGTGCTTTTAACTCAGGGTATTGAGATAGAATCTCTGCAGCAACACCGGCGGTGTTGGGGGAGCTCATTGAAGTCCCAGAAAGAGATTTGACTCTACTACCGGGAGTCGTTGAATAAATTCCAACTCCAGGAGCTGCTAGATCGACATTTTTGGGGCCATAGTTTGAGAAGTAGGCCTTTCTGCCTCTATTTGTTGTGGCAGCAACTACTAGCAAATTGGAATTGGGGTAACTTGCTGGGTAGACACTGACTTTATCAATATTGTTATTTTCATTCCCAGCTGCTGCAATAACTAGGGTGTCGTACTTATCGCCGATGTGCTTGATAGCATCGGATACGGCCATGCCTTTTTCATTTTTATATTTTCCGAAAGAGCAGTTAATAATTTTAGCACCATTTTTACCAGCATATAAGAAGGCCTCAATGACATCAAGGTCGGTTTCATCACCGGAATTGGGAACAGCTCTAATGGCCATGATTCTTGCATGCGAAGAAACTCCTGCAATGGCCACTCCGTTATTTTGAGCAGCAGCTATGGTACCTGCTACGTGTGTTCCGTGCATATGGCCATCCATTGGGTTACCTGTTGCTTTTCCGCCTTTTTTAATTAAAAGGTTAATTCCATGGACATCATCAATGTAACCATTGAGGTCATCATCGATTCCGTTTCCTGCTATTTCATTTTTATTAACCCACATTTGGTTTTTTAAATCAGGGTGGTTGTAATCAACTCCTGTATCTACTACCGCTACAATAATCTTGTCTTTGTGAGCTCGTGGGAAATTAACATAAGCATCGTCTACACCCATTCCCATAACCACCGAGCTTTTAAAGGCCCAGAGTCTACTGTAGTAAGGGTCTTTGAAACTGAGCATTCCTGTCTGTGGGGCATCGATAAATTCTAGGGGTTCTTCTATTACAAGGTTTTGTCTTTCCCCTTTATGGTTACCTTCTACATAGGCAACATCTGGATGAGACTTAAAAAAGTCTCGCGCCACAATTTGGTTGTCGGCGTAAACAATATGGAGTTCGCCAAAGAGATTTTTACTTTTACTAATTAAATCAGTTTCAGGAAGAGATTTACCTTTTTTTAATTTAACGAAAAAGTTTTCGGTTACGTAAGAGGCAAATGCTTGGGGGATAATAAGAGTGAGAAGTATGATTAATTTCATCAACCGTGATGCTGTCATTAAAAAATCCTTTTTTTAACTGTGCTTGAATAATTTAATTAATATTAGAAACTTTGAAAGGGTGCTCCAACATAAAAATTCTTACTTTAAGATCGGACTTACCCGAGGGACTTTCTCAGACGAATGGTTGAAAATGCCATCCCCTGGGCGTTTAGGTCGATATCTAGGGACATCCATTTGATGGTAGAAGTGTTCCAACTTATATTGAGTTCAGCGAAACATTTTTTGAAATACTCAGTGATGTGTTCTTTGTAGTGAGCGTACAATGCATCCCCAACCAAATCAGTCGAGATTTGCTCTGATAGTAGCTTGCTTGCAAACTCAAGATAGTTTTTAAGATGGCCGTAAGCTTTTTGATTATCAGGAATTTTTCCAAAATGTGTGGGGTAGATACTCACTGCAGTTGTGTCTATTATGCGCTTAATTGTTGTCAGTGCATGGTCTGGTTCAAAATCAGTTGGACTAGTTGAGGGAAATACAAAACTATGGGCCCTTTGAAGTGTTGGATAATAAAGACCAAAGGAGTCCCCAGTGAAAACACTACTAAGCTTTTCAAAATAAAAACAAATATGATGTTTAGCGTGGCCTCTGGTGTGAAGAAAATGAATTGTCTCATCACCCCAGGATAGAGTTTCCTCGTCTTCGACTATAGTGATTCTCTGTTCATCAATGGGGCCTATTTCACCATACATTTTATGAAAATCTTCTTCGCCGTAAACACTTTTTGCGCTTAGGACTAACTTGGTAGGATCGACCAAGTGTCTTTGGGCCCTGGGATGACATACAACTCTAGCATTGGGAAGGTGCTTTAAAAGTGCAGATGTTCCCCCTGCGTGATCAAGGTGAATATGGGTTACAAAAAGATAGTCTACATCTGATTTTTCAATGCCCTGGTCTTTAAGGGCCAAAAGAAGTATTTCCACCGAATTGGTAGTGTTATTGTCTACGAAAATGGCCTTATTGTTTTGAGTAACGAGGTAGCTTGAGCTGTGCTTCTCATTTTGGCAGTATAGGCAGTCTATGGTGCTTACATTCACACGTGTTCCTAGGGGTTAATATGTTTTTTTATCTCTAGAGCGACTAGGTAGTGTCCGTAACGAATAGCATAGTAGTAAGCAGTTTTACTTGTTCTATCAGTGAGAAGTGGGTTGGCGCCATTTGCTAGCAGAAGGATTACTGACTTTAGATCACCATCTTTGGCCTTTTCCATCAAAGCAGTATTTCCATTTAAATCTTGGGTATCAACTGGAATGCCACGACTAACTATATAGCTAACCAGAGCTGGACCAGCATATTTTTTCGAAGCAAGAAGCAAAATGCTTTCAGACCTTCTAGTAAGCGCCTTTAAATCTGCTTTGTTAGCTTCAAGCATTTTTAGAAAATCAAGGTCTTTGTTATAGGCCGCAAAGTGGACGGCGCTCCATCCAGCTTTTTCTTTAGAAGTGTAAGTTGTGAAACTTGAAACAATGGCACCTTCTCGAAGAAGGGCCTTTCCCACTTCAAGCTTTCCTAGGGTTGCTGCCCACATTAGAGCAGTCATTTTTAAAGTGCGGCCAATTTTATAAGTCATGTTAACGTCAGCACCGGCCTCAATAATGGTAGTGGCAAGTCTTTTGTCTTTGGCCCCGATGGCCAATATTAGAGGTGTAGGACCTTGTTTTTTTCTTAAGTTGAGTTTTACTTCTCTGGTCGCCAGTAAAACTTTGGTCATACCATATGAGTTTCTTTTTACAGCGTAGCTAAGAGCACTATGCCCTTCCCTAGTAGTGAGTTGATTAATATCAACACTTGCAGAAAGAAGGATTTTTGTGGCCTTAAAGTTGAGGTTGTCTACTGCTACCATTAAAGGAGTCAGGTTGTTGTGGATTGCATGATGAGGATTGGCGCCAGAGTCCAGTAATAGCTGAAGCATTAGGTGTTGTTTTTGTGAGATGGCATAACTTAGTGGTGTACCATTATATCCTTGTAAATTGGGGTTTGCTCCAAACTTAAGTAGTGTTTTGGCCATTGCTGTATGGCCCATAGCTGAAATTACAATCAGTGGGCTTTCTCCCAAATCGTTTTCGATATCCACTTCCATACCGTAGCTGAGTAGTTCGGTGAGAATGTCTTCGTTTTTATATTCGGCTGCAATGTGAAGGGCCGTATTTCCCTTTTCGTCACGTGCTTCCAGGGAGACCCCTTTTTTTAAAAGAGCTCTTATAGTCTCAAGGTTTCCTGTTTCAGCTGCTTTTAATAGCACTTCACCTGCTTCAGTATTCTCCAATCTTTGGGAGTAATCTGTGATGTTGTGGGCATTAATAGAGTGTGAGGAAAGTAATAGGCCGAAAACTATAAAAATGAGTTCTTTCACGTTGTTATGTCCTTTGAGATTAAAGCCATTGCAATCTATTTATCGCGGTGGCGTTCTACAAGGATCATTGCGAAAGAGAGACCCTCACTTTTCAACGTGTGAGGGTCAAATTAACTTAAAGAAGCTTTGTGTCTAAGACCCCATGGGGATCTGCAGCGTGCTCTATTAAATAAAGAGCAGGCCGGATATTGGCCTTAAAGGTAGGTACGATGGCCTTTGCTCCTGGGTAAAATCCTGCTGAGCCCCAGGCCCATTTAGGTGAGAGCTCGAAGGTAAAACAAAAGATACCTCTCTCCCCATAGGCCCAATCACAAGTATCTCCAGAGGCCACATAAAGCCCTGAGGCCTGCTTGGGAGTGTACTTGTTCCACTTAGACATTGTGGTTGCCATCTTCTTGAAAACCTCACCATCCTTACCAGATACTGGATATTTACTGTGACCCCAGGGGTAGAGGATTAGTTCAGAAAATGTGTGAAAAGATAAAAGAATCCGCAAATTAGAAATAGATTCGACGAATTTTTTCATGGCCTTTGTTTCAGGCTCAGAAAATGGCTTGGGACCCATATAGACTTCTGAGCCATGATCTTTTGAAGATCCACCCGTTCCCCACTTATAGCTATAGTTCCTATTTAGATCAACACCATGAGTCCAGGCTCCAGTGCTTCTTCTGTTTTTTCTCCAGGTTTTATAT
>Ga0257117_1001708_pt1 | contig 12537 bp, 9 predicted proteins | sample SI112_135mmetaG_FD_190157 | JGI IMG/M metagenome (GOLD analysis project Ga0257117, IMG submission 190157) | Marine microbial communities from Saanich Inlet, British Columbia, Canada - SI112_135m | ecosystem: Environmental > Aquatic > Marine > Inlet | place: Canada: British Columbia | collected... | reverse complement strand
TCTGTAAGAGATAACCTTGTTGTACCGCCAGGTACAATTGATTTGATGTCTCGGTGTGCGAGAGTCCGGATACCCTTTGTAACAATTCAAGGTCAAATTCGATGCCAATACATGCAGCCATCTTCAAAAGTTTAATCGTGGTTGAATCGAGACTCTGTAGCTGATGTATCAGTGGCAGGCTGACATTTTCAGAGGGTGGTTCACTGGTGATTTGCGAAATATCCCAGACCCATTCCCTGTGTGTTCGATCAAAGCGAAGGAAACCTTTGTCAAAGGTCCGGTTCAGAAACTCTTTCACCGAGAGCGGGTTGCCACGCGTCTTTTCCAGGACCAGTTTGGCAAACTCGATGGTTTCTTCTTCAGCCCTGAAGAGGCTTTCTGAAATGAGTCGGTTTACGCAACCGATGGATAGGTTTTCCACTTGCAACAGCTCTAGCGATGGCGATCTCTCACGAAGTTTCTGGATCTGAGTTCTGATCTGCTCTTTCGTTTCGAGCGCAGGAAAACGATAAGCTCCAAGGAGCATGACAAAAGGAAGCTGGTTCCGGGTGAACAGGTCATCAAAGAGGTCGATCGACGCACTGTCAATCCACTGCAGGTTGTCCAGGCTGATGACAAGGGGTGTCTTGCCGCCACAGATAGTATTGATAAGCGCAATAATCCCGCTCAGAAGCCTCGGTTTTGCATCGGTGGCGGCCAGCATTGTGGCGTTTGGTATGTGATCAATGAAGTGGGCAACATCGGGTGCTATGGTAGATAATGGGTCTTCTAGTCCAGCCAGGTTTTCCCGGATTGCTTTCTTGTGCTCAATGAAATCCGGCCGACTGAGTAGTTGTTTGAGGATATCGCTTAGCGCAGCAGAAATCCCGCTATAGGGTATTTCCTTGGTGATCGGGTCGTGGATACCTTTTGCCAGGAATCCGCCCCTTGTGATCACTTCTCTTTCAAGCTCTCGGATGAGGGAGCTTTTGCCAGTACCGGTTTCGCCAATACATATAATGGAGCCTGATTTACCCTTGGCGGCACGGTCCAGTGTCGTCAGGAGTTGCGTCAAATGTGTGTCGCGTTCCAGAAGCTGCTCCGGAATACTTAGCTGCTCAGAGATGTCATCGAGAGCGACGTCAAAGTCGAGTTCGATATCAGGGTTTTCATCAACAAGCTCCAGGAAGCGGTTCAGATCTGTGGTGATTGCAGATGCACTCCGGTACCTGTCTTCTGGCATCTTTGAGAGCAGCTTAAGCGTAATTTTTGATAATGCCTTTGGTACTGCTGGATTGATGTTCTCCGGAGGTGCGGGAGTGTGTGTCAAGTGCTGGTAGATCAGATCAAGGTTGTCTTCGCTGTTGAAAGGCAGACGACCGGTGAGCAGTTGGTAGAGAGTGATGCCCAGAGAGTAGAAATCAGAACGAAAATCCACGGATCGATTCATCCTGCCGGTTTGTTCCGGCGAGAGATAAGACAGGGTTCCCTCGAGTGTTCTGTTGACCTCTGGTTTCAACAGGCTCGCTGGGGAGGGGGTCGAGATACCAAAATCGAAGAATTTTATTTCTGACTTTTCTGCGTCGTACATGATATTGGCTGGATTGATGTCTCGATGGACGATGTTTGCCCGGTGAATATCGTCGACCGCCATTGCCATGAGGCACGCAATTCGAGCGCTCTCGACGATATTGAGTTCATCATGCTGGATAAATGAGATGAGTGGCTTGCCGGGTGCCTCTTCTGTAACGAGTATCGGGGAATCATCCCTGTCTATCAGCTCAATTGGTTTGATGACGTGGTCAGACTGAATTTGTGCCAGCAGTTCGAATTCACGCAGGCGCCGGGAAATAAGTTCTGGGGTGGAGATTTCGGGTCTGAGTTGCCTCAGTATGACCTTCTTCCCATCTTTGGTTCGTGTGCCACTATAGACCAGATTATGCAGTCCCTGGTGGACGGGCTGAAGCTGCTTGTATCCCGGAACAGATATCATATTGGCTCGACAGTTAGTTCCCTTTCGGGAAATTTACATCGCGGTGGTTATTTCTCGCAAGGTAATTCATTTTCAGGCTAACAGTATTAGCATGGCGCATTTTATGGGTTTAGTATTCAATACCCTCACTAATAAACGCGCGCAAAAGACCCTCTTAATCAGAGCTTACCTAGGTGACGGTGGGTGCGAATAAATAACCGGTACCATGGATCGTACTAATGAAGATCGTGTTGCGGTCGTGCTTTCTGAACTTCCTTCTCACCTGTCCAACGAGCACATCAATATAGCGATCATCCGGGTACCATTCCCTGTTCCGAATTCGGTTCATGAGTTGGTCGCGAGTCAGGACCTCTCCGGTATTTTCAATCAATGCTAGCAGCAGTTGGAACTCTCCCGCAGATAACGTCTGCTGCCTATCTTCAGGGGTCGAAAGTTCCCTTTTGTTAAGGTCCAGTGTCCAGCCCGCGAACTTCCGGGTAGAGCCTTTTTCTTTTTGTTTTTGCTGCGCCCGGACTCGCCTGAGAAGGTTCTTCACCCGTGACAGTAATTCACGGGGGTCGAAAGGCTTGGTCATGTAATCGTCCGCGCCACTCTCCAGGCCTACGATTCGGTCAATCTGGTTGTCCTTTCCTGTCACCAGGATGATGCCAATGTCGAATTTGGCACGAATCTCGCGGGTCAGGGTTAGTCCATCCTTTCCCGGTAAGTTGATGTCAAGCAGGCACAGGTCGATACTGCCCTCGCCGATCAGCTCGAGGACACCATTGGCGTCTGGGACTTCGGTGACAGTGTAGCCCTCATTCTCGAAGTGCGACGTGAGTTGACGGCGCGTGATCGGTTCGTCTTCGATGATCAGAATATGTGCGACTTGCTCATTCATTTAAGGTGGTTCTTTCTTGACACCACCACATTATATACCATTGGTTTCTTCGGATGCTAAATTATTGATCACTTGTCTGACCTTAAAATACCATGGGATGAACTATCAGAAGATGCCCTGATGGGAATCATCGAGGAATTCGTCACTCGAGAAGGGACGGAATATGGTGATTCTGAGATATCCCTTGAGATGAAATGCCAGCAGGTGAGGCAGCAGCTCCGCGACGACGAGGCTTTTATTACCTTCGATGAAGAGCTGCAAACCTGTTCAATTAGTCCTGCTAACTGAGTTTGCCGTGGCCAGCTTGCTCGCGTAGGATCCGTGCGGCATCATATAAAGTCTGGCTGGGCGGAAGAGATATTAGATGAAAATTGTAATTGCGATAGTCACTGGGTTGCTGCTGTTTCTTGGGGCATGGCTGCTTAATCAGGAATCGTCAAATAACGACACCGAAGTTAACCAGGAGCAAACCACGGTTGACACAAAGGCGTGGATAATCGATGTCACTGCGAATCTTGATGGTGAGCGAATAGTCAACGCAGACGATGAACCCGGCAACTGGCTGGCCCATGGCCGAACATACGACGAGCAGCGCTTTAGTCCCCTCGACCAGATAACAACAGATAACGTCGGTGATCTTGGTCTTGCCTGGTATTTTGACACTGGCACGGATCGAGGACTCGAAGCGTCACCCATTGTTGTTGATGGTGTTATGTACACCTCGGGTTCCTGGAGTGTTGTGTTTGCCAATGACGCCCGAACGGGAGAACTGATATGGCAGTTTGACCCAAAGGTACCCAAGGCCTGGGGCGTCAATGCCTGCTGCGATGTGGTCAACCGGGGCGTTTCCGTCTGGAAAGGGCGGGTCTATGTTGGAACGATTGATGGTCGACTGATCGCGCTTGATGCTGCCACCGGCGAAGTCGCCTGGGACGTCACCACCATCGATAAGACCAAACCCTATACGATTACGGGTGCGCCCAGAATCATCAATGACAAGGTGATCATTGGTAACGGCGGAGCTGAGTATGGTGTCCGTGGATATGTAACGGCATACGATACTGCAACGGGCGAACAGGCCTGGCGTTTTTATACCGTGCCAGGCAATCCCGATGAACCTTTTGAATCATCCGCGATGGAAGAAGCGGCAAAGACCTGGACCGGACGTTGGTGGACGATGGGCGGTGGCGGAACCGTCTGGGATTCAATGGCCTATGACCCGGAACTGAACTACCTGTACATCGGAGTGGGTAACGGTTCGCCGTGGAATCAGAATATCAGGAGTCCAGGGGGTGGCGACAACCTGTTCCTGTCTTCAGTCGTTGCGCTGAATCCTGATACCGGTGAATACATTTGGCACTACCAGACCACCCCCGGTGATACTTGGGACTACACTGCGACCCAGCACATGATTCTTGCCGAGTTGGAAATTGGCGGTGAGCTCAGAAAAGTCATCATGCAGGCACCCAAAAACGGTTTTTTCTACGTGCTTGATCGCGTCACGGGTGAGTTTATTTCCGCCGAGCAATATATACCGATGACTTGGGCGACGCACGTTGATCCTGAGACAGGGCGACCTGTTGAGAGTGACAACGCTCGCTATCAAGTCGCGAATCCGTTGCTGGATTTACCGCTGGAAGAACAAGTTGCCGTGCTAGCAGCGATGACGGCGGAAGAAATAGAAGCGGCGTATCATAAACCTGGACCGCTTGGTGGCCATAACTGGCATCCAATGTCTTACAGTCCGGATACCGGATATGTCTATATCCCAGCGCTGGATATGCCTTTTGGCTATGGTAATGAACCCGAGTTCACTTATGAGGAAGGCCGCTGGAATCTTGGCAACGACTGGCGTCTGGGTATGCCCACCGGTGATCAGGGTGTTGATGACAAGGTAGATGGGCTGCTGCGAGGGTTTGTTTCCGCATGGGATCCGGTTGCGCAAAAAGAGGTCTGGCGAATTCAGCATGCAGGTACTTGGAACGGGGGTATGTTGTCTACTCATGGCAACTTGATCTTCCAGGGAAACTCCAGTGGTCAGTTCGTCGCCTATCGAGCCGATACAGGTGAAGAGCTTTGGTCAGCGCCGGCGCAGACCGGTGTCATTGCGCCGCCGATTTCCTTCGAGATCGACGGTGAACAGTATGTCACCGTCGTGGCGGGCTGGGGCGGTGCTTTTGCCCTGGCGGCAGCGGCGGCAGAGGGATATAACTTGAAGTCACGTGGCCGGATTCTGACGTACAAACTGGAGGGGGAAGTTGAGCTGCCGCCGGTGGTTGACGTTGCAGCGGTCTTACCTGAACCGCCGCCAATAGATGCGACCGATGAAGAAATAACGCATGGTAAGTTTATGTATCACAAGTACTGCGGTGTTTGCCATGGGCCTGGTGTGCGTTCGGGCGGTGTATTGCCCGATCTGCGATATATGGCGTCAGGAAAGCATATTGTCTTTGAAGATATTGTTCTTGGCGGTATTTTGCAGGATCGCGGCATGGTGAGTTTTGCGAGCTCACTTACGAAGGAAGATTCAAGGTCGGTGCATCAGTATGTGATTAGCGAGGCGCACCGCTTAAAGTCAAGAACCGTGGAGTAGGCGACAGGTCAACGGAAATAGCGGCTAAAACACCAGAAAAATAAGTGTGAACCGGCAAATTGGCCAGGACGAAAGGAGAGAAGAGGAATGAGCGAAGCGATTGATACCCAATGGATGTCAAGGGATCCTGACACGATACCTCTGAATCAGCTGGATCTGATGAATCCTCAGTTGTTTCATGACGATTATCATGTGAAGGTTTTTGAGCGATTGCGCCAAGAATCACCTGTCCACCTGCAAAAAGATCATGCAGAGATAGGGTCTTTTTGGAATGTCACCCGGTACGAAGACATCATGGCGGTCGATACCAATCATGACAGCTTCTCGTCTGACGGTTCTATTACGGCTGTTGACCAGGATGAGGAATTTCCGCTGCCCATGTTTATCGCTATGGATCCTCCAAAGCACGATCAACAGCGCAAGGAAGTGAGTAGTGCGGTCCAGCCCTCGAACCTGGCAAAAATGGAATCCACGATTCGTGAACGTGTCTGCGGTATCCTTGATTCACTGCCGCGAGGCGAGGAATTTAACTGGGTAGATCGTGTTTCCATCGAGTTAACAACGCAAATGTTGGCGACGTTGTTTGATTTCCCGTTTGAAGACAGAAGGAAACTAACCCGATGGTCGGACGTGGCAACGGCCGATGAGCAATCCGGCATTATCGAGAGCGAGGATCAGCGGCGGGCAGAATTGTTTGAGTGTCTCGAATATTTCACCGGGCTATGGAACGAAAGAGTTAACGAGCCGCCTCGCGGCGACCTGATTTCTATGTTGGCGCACGGTGAATCGACCAGGAACATGGCTCCGGTCGAGTACCTCGGTAACCTGATATTGTTGATCGTCGGGGGTAACGACACGACGCGAAACTCAATCTCCGGTGGTATTAAATTTCTGAATGAAAACCCGGCTGAGTATCAAAAGCTGCGTGATAACCATGGTCTGATACCTAACATGGTACCTGAAATCATCCGTTACCAGACACCGCTGGCTTATATGAGAAGGACGGCAGTGAAAGATTCCGTGTTGGCTGGTCAGAATATTAAAAAGGGTGACAAGCTGTTGATGTGGTATGTCTCTGGAAATCGCGACAGTCGCTCTATTGAGGATGCGGATAAATTCTTGATTGATCGCCACAATGCCCGCAGGCATTTGTCTTTTGGTTTCGGTATCCATCGTTGTATGGGTAACCGTTTGGCGGAGATGCAGCTGCGAGTACTGTGGGAGGAGATCATGACTCGTTTCGATAACATTGAAGTGGTCGGTAAGATCGAGATGGTCAATTCAAACTTCGTAAAAGGCTACTCTAAATTGCCCGTGATCATCCGCTAGAAAAATATAAAGAGGACGGAGGGAACAATTCGTTGGTAATTCTCTCCGTTCCACTTAAACGAAACGTCCTTTAAACACTCAGCTTTTTTCTGGTGTTAGTTCTATGGCGTTGGACTCTGCGCGACTCCCCATAGCGATTTCGATAACCCTGTCTCCCCAGGTGTATTTTTCCCGCATCAGTTCATTAACTGTGTCGATGTTCTCGTTCTTCACTGTATGAGTGAAATCACCAGCCTGTTCACCTCTAATTAAAGTGAACCTTGCGGATGATTGGAGTCGTTTAAACCAATCGGAATCAGTGTCGCCCCGCAGGTAAGCGTGTCCGTCGTAGTCGACTACCCAGAGTCGTGTCACTACTTCTTCACCAGCCTCATTAATAGTGTGTAGCTGAACAACTTCAACTCGCTCGGATGCGATAACCTGCAATCCGCCAATGATGAGCGTGAGCCCCAGGACTATTCCAACTGGCCATAATATGTATTTCATTGTGTATTCCTTATTGCTGTTTAGTGCGGCGTGTTGCAGTTATAGATAGACTTTAACATTAAACAGTTTAATATTAAACAATAAATTCGAGCGAGCACGGTTGATGGCTAATCCATTAAGTGACCAAGCGGTTTTTACCTATTTCAACGAGATAGGAATTATCTCCCAACTGTCTGCAGGGCTGTTTGAACAAGGACTGCCAGAAGGGCTGACGCTCTCTCAGTTTAGTGTGCTGAACTGGTTTGTACGGGTTGACGTGGAAGCGACACCTGGTCGTCTGGCTCGAGCCTTTCAGGTGACCGGTGGCGCGATGACCAACACTTTGAAGAAGCTTGAATCCAAGGGGCTAGTTAAGGTGGAACCGGACAAAAATAGCGGCAGACGAAAGCGGGTCACCATGACGAACAAGGGAAACCAGGTTCGTGATAAAGCGATTAAATCAGTTGCCCCACTGCTTAGGGAGTTTGCGGAATGCTTTTCTATCGAGAAGCTCAAGCGCCAAACCGGGCAACTGGCAGAAGTCAGGGAGTATCTGGATGAACGCCGTTATAAGCAGTCATAGGTTCATACTGTATTCAGCTGGTTAACTTCTGATTCAGTTAAGCAGGCACATCATTAACTTCACGTTTGATGCCTCAGTGAGGCCAGGAGTTAAGTGATGAGAGTTTTGATGATGCTGGTGTTTTTGGTGGTTTCGGGTTCAGCCTGGGCTGATGCCTTGAAAGTAAAGGTGAAGGCTAAAAAGAACTCCCACGAGCATCGACGCGATGGACATGATAATCGCGCTGAGTGGGATTGGCAGCGACCCTCCTGGAGTCTGTTTTACTCTAATAAGAGCCCCCACTACCGACACAAGAGACACACCGGAAACAACCGTTCCCGGAGTCATTATTCCGGCAACAGGGGCCACGACAGGCAATGGAGAAACTGGAGAAGCGCGGACCAGTTTCGAACGAGGCGAAGCAACAAGAGTGAACCGGTAATTTATATTAATGCCGAAGTCTCAGCGATCAGCCTTAGGGGTATTAAGCGACACGCGGCGATTTATGATGTCTATGCAGAGTTGGGTGATGGCAGGCGAATTCCACTGCGTAGTCTTGAAGGCTCCCTGCATCGTGGCGAATCCTTCACCAGGCACTTCAAGGAATCACGTTACGTGACAAAGCTGTTCCTGCATGTGGGTCCGGAATATCGGCACCAGCGTGCTTATGTTTCTGTCGATTATTTACCCACGAAAAACCGTGGTAAGCGGGGTTTTAATAACAGCCCTGAGCGGGGTTTTAATAACAGCCCTGAGCGGGGTTTTAATAACAGCCCTGAGCGGGGTTTTAATAACAGCCCTGAGCGGGGTTTTAATAACAGCCCTGAGCGGGGTTATGATAACAGCCACTAGTTCTTTGATATCAGCCCGCTTAAGTGATCGCTGGAAATTGAATCCCGGTCCCGGTCTTCAGGGTGACCCCGGCCGCTGCCACCGGCAGTTTCCAGAACCATTGTTGAACCCGCAGGTATTAATTCACGGCCCATGCCCTTCAGGGTTGGGCCGTCTTTGATGTAGACACTTGCAGGCGCGCCGTCGCCGCCCCCATGTCTCCCCCTTGGCGGGTGGTCTATTCGATCAAACATTTTTGAGACGGCAAACGCCTCGTTATTCGAATGGCCGAATTCCATGATCTGCCCGAACCCGCCCCTGAATTGTCCGTTACCCGCCGAATCGGGTTGGTACTCTTTGCGCCAGATAACCAGCGGTGCAGAATTCTCGGTGATCTCAATGGGCGTGCTCCGAACACCCGAGGGGAACGCGGTGCAGCTCAAGCCATCTTTTTCAGGTCGAGCGCCAGTGCCACCTGTGTAAAAAGCATTCATCACGAATGGTTCAGAGCGACTACCGGCAATCATCCCTTCGCCGCCAAGAAATACCGGGCCAAACAGGCAGGCCGCACCTTCAGTTGGCACCTGGCCCTCTAAAGGCTCATCCAGGCAGCCCAGCACAACATCCGGGAGCATTTGCCCGATGGCGTGTCTCGCAGATACCGCGGATGGCCTTGGTGCATTCAGGATGCAACCAGCAGGAGCGGTGACCCGGACAACACCTAATGACCCGGCGTTATTCGGGATATCGTTACCGATCACACACCGTACGCCAAAGGATGTATAAGCCTGGGCGTAGGTCAGTGGGACATTAATGCCGTGACTGCTGGTGCCTGAAGTTCCGCTCCAATCGACTTCAATGCCCTCTGCCGAAATGGTAACGCAGCAGACAAGATCCACGGGTTCGGAATAACCGTCGACTTGCATCGTGTTGTGCCAGACCCCTTTGGGCAGCTCGCGTATTTCTTCAAGCATAGCGGCCCGGGAGTTTTGGATAATCATTTCGCCGACCGCATCCAGGTCATCCAGACTGAATTCTTCCATGGCTGCAAGCAGGCTGTCGCTGCCTGCTTTGTTGCAAGCCGTCAGTGAATACAGGTCTCCTTCTGCAGCACGAGGATCTCGAACATTCGCCCGGAGAATTTCGATTAGCGTTTGATTGATTTTCCCAGCGCGGAACAGGTACCCAATGGGCAGATTAATACCTTCCTCGAACACCTGCCTGCCATCCGGGCCGAACCCCAGGCCGCCCACATCGGCGATGTGGGAAGTGGCGGCGAACAGTGCGACTACCTGACCATTCCTGAATACAGGGGTGACTACCGTAAAGTCGTTGAGGTGTCCTGTACCGTGCCAGGGATCGTTGGTCACCAGGACATCACCGGGCTCAAGTGTCCCGGGAGGATGCTTGCGGAGGAAAAACCCGACACTTGCGGCCATTGCATTGACGTGGCCGGGAGTCCCGGTAATAGCCTGGGCCAGCATATGCCCATCGGTATCAAAGACGCCGGCCGATAGATCTCCTGCCTCCCTCACGGTGGTAGAAAATGCCGTACGGATTAGCGTCTGGGCCTGTTCCTCGACGATGGCCAGTAGTCTGTCCCAGAGCAACTGCAGCCGAAGTCTGTCCAGCGAATTATTCACTATTTTCTCCTGGAGGCTGCTTTTTTGTTAACACAATGCAGCCGAGGCTATTGATGCTGGCGCTAAAACTGGAAGAGATGACTGTCGTAGTCTGGTCCTCGGTAATTAGTGCGGGACCATTTATGTATACATTGGCGGCCAGTTGCGCCCGCAGATAGACAGGGACATCCAGCCGTGTAGCCGTTTCTGCGTCAAACACGGAATGTTCACCAATGGCTTTCAAGGGTGCGCCCGGTTCCAGACGTGCCGGTGTAAGGCGCTGCGTGACAGGCTCTGACACCATCAGGGTCCAGCTAAGAATCTCGATATCAACACCATCAATCACGTGGCCGTATAAATTCTTGTAGGTTCGTTCGAACGCCTCGGTAAACCGATCGCGATGCGATTCAGTGTATGGCCCTGCGGGCAGGTCAATCGCAAGCTCGTGACCCTGGCCAACATATCGCATGTAGGCCTGCGGGGTCTCTATCAGACTGTCGCTGGTGGACGCTTCCTGAACGATAGCAAGTGCTTCAGATCGCATCTCGGTATACAGATCGTTGACGAGCTGATGGTCCAGCTTGGCTAAAACCTGTTGCCTGCTCCTGACAACTTCGTAAGAAATCGGTGCCAGCAGGAAGCCGACCGCAGATCCGACGCCGGCATCGGGCGGAATGATGATCTGTGTCGCTCCGAGTTTGTGTCCCAGTCGAGCGGCATGCAGGGGAGCCGCGCCCCCGAAAGCGACAATTTCGCGCTCCGCCAGATCCATACCGAATTCTGCAGCATGAGTTCGGGCTGCAGATGCCATGTTTTCGTCGACAACTTCGCTGATACTGAATGCCGCCAGGTTGATATCAACCTCCAAAACTTGCGCAACATTATCCTGTATGGACTGATTCGCACGCTCCAGGTTAAGGGGGAAGGCAAATTTCTCAGGGTAAACCCTGCCAAGAGCGATATCAGCATCAGTGACAGTTGGTTTGATTCCGCCGCGATCGTAAGCCGCCGGCCCTGGTTCAGAGCCGGCACTTTCGGGTCCCACCTGGATCCGTTTCAGTTTATCGATTCGAGCGATGCTGCCGCCACCGGCGCCAATTTCTACCATTTCTATAACAGGGATCCTGACAGGCAGGCCGCTGCCTTTTTTAAATCGATAAACACGATCAACCTCGAAGCTTCGAGAAGTGAGCGGTTTACCATCATCAATCAGGCACAACTTGGCGGTGGTTCCGCCCATATCGAACGACAGCATTCTATCTAGTCCCAGATGTTCTGATATTCGCTGAGCAAGAATCGCGCCGCCCGCGGGACCGGACTCGACCAGGCGAATTGGAAATTTTGTCGCGGTATCCAGGGTCGTCAGTCCACCGCCCGAAGTCATTAGCAGGAAAGGGCACAGGAATCCCTGGGTTTTTAGCTCACCGGCCAGGCGTGCCAGATAACTTGCCATCAGGGGTCTGACATAAGCGTTCGCGCAAGCGGTTGAAAGGCGTTCAAATTCACGAATTTCAGGCGCGACTTCACAAGCCAGCGAAATGGAAAGGTCGGGCCTGGCCCTGGCCAGGATCTCCCGGGTTCTGATCTCGTGGATTGGATTGACGAAGGCGTGCAGGTAACCAACCGCGACGCTCTCGATCTCGTAATCCTCGAGTACCGAGAGGTGACGCCGAATGGTTGACTCATCCAGTTCAATCAGGATATTGCCATCGCGATCCATGCGTTCCCTGACAGGAAGCCTGAGATGCCTTGGTACGAGAGGGATTGGACGATCAATATTGATATCATATTGTTCGAACCGATCCTCATGGGCCATTTCAAGGGCGTCCCTGTGGCCTTCTGTAGTCAGTAGTGCGGTGTTGGCGCCGCGACGTTCAATCAGCGCATTGGTCGCCAGGGTAGTGCCGTGAATAATTAGACCAATTTCGGAAGGGGCAACGCCTGCACGGTCCAGGACGGTTGTAATGCCTTCAAGTACGGCCCTGCCTGGGTGGTCATAGGTGGTCAGCAGTTTCGTCGTGAGACGTTCACCTGTCGGTAGCTCTAATACGATGTCGGTAAAGGTACCGCCGATGTCGACCGCGAGGCGAGCGGGCCTGGTTTCTGAGGACATTGTGGCTGCGGGCATAGGTTAATTAATCAGCTTCATTTACCCATAGTTTATCTCAAGTGCGCCCACCGTCCTTATAGGTGAATTAGGAGATTTACTTGGATCTCGGGTTCGATCCGTTGGGGGGTACCGTAGGTTGCTGTTAACATAGGCGCCGATTGAAAGTCGGAGTA
>Ga0257117_1001704_pt1 | contig 12551 bp, 13 predicted proteins | sample SI112_135mmetaG_FD_190157 | JGI IMG/M metagenome (GOLD analysis project Ga0257117, IMG submission 190157) | Marine microbial communities from Saanich Inlet, British Columbia, Canada - SI112_135m | ecosystem: Environmental > Aquatic > Marine > Inlet | place: Canada: British Columbia | collected... | reverse complement strand
TATTTGGTCCTTCAGAAGATGGAGGTTTTTATCTATTTGGTGGAGCCGCGCCCATCTCTAGAGAAATTTGGAATGAAACTCGCTACAGCGAAAGTGACACCTTAGCTCAAATTTCCAGAAGCTTAAAATCCATTGGTAGTGTTGAGATTATTGAAAGTCTATTTGATGTAGATCATTTTGATGAATTTAAAAAATTAGGCACTGCTCTAGGAAGCTTTCAAAACTTGACTCCAAAAAAGAAAGAGTTACTTAATTTTATTGATCACTTAGTTGAAGAGCAGGAAGCTCCTCCAAGTACACAAAACTGAGCGCAAAACTTGTGGGCCAGATGTACTCTTGATAGAGACTCTTTAAGTGAATATCCCATCTCAAATTTGGGGTCATATGCTAGGAGTGTACAAGGCATAACCACTATTCGTGATTCTCCCTTTTTCTTAATGACCATCCTCTGTGTTGCACACATCTGATCTTCTGGTCTTTTACCGAGTATACTCCAGCAACCAGTACTTATTTCAGGGACATTTTTTTGTAGATCCATCTCGGGGAAGATCACCAACTTTTTCTCGATATCAATACTTATACCATGAGAATTTAATAATCTTTGGTAGCTGCATTTTGCATCAGTACTAGTTTCTTCTTTGAGAGATCTTCCAGCAATTGAAATATTAAATCGGCTCACAAATAACCACTCAACCATCTTTAGACACGAATCAAATGTGCCTTGCCCTCTTTCCTTCTCATGCAGTTCTTTTGTATGGTGATCAAGTGATATCCTGATATGCAATTTGTCACTATAGCGTACTAACAAACTTAAAAGAGCAATTTTGTGCCTTTCTAAAACTCTGTGAGCATTGGTCAGCACTAGTACTTCGAATCCACGGGATAGAATTTCTTCTAAAATTTCTATGATTTGTGGATTCAAAAATGGTTCACCGCCGGTTAAACCTATTAAATTTGTGGTCATCTGATTTTCTTTGATTTCGTCAAGAAAAGGTGTGATATCTTTTGTTTCAATGAAAGACAGCCTGTCATTGCTAGGAGAGGATTCAATATAACAGTTCTTGCAGCTAAGGTTGCATTTTGTGCCAGTATTAAACCAAAGAGTTTTTAGTAGCTGAAAATCAACAAAGGCCCTTTGTTTCCCACATACTGTGGACTCTGGGTTTTTAAAGTAGAGGTTAGTATCCATTAAGATTCCAATCATAGTCCATGTAATCAATTCTAGTCGATTTATTCTTTATGAGTTGTTGCTCAGAAATATCTTGGGTAAAGTAAGTTGCTAGAAAATTTGGGACACTACCAAACTTTTTCTTAAAGTCACCTTTGTACCATTTAAAAATTTTACTCAAATTAAGTGTCTGCTTTTTTAAGTTCCAGCGATTTTTTTTCCTATCAGTAATAAAAGAAAAAGTGGCCTTTTCAAGTTGAGAATTTAAAGAGGTTGGGTAGAAGGCTTCAGGGTATAGGTTTGGGCAACCAATAGACGCGCAGTTCACTGCAAAGTGAATCCTGGGTTCATTGAAGTTTTTTCTAATCATGTCGTGCTCAATACCATCGAGACTTCTTTCTTCTTCAAGGAGAATGAAAAATTTCTTTTTCCAAGGACTGGTAAAAAGTGAGCCCAGCTTTTTAATTGATTCTAATGGGAAATTATCTACTATGAGTTTTACGGTGAAGGCATTGTAAGCATTGATCAGAAATGCCAGCTTTTCATTTTTTGAAAATGCATTGTATTCTTTTTTACTTACAGCAGTTAAGCTACCCAGGTATTTAACCAAAAGATTTTTTTCTTTTTTTACTCCACGGTAATTTACCAAGTTTTGCTTACCATTTTTTCTCATATTCTTTTTGAGAATCATTGACCACTCTCTATGCGAGTGATCGAAGGCGTAAGAATTCGATAGGACAAAAAATGCGCAAATTGTGAATAGTGATTTTAGCAACATGATCCCTCCGTAGAGTTTTTGCCACTAACCCCTTCAAATGGTGATGAACTACCACAGCCAGGAAAAATGCCATAATGGTCGTCAAAGGTTCCATAAAAATCGAAATGTTTTTCAAAACGAGTATTTTTTAACATCAAAAATGTATTTCCACAGACTTTCTCCAACTTTGCTTTTTCAAAGTTGTGATGGCCATCTAAATCAAATGATGTGGGTTGTTCTGAAATTGTTCCTTTATAGGCCACACTCTGTCCATAATCTTCACAGTCATCCTCAAGTCCATCAACTTTAAATAGTCTGTAGGTTAGGGAGTAAAATTCTGTTCCCTCTAGTTTTTCTTTGATCGAATCATTTTCAATGGTAATTGGTTTTTTGCTAACACAACGAGCATCACGAAAGCCCACGGCCTTTGCAATCTTCAAAAAATCATTCCAGTAAAGAGCTCCACTAAGACATTCTCCGTAGAGAACTGGATCAGCTTGCAATTCGGCTGATATTCTTCTGCTGGCGTAAACATCTGAGAAATAGAATTCGCCACCAGACTTTAATTTGTTGAAACAATCTCTTAGAACTTTTTCTTTATTTTTACATAAGTTAATCACGCAGTTTGAAATGATTAAATCAAAGTAATCATTTTTAAGGGGAGTTTCTTCCATTTCATCAATATTGCCTTTGATAAAACTAATATTGGGTTTTTGGTAAGAAAATTTCTCCGTGTGATAATCTACATACTTATTTGCAACGAGAAGTTGCTCATCTGTCATATCAAGACCTACAACTTCACCACTTTCACCCACGAGTTTTGAGGTGATATAAGCATCTCTGCCACTTCCAGATCCAAGATCGAGAACTTTAAGGCCTGCTAGCTCACTGGGAATGGCAAGACCACAGCCGTAATACTTTCTATGAACTTCATCATGGACTAAGGACATTGCCTCTTTGATAAAATTTGGCGGCGGCTCTAATGTGCAGCACGCGTTTGTTTTTAAATCATCAGACTCTTTTAATTCTTTTCCGTAGTACTCTTGAACTTCTTGGTGGATGTCCATACTTTTTCACCTCGCACATAGCTATGAAATTTTTCTATAAATCTTAAAAGTTTTTCTGGTTTTCTATTTTGCTTATAAACTCCGGCCAGGTATTTATTTGCCTCGCTCATTGTTGGGTAGGGATGAATAGTTCCCAGTATTTTATTTAACCCCAATCCATGCTTCATAGCAAAGGTAAATTCGCTTAAAAGCTCTCCAGCATTGTATCCAACTATGGTGGCACCTAAAATTCTATCACTTCCTGTCTTGGTGATTACCTTCACAAATCCTGCTGCTTCACCTTCACAAATGGCCCTATCCAAATCATCTATGCCATATTTTGTGACTTCATATGAAAGTCCTTGCTCTTTAGCTGCTCTCTCATTCACTCCCACAGTTGCAACCTCTGGATCGAGATAGGTGCACCAAGGAATTGTTTGATAGTCCACCTTGAATTTCTTCACTGCACCAAAGAGTGCATTAACAGATGTGTACCAAGCTTGATGGGCCGCTACGTGAGTTAGCTGATAGGGCCCTGTTACATCTCCGCAGGCGTATATATTCGGATAGTTTGTCTGTAGATACTCATTGGCCTCTATAGTGCCATTTCTTCTTAGTTCAACCCCTAGCTCTTCAAGGCCAAATCCTTTGGTGTTTGCCTTTCTTCCAACTGCCACTAGCACCTTATCAAATTCGATGATGACTTCACCGATAGCACTAGAGCAAGTAAGCCGGTTACCCTTAAACTTAATGGCCTTGTGAGTTGTGAGAATATTGACTCCTTCTTTTTCGAGCTTATTTTTGACAAATTCACTGACTTCCTCATCTTCTCTAGCTAAAAGCAAGGGCGCCATTTCTACAACGCTAACACTTGAGCCCAGTCTATTAAATGTTTGTGCCATTTCTAGACCTATTGGTCCTCCTCCTAGAACAATAAGTCTTTTGGGAAGCTCTTCTAATTTCCAAAGATTTTCAGATGTTAATACATCTGCTTTTTCAATCCCTGGAATTGGGGGGACAAATGGTGAGGCACCCGTTGCAACGACAATATTTTTTGTTTTAATAATTTGGCCGTTAACTTCGACTTCCCAAGGAGATATAATTTTGGCCTCTCCAGAGAAACATTCAACTCCCAGAGATGAATACCTTTCCACAGAGTCATGGGGTTCAATTTTTTCTATAACCTTTTGAACTCGATTCATTACATTTTTAAAGTCGAATTCTATTTCAGTACTTGTTAATCCCAGCTCATTTGCCTTTTTGGCCATATGAAGAATTTTTGCTGATTTAATAATTGCCTTTGAGGGGACACATCCCGTGTTGAGGCAATCACCTCCCATTTTATCTTTTTCAATTAAGGCGACTCTAGCTTTAACAGCGGCTCCAATATAAGATGTCACAAGTCCAGCTGCTCCTCCTCCGATGGCCACAATATTGTAGTCAAACACCTCGGGCTTTTTGAACTTTTTGTAAACAGAGTTTGCTTTAAATTTATCTACAATCTTTTTTGAGATAATTGGAATTAGGCCAAGTACGGTGAATGAGAGAAGGATTGAAGGAGATAGTATGCCTGAGATCGATTTTAATTTTGAGAGCTGAAGTCCTGCATTAACATAGGCCATAGTCCCTAGAATCATCCCTATTTGGCTGACGAAAAAATAAGTGTGAGTTTTAATTTTGGTAAGGCCCATTACAAGGTTAACTAAAAAGAAAGGGAAAAGAGGAACCAGCCTTAAAGAGAAGAGGTAGAATGCTCCCTCTTTTTCAATTCCCTTATTAATTGAGTTGATCTTGCTGGCAAATTTCTTTTCAACAAAATCTCTTAAAACTAACCTTGCCACCAAAAAAGCCAGCGTTGCTCCTATGGTACTGGCAAAGGAAACAATGATTGTCCCAGTAACAAATCCAAATATCGCACCACCAACCAAGGTAAGAACAGTCGCGCCTGGAAGTGATAGTGCGGTAGAGACAATATAAATGAGAGCATAACTGCCAATAGTTAATATTTGATTTTGAGCATAAAAAGATCTGATGGAATCTAAATTTTGTTGGAAGTAATCCAGACTTAGATATGATTGAAGATTAAAAATCTTTACTACGGCTAGTAAAATTAAAATTAATAAAATTATCAAAATTTTTGTTTGCTTCTTTTTCATACTCGCCTATATATTTATTTCAGGTTCATCCCGGTTACCTTTGTTAGTGTGCCGAGATGGTATATTGTTACACAAGATTATTTATTAAAAGGTGCAAGCATTAAAGTAGTGGACCCCGAATTTACCCAGAAGTTGAAAAATGGAGATAAAGACGCCATGTCTAAAATCGTCCATGACTACTCGTCCCATCTATTCAAAGCAGCTCTGGGTCTAGGTTTTGATGAAAATGAGTCCAAAGAGTTGACTCAAAAAACCATGGTTAAATTCGTGGAAGTGGTCCATAAATTTGAGGGTAGGTCTCATATTCGGACCTTTTTATTCGGCATTTTCTATAATCACGTTCATGAGGCGAGAAGATCCTTCAAAAAGGCCCAAAGCCATGACCCTATTGATGAAGTGGCGGAGTCGATGTTCGATGAGCGTGGCAATTGGCAAAAAGATGCCAGGGTAAGTTCCCCAGAAAAGTTTTTAGAAGCCTGTCAAACTATGGATATCATTGAATTATGCTTAGATAAGTTACCCATAAGACAGAAGATGGCCTTCACACTAAAATTTGTTGATTCCGCCGAAACGAGTGAAATATGTAACTTATTGACGGTTTCTGACACTAACCTAAGACAGCTGCTTTTTAGAGCAAAGAGTAGGCTGAGACTCTGTGTTGAGTCTCACATGAATAAATAAGGACGCGAGAATGTTAAGTTGCAAAGAACTTTACGAACATTTGGCCAGTGGCAAAGAGCTTACTAGGATCCAAAAGCTTCAGTATCCTATGCACCTTTTTATGTGTCACAACTGCAAAAAAATTGCCTCTCAATTTAAAACCATAAATTCTAGCTTTAAAAAAGTCGTGACCAAGAGAATGGAAAAGGCAAGTGAAGATAAAATTAGCGAGCTGGAAAAAAGCGTTTGGGAAGAAGTAGAGCGTAAAATTTCTTAAAGTAAACTTCGAAGTAATTAAACAAAATTGGAAAATACCACATGTGGACTAAAACCTCTGCAAGTCGGTTGTACTGGTAATATCCATAAGGGGTATAAGACAGGCAGCTAAAAAAGGCGTAGGCCATGGCCCACTTATTTTTTGTATATAGTGAAAATAGTAAAAACCAAATTGTGTACCAGGGATTGAATACAGGTGAGAAAAATATCATGGAGCTGTGAAGGATCACTCCTGCTTCAAAAAAGGCACCTTTTTGCAGAGGCCTTGTCATCACTTTTAAATGCACAAGAGTCACGACCATTAAAAATGCTGCAAATGTAATCTGCCTCGCCAGTGGAATTTCTAGTTCAAGTAGATTAACTAAAAGTGAGTAAAATCCGGGAATCCATACCCAGTCCTTACTAAAACTGAGTACACCACTAAGTAAATTCAAATCAGTGATGTGGAACCAAAAAAATAGTCCAAGAGATAGGGGAATAAAAGCTGAAGCTAATATGCTCCTAACTTTGTTAATAGGTGTGGTTTTATTTGTAATAAAAAAAATAGGGAGAGTCACCACGCCAATGAGTTTGCTCCAAAAGCTCATGAAATAAAGTCCATAGGTTAATAGCGTTCGTTTCCCATCTTTTTCCTTCAGCGCAAAAAGAGGTAATAGAAAAACTGCTGCAAAAAGATCTATATGAACAGCTTGAATATATTCTTTTTGTAAAAGAGGAAAAAATACACATAAGTAAAGAGCAGGCGTATTTCTTTTTGTGAAAAACCTAAATACTAAAGCAATCAGAAGTGCATTGAGGAGCATTAAACCCCGGAAAGCAAATTCGAAGGGGAGCTTGGCCACCAGGCTAAACCACAGTATTCCCAGCGGAGGATAAATCGTCGTGAGGTTGGAAAACCCAATACGATTTTTAGCCGCGTATTCGATATGTGACAGGGCCGCGTGGTCTGGGGATAGAAGGTAGGGGCTGAGGCCACTGGCCATAACTTTCCCCTCCCATATATAGCGGTAATGATCATTTTCAAAAATTGGTGAGTGAGAACACATTACCATTACCACACCGATGAAAAAGGCCACAGGTGAGAGTTCAAAATTAGTGGAGTGTTTTTTTAAAAGCACTAAGCACAAGGCCAGAAATCCAAAATTGTATAAGATGTAATAGATACCACCAAAGTACTCCGGTCCCGGAGATTTTAGTGCGTAGGAAACTACTGCTAGGAAAAGTGCATTAAGTATCCAAAGAAAATTGATCTTATTTTTTGTCATATCCATTAGTGTGAAATATATGTAAATTGTGACACTTTTTCAAACGAGGTCGTAATTAGTAAAAAAGATGTGATTGTCATTATCCCCGCCTTGAATGAAGAAGATTCTATCGGCTTGGTTTTACAAGAGATTCCCATGAAAAGGGTCAAACAAGTTATTGTTGTTAATAATGACTCAAGTGATCAAACAGCTTGTGTTGCAACCAAGCATGGCGCTCATGTGGTTCATGAACCAATTCGTGGCTACGGTAAGTGTTGCCTGACAGGAATCGCTGAGGCCAGAAAAGATCCAGCTGACATAGTGGTTTTTTTAGATGGAGATTACTCTGATCACCCAGAGGAGATGGACCAACTCCTTTCTAAGCTTGATAGCGGATACGACTTTGTCATAGGAAGTAGAATGCTTGGAAAAGCAAAGCCGGGGGCGCTTCTTCCTCAGGCCCGGTTTGGAAACTGGCTGGCCACAACACTTACTAAATGGTTTTTTGGAGGAGTTGCCTTCTCTGACCTGGGACCATTCAGGGCCATTAAGTGGAGCTCGCTTGAGAGAATAAAAATGTGCGATGAAGACTTTGGTTGGACTATGGAGATGCAAGTTAAGGCCATAAGCTTTGGGCTTAAATACACAGAAGTCAGCGTCAGTTATCGAAAGCGCGTAGGAGTTTCTAAAATTACCGGAACAGTCTGCGGAACTATCAAGGCCGGTTACAAAATTCTCTATACTATTTTTAAGTACCGCATTCTTAGTTGGATTAAATCAAGCTCATTTTCTTCAAAATAACAAATACATAGAGTAGCTTACAGGGGAAGTGTCCCGATCTCTTTCTCGGGACGCTTTGTCCCCAAGGCTATTGCCATCCTCAAATTCATTGACTAAAACTAAGTCAACTAGAAAACGGAACGTAGTGTCCCGACAACTTTGGAGAAGATATGAAATACTTGGTTTTAACATTTGTAATGGTTGCATCTCTTATGGGAAGAGAGGCCCACGCCCTAACAGTAAGTGTTGCCCCGCTTAAAGCAAAAGCAGAAGTTTCAGCATTTGGCCTAACAATTAAAGCAAACGGTGAAGCGGCAGTTGTGCTAGCTGGCAAGATGGCACAAGAGGCTGCGGAGATTGCAGGAATGACTATTAATACAGCAAAGGATGTAATTGTTCTCACAGGCAGTGAAGTTGATGAGTTCTTAAGAAATGCAGCAGGTGTTGGTTACGATGTTTCTAAGAGAGTATGGCTTGAAACTAAAGAAGTAGGAGAGTTTGCTCTTAATGTGGTGAGATCAGCTTACGAGTACCACAAGCTTGCAGTTAACTTTACTTACAAACAATCAAAAAAAGTTATTAAGAAACTTGGAAAAGGATTGAAAAAAATCAGCAAAAAAGGAGTTTATTTTATCTCTAGAACTGGCGAGCGAACTTTAAAAACTGGAGAGGAAGTTCTTCTAACAGTTGTTTCAACTCCGGTTTACTTAGCTTGCTTGATTACTTATCCAATATTCAACTTTTGTGATCTTGATCTTTAAAATTTAATAAACAAAAAATGAAAAGGGAGCTAGCTGGCTCCCTTTTTTTTATTTAAAGTTTAAAATTGGTATTTAAGATTTGATTGCTCCAAGAAATCCTTTTTTGATCATTTATAGAGTAACCATACAGTGAATCACCTATCAGAGTGTATATGGCTTTTTGTTCAACTCTTTTTTCGAAGTCTTTATCAACATGTCCAGAATAATTTTCCACTACCATATGATAAAATTTACGATTAGATGCCCATATACAAGCAAAGTCTGCTGCTGGATCTCCAATGGCCATATCTGTCCAGTCGATAATTCCGGTGATCTTATTTTCTGCTCCCCCACAAATAATATGTTCAACACCTAAATCATTGTGAGTGAGAACCTTTTTTCCAAGAAAAGGTGTAATGCCCTTGTACTTTTCAAAGAGTATATTGAATTTATTCCATACACTTATTGGAATCATACCTTTCATTTCTTCAAGATTTTTTTTTGTCTCATCTCTAAAGTCTTTTGTAACTTCACTTCTTTCTTCAAAAATAGAGAGGTTTTCAATTTTTTTCAATGTATTCAAACTGTGCAAGGTCGTTAAAAAATCTCCCATGGTTTTTGCGTTAGCGATTGTTGCATATTGACTGGGAGGTATCTCGATAATGGGAGCACCTTCAATTTTTTTATAACCACCGATTGTATTGGGGAAGACCTTCGAGGAATGAGAAATAAATGAATAATCTGGGGATAAAATGGGAAGCGAGTCGCTTAAAAGCTTCATCACCTCTAGTTCTTTGTTGAATAAGGAGTTGTATTTGTCTCGTCTAGGAAAACGAAAGATAAATTCAGCGTTGATTTCAAAACAATTAAAATCCCATCCACTACCAAGAAATTTTATAGATGATACTAAAAGTTCGGGAAAAGCTTCAGCCAGAATAAGTTTCGCCTTCGCACAATCCAAAGAATATTGATCTTCCCACTGCTTTGGGTCCATGGTATGCCTTACTCAATTCCCAGGAGTTTTTTTATTTCTGAGTCTGGTTTAATTTCACCAACCCGGTATTCAAGCATCTTTTTTCTCAATTGGTTGGGGTAATAACTAAGATGTATAAGAGTGCCAAATATATCTGATATTTCCATAGAGGTAATAACAAAGCCCGCTTTTAGCTTGGCTATAATAATAGGATTATTGGTAGGAGTGTGACGACTAAAAATTTCTTGAAAACCAAGGTCTTCGATTCTCGTCATCATCTCTTTTAAGAGTTTAGAATATAATCCTTTTCTTCTGTGCTTTGGTAAAATTGCAGAGTTGCACATATAAAAACGAATATTTGATTCTTGATATCCCCAGCTCCATCCAACAAACTCATCACCACGATAAATTCCTAGGTTAATTCTTATAGGTTCACCAAGGTTGGACTTAAGCGAATTGGATTTTGCGAGCTCTTCTTCTGATAATGCATTTCTCAAACTAAAAATTTGGGACTCATCCTCAAATATTCTTTTGCCATGAGGAACCCAAAGTTCACCAAACTCTCGAGTCGAAATTTCTCTGATTTGATATTCACTCATAATCTACTCTTTTTTTGCTTTCTTTTCAGCCCGCTTTACATTTTCAAGAAGCTCTTTACATGCAGGTTCATCCATTTCAAAAAGAGGATGACTCTTTGGCAGGTCTTTACTTGATGAATGGGCCTCCATGGCACTTAACCTATTTTTAATAGTAATTCGCAATTTTCTTAACTCTTTTTGATTCCAACTAGCGAGATCTGAAATGTCTTTAAGAGATATGTTGGCCATATTAGTTCCTTTAATTTGTAAAAACAATGCACTGGATAAGTCGGATTCTAGTCAATTGAATAGAAGCAGGCAAGGGGAGTGGAAAGAATTTAAATTGATAATATGAGTAGGCCCAACCTTTTGTTTTTTAAGAGAAAACTCGCTATGTAGATTTAATATACCTGCTAAAATGTATGAAAATGCTAAGCCGTACATGGATCGGGCCCTAAGTGGTGAAACTGTTCACTTTGAGATTGAGGCAAAAGACAAACTTTCCCTTAATCTGCAAGATGTTACCTACAGGGCTATCCCTTCAACAGGCGGAGCTGAGATCACAGTAGTAACTTTAAATCACTATATTAATAACACGCTAACTATTCTTCACAATAAGATAATGCATGCTCAAAAAACAGCTGTTCTAGAAGCTGTACAAAATGATTTGAAGGCCATGGATCAATCCATGAGAAAGGTGGTCAGTATTTTACAATCCCTTAAAGAATATAAAACCTTTGAAATCGAAGATTACTTTGAAGATCTCAAATATTTTAAAATTGAAGAATAGCACTACCTAAATTGAAGTTGCTGGCACTTAATTAAATGTGCCAGCATTTTAAATTATTTTAGCAATTGGTAATACAAGCTTAGCGCCCTAATGGCTTCATATCGTCCACCCATACCATATCTACAGTATGAGATTTCTTTCACTAAAATTCCTGTGAATTCTGGTTCGTATACAGTTGGGTTCTTCTCAACGAAATCAACTAGCCAACGCACTCCTTTTTCAAGTGCTTTAGTGTATCTTGTGGGGCATCGATTTATGAGGCTAAGTACAGAACAGGTCTTGCTGTCTTTTTTGGCCATGCTCTCAAATCTCGCAAGCATTCTGATAGCCCATACTGTAGCTGTCATTGATGATTTAGCACTGACAAAATACTTCTTTTGATCACTAATTGGATCTTCACCCCAGCCACCATCTATATTTTGTTTTTCAACTAACCACCTTACATGTCTCTGAGCTCGGTTGGCCTTAGTCCAGCATTTCGCGTCTAACAAACCAATTATTGCTTGAGTTGTGCCGTAAATGTAGTTAATACCCCAGTCACCTTCAACAATATCAATTCCAAAAAATGGTTTAAAGAGTTTACGTTCAAGGAAACTACAAGCACTATTTATTGTTGTTTTCAATTTGGGAGGATTGTAGCCAGTAGCATTTCTTGCGAACACTAATCCTTCAAGAGCACGGGCCGTAACATCGGGTTGGCTTACATCGAAGTAGCTTGGAAGTCTTTTATCCATTTTTGCTATTTCACTTAGTAGGGTAGACATTCCTTTTTCATATGCAGGAAATCCACCGTCACTATTTTGCATTCCAATTTCCCAGTCCATACCTTTTTTAATACTTTCTAACCAACGAGTGTTTGCCTTCCCAGCATCAAGAACAGGATTACTGGCCAAAGCCGTGAGCACCATTCCTGTATCATCGGTATCCGGGTAAAAAGTATTGGCATGTTGAAATCCCCATCCCCCTGGTTTTAAATCTGGTGCTGTAAATTTGTAGTCACCATCAACTATTGGTTGTAGCTTAATCAACCAATCAATGGCGCGGGCCTTGGAATTGAGTGGCAAAAGAGTTGTTTCAGTAATTTTTTCACTTTCAGCTATAACGGCCATCCCTCTGGCAGTGTCAACAATAGGGCCATCTGAAACCTGAAGGTAGCCTTCACCTGAATCTGATTGATCAGCGTCAATCCACCAAGAATGAAACATACCATCCCACCCAGCTTTCATCTGGGCACTATAGTCAGCCACTCCAGCGCGGTCTGCCTCGTATAAGGCCCAAATAGACATCAAAGTGACATAGGGAACCCCGTACCAGGTGCCATCTTTTTCTTGTCGTTTTAATAAATATCCAAGACCTTCTTGGGCCCAAAAATCTTCTGGGTAT
>Ga0257117_1001692_pt1 | contig 12596 bp, 6 predicted proteins | sample SI112_135mmetaG_FD_190157 | JGI IMG/M metagenome (GOLD analysis project Ga0257117, IMG submission 190157) | Marine microbial communities from Saanich Inlet, British Columbia, Canada - SI112_135m | ecosystem: Environmental > Aquatic > Marine > Inlet | place: Canada: British Columbia | collected... | reverse complement strand
CAGGTTCAATCACTATGTTATCAGATGTTTATAATATTAATAATTCCACGGGTAGTAACATTTTAACTTTAACAACTAGTTCAATTACTGCAACATCCAATATCATAACTTTGAATTCATCTTTAACCACTTTACAAAGTAGTATAACAAATATTAATGTTAGTGATAGTTTTAGTTTGACTAGTGGTGATATTGTAAGTGTAAATGGTTCAGTAACCAATATTCAAGGAAGTATAACGAATATCATTGGTGATACAGTTAATATTAGTGGAATTACTAGTATAACGGGTGATACTATCATAAATGCATCATTAACCACTTTTCAAAGTAGTATAACAAATATTAATGTTAGCGATAGTTTCAGTTTGACTAGCGGTGATATTGTGAGTGTAAATGGTTCTGTAACTAATATCCAAGGTAGTATAACTAACGTTATTGGTGATACAGTTAATATTAATGGTGTTACTAGCATAACAGGAAATTTAAATGTGACAGGTAATATTTCGGGAAATATCAGTAGTACCATAGGAGATCCTACTTCAGGAACATATACGGATAATCCATTACTGACAAATAATGATTTGATGAGTGATGCTTTTCAAACATTGGATATTTGGATAAATAAACATTTAGTAGATACACCACCAGTTCCTACATTAATTGGGAGCATAGTTGATTCATCTAAAATATTGATAAATTGGAGTAATCCAACTCAGTTTCAGATTGGTTTTTCTGATATTAGTGTTCCAAAGATTAATAGTATGAATATTGATTATAAAAAATCAAGTGATCCGACATATACCACAATTAACACAGGAAATTCAACTATTACTAATGCGGTATTTTTCGTAGAAGGATCAGGAAGTGGTGTTAGTGGAAATGCATATAATTTTTATACAATTGATAAAGAAACTGATTATGATTTTAGGGTTTATGGAATTAATGATAATTCAGAGAGAGATTTACATTATTTATCATTGAGTGCTTTGGCTACACTTGGAATTGGATTTCCAGGAATGGTTTTGAATTTAGGAAATAGTGCTATTGATCACGATAGTTTTAGTCTTTCATATCAGAAACCTACATATAATGATGTGTTTAACGAAACTACGACAACACCGAATATATCAAATTACGAGATTAATTATGATGCCCAGAGTTCAACACGATATGGTGGTTTAATATCTCATACAGGAAGTGTAACAACGAGTAATTTGACTTATAATTTGAATAATTTGAATCCAAAAACTAGTTATAATATTAAAGTCGCTGCGTTAAATACGCAAAATGCTAGTTATGGTTCTTATTCCGATATATTAAGTTTAACTACAGATTATCCAACAGCACCTAGTTATTTATCAAGTAATCAGTTCCAAACTATTAGTAATTTGAGTAGTATTGATAGTACGTATCAAAGTACAGGTTATTCATTAGATGGAGCAACTGCTATTAGTGATCCAATATTGAATCAATCTGAAGTATCTACTAATAAAATCAGTGTATCATCTTCTACTTTATATCGTTCAAATTACACCGAAAGTACGACATTAACAAATATTGGTTCAATAACGGCTAGAATGGGATTAGTATCTGATTTAAGTAATTCTGTTAATAATGAAACTGTTGTTATAGATGGATTTGGTATAAGCGACGTGGAAGGAACATATACCAATACATATGTAAATTTGATAATAAGTAAGGATAGAGATTATTATGATACTGGAGCGACTGATTATCAAGGATTTTATAAAAGTTTGCAAATGTCATTTGAAAGTCCTGCAAGTCAGAGTGCATATTACAAAGGCAGAGAGGTTGCTTATGGGTTTAATTTATCATTAAATGTAACGGGGTATCAATTATTAAATACTGATACTTATAATTTTTATATTGATAATTTAAGTTCAACACCTGCAATTGATAATTTATTAATTAGAGGTATTAATACGGGAGGAGCGACTAACGTAGATTATGTGAGTGGAGTGATGGTTTATAAGTCAGGGACTTATTTTGAGTTTCAATATAATCAATCTGAGTTGGGAAATTATTTTTTGAGAAATGATAGGAAACATACGGAAGTTAAAATTCAAACAAGCGAAGGAATAGGTATGGGTTCATTAGTAATCGATCGAACGGATTTTTCGTCAGGAGGGAGCAAATATTATACAGTAAATGCTAATCGTTATGAGACTTCTACAACATTATACGAAACAAATGGTTATACTCTAAATGGATCTGATTCCAGATCTGATATGCAAATTAATGATTTTACTGTAACTTTGAATAGCAATGCAAACTCGTTATATGATGAAAATTTGAAATTGGTCGCTACACCGTATAATTTGAAAGGAGTTGGTAGTAGCGTAAATGGATATGCTACAAATGTGACTAATAATGCTGATTTAGGAGATATTCGTATAGATGGTATGTCGTTGATAACGATGAGTAGTTTAACGAGCAGTGCAAACGCTTATGGGGTTCGTGTTAGGAGCGGTTCTTTGAGTACGTACCCAAATTTGGGAACGGGGAACAACGACTGTGGTGGAACATATGTTCATAGTGTTTCAATATCACAAAATACGGGCGTTTTTTATGCATCGGAGTTGCAAATGATAAATGGGTATCACGATAGTGATAATACCTATGGGTATAAAAATTATAGTAGTTATTACAGTGGAGATGTATCATATACATATCCTGATTATTCAGGAGAATATGTTGTGGATGATTTCAAGTATGTTACGTTTAAATACACAAATGTAGTGAATAATAGCAATGGAGTGACTTTGAATATTATTGATTCAACAGGGTTTAGTGGGGCGGTTGATTCGAATATTACATTGCATATAAAAATTAATAATAGTGGAACACCGAGTAATAACACCGGATGGCTTGTTTGTGAGGCTGTGACGGGCGTTGGAGTCACAAGTTTGAATAAATCAGACGGTGTAGCGTGTTTATCTGTATCTGGTAATTATCAAAGTAGTGGAACGACCAAATATGCGTATCTACCAGTAGCAAGTACTGCAGAAGATTTTTATGTTAGGGTCGGAATTAAATTAGGTAGTTCAATCAAATTTCGATACATTAAATCCACGACTGGTTTCGTTTAAAAAAAAATTGATACATAAACGTATGTTTATATTGTAATATATTACAGTATGACGTTTAGAGAAAGGAACAATATTGCACGTAAAAAATGCTATGTTAAACAAGTAGAAAAGCAATACACAGATGAATATGAACGATATTCTATTGAACATCATAGAAATACCACAAATCACATCACATGGTGGTGGCGTAATATACCTGAAATCGAACTTGAAAAAGCAGGATTTATCAATGATTATAATAAATTAAGATTGAAACGAAAAGAAAATCAAAAAAATGATGATTATGTTCTTAGGGAATATGGTTTGGATGGTTTGGCGTTTGATAGTGAAACTAACACATATCATGGTATTCAATCTAAATATTGGAAAAGTAGAAAATTGACAAGTCACGATCTAGGATCGTTCATGTTTGCCATATGGTCTAGATTATTTCAACGAAATAGCAAAGCATGTGGATATTTATATCACACTTGTGATATTCAAATCGATGCTATGGATGATTTTAGAAATAATCCTAATCTACATTCAATTAAATTACCATATTCACATATTGAAGAACACAAGGATAACATTGATGAAACAAAATATCCACTTAGACAACCGCAAATTGAAGCATTAGATGCACTAAGCGAAGGATGGGATAATTGTGGATTACTCACTTTACCTTGTGGTTTAGGTAAAACCGTTATTATCGGTAATTATTTAAAAAACCAATCTTATAAACATATATTCTTTTTATCACCTTTAAGACAACAAACAAAACAAAGTAAAGAAAGAATTGAAAAATTTATACCACAATATATGTCATTGTTAGTGGATAGCGATAATGGTGGAACTACTGATGAAACTTATATTTTTGATATGATTGAAAAACAAAGTTGTTTTTTATCGATTACTTATGAATCGTTTTTCAACATATTCGCTAGTAGAATTGACGAATTTAAAGATTCTATTATTGTCGTCGATGAAGCCCATAATATTATTAGTGATGATAATATACATCATATCATAAATGATTGTCAAAAATCATTACTCGTAACCGCAACTCCAACTACAAAAATGGATGAAAATATTAATTGTGAGGTTATATATGAATATTCTATGCGAGATGCGATTGAAAATAATTACATATGTGATTATAATATTAATATTCCTTTGATTGATGTTGATAACGATAATAAAATGGATCTAGAAATTCCAAATGAACTTAAAAATCTTAACGAAGACCTAACTCTTAAATCATTGTTTCTTATTGATGGATTATTAAAAACTGGATCATCGAGATGTATTGTTTATTGCAATAATATTAATGAATGTAAGGAATTTAATGATTGTTTTCAAGAAACTTGCGAAACATATCATGGTTTAAAATGTTGGACAAGTCTTTTCACTACAGGAATTGAAACTTCAACTGCAAAAAAAAGAGAGAATTTGATAAATAAATTTAGTTATGATAATGAATATAAATTTTATATTTTGACATCAGTTAGAATTTTAAATGAAGGGATTGATATTGTCGAATGTGATAGCACATTTATTAGTAATGTTCCAAACAAAATGAGTAACGAAATATGTGCCGTTCAACGAATGTGTCGATCTAATAGGAAAAGTAAAATCAACATTAATAAGGTATCACAATGTTTCATTTGGTGTTCCGATACGAATAAATGTATGAATATGTTACAATATTTAAAATATAATGATGAAACACATTTTTTTAACAAAATAACAGTTAGAAGTGGAAATTATAAGAGTTGTGATAGTAAGGAGATAGAAAATACTAAACTAACCAATTATAAGAAAACATTTGTGGATTATATAAAAATAAAAAGCATGAGTTTGATTGATTTATGGAAACAAAGATTAGATGATGTTAGAAAATATACTGATGAGAATAATAAATTACCCTCTCAACATAATAAAAATGATGATATTAAACGAATGGGTTCATGGGTATCACGCCAACGACAAAATTACAATAAAAGGACGGAGATCATGAAAAATCAAGAAATTTGTGATTTATGGGTGTCATTTACAAAACAATTTGAAAAATATTTTTTATCAAATGAAGAAGTTTGGAAACAAAAATTGAATAATCTTGAAAAATATATAAATGAAAATAATAAATTACCATCACATAATGATAAAAATGGTGATATTAAAAGATTGGGTGGATGGATTGGCGTACAAAAAAAGAACCATAAAAAAAGAACAGAAATTATGAAAAACCGAGAAATCTATGATTTATGGACGACATTTACAAAACAATATGAAACTTTATTTTTATCAAATGAAGAAATTTGGAAAAATACATTGGATAATGTTAAAAAATACATTGATATGAATAAAATAATTCCTTGTTTCACTAACGAGAATGATGAAATAAAAAAACTTGGTCGTTGGGTTGACGCACAAAAACAAAAACACAAAAATAAAACACAAATAATGGTAAATAAAGGAATATATAATTTATGGAGTGAGTTCATTAAAAAATACAAAACACTATTTATGTCGAACGGAGAAGCGTGGTTAGATATGTTTGAACTAGTTAAAAAATATATTGACGAAAATAAGAAATTACCTCAAGTAATTAACGAGAACGATGATATTAAAATATTAGGACGATGGGTTCATACACAAAAAATGAATTATAAAAATAAAGATAAAATAATGAAAAATGACAAAATATACGATTTGTGGACTGGGTTTATGGATCAACATAAAATATTATTCATGACAAATAAAAAAATTTGGTTAAATACAATGAGTAATGTTAAAAAATATATTGACGAAAATAATAAACTACCTTCTGGTTATAAAAATGTCCATGTTAAAAATTTGAGTATTTGGATTGGACATCAAAAAAAAAATTATAAAATCAAAAAAGAAATCATGAAAAATCAAGAAATATATGACATATGGACTGAATTTGTGAAAAAATATAAGACACTATTTTTATCGAATGAAGAAATATGGGTGAATAATTTGAACGATATTAAAAAATACATAAATGAAAATAATAAATTGCCCTCGTCAGAACATGAAAATGACGATATTAAAAAAATGGGCAGATGGATTGGTAACCAAAAAAAAATTTACAAAAAAAAAATTCAAATTATGAAAAATCCTGAAATATACGATTTATGGACGACATTCATAAAAGAACATGAAACCTTGTTTTTATCAAACGACGAAATTTGGGAAAACACATTGAAAAATCTTAAAAAATACATAAATGAAAATGATGAATTACCATCACAAACTGATAAAAATGACGATATTAAAAAAATGAGTAAATGGGTAAGCCACCAGAGAACCAATTACAAAAAGAAAATTCAAATAATGAAAAATCCTGAAATATACGATTTATGGACGGAGTTCATAACTGAACATGATAGTTGAAGAAAACCTTAATTTAATAAATAAAATTGATATAAAGATATATTTATATTGTAATACTATTACAATATGCATAGTATCAAACAAATCGAGAGAAAATATACTGATGAATATGAACTGCATTCGATGGATTACCATAGAAATACTACAAATCACACCACTTGGTGGTGGCGTAATATACCTGAAATCGAACTTGAAAATGCTGGTTTTATCAATGATTATAATAAATTAAGATTAAAACGAAAAGAAAATCAAAAAAATGGAACTTATGTTCTCAGAGAATTTGGGTTGGACGGTTTATCACTTGATGACGAAACTAATACATATCATGGTATCCAATCTAAATATTGGAAAAGTCGTAATTTAACCGCCCATGATTTAGGAACGTTTTTCTCTGTTATTTGGTCACGTCTTGTTCAACGAAATAGCAAAGCATGTGGTTATCTATATCACACTTGTGGTATTCAAATCGACGCTATGGATGATTTTAGAAATAATCCTAATTTACATTCAATTAAATTACCATATTCACATATTGAAGAACATAAGGATAACATTGACGAAACTAAATATTTGTTAAGACAGCCTCAAATCGAAGCATTAGATGCACTGAGCGAAGGATGGAATAATTGTGGTTTGCTTACTCTTCCTTGTGGTTTAGGAAAAACACTTATCATTAGTAATTATCTAAAAAACCAATCTTATAAACATATATTCTTTTTGTCACCTTTAAGACAACAAACAAAACAAAGTAAGGAAAGAATCGAAAAGTTTATACCACAGTATATGTCATTGTTAGTTGATAGCGATAGCGGTGGAACTACTGATGAAACTTATATTTTTGATATGATCGAAAAACAAAGTTGTTTTTTATCGATTACTTACGAATCGTTTTTCAACATATTTGCTAGTAGAATTGACGAATTTGAAGATTCAATTATTGTTGTTGATGAAGCACATAATATTATTAGTAATGATGATATACATCATATTATTAATGATTGTCAGAAATCGCTATTAGTAACAGCAACTCCAACTACAAAAATGGATGAGAATATTGATTGTCAGGTTATATATGAATATTCTATGCGAGATGCAATTGAAAATAATTATATATGTGATTATAATATTAATATTCCTTTAATTGACGTTGATAATGATAATAAAATGGATCTTGAAATTCCAAATGAACTTAAAAATCTTAACGAAGACCTAACTCTTAAATCTCTATTTCTTATTGATGGATTATTAAAAACAGGATCATCGAGATGTATTGTTTATTGCAATAATATTGACGAATGCAAAGAATTTAATGATTGTTTTCAAGAAACTTGTGATAAATATCATGGTTTAAAATGTTGGACAAGTCTTTTTACTACAGGAATTGAAACTTCAACAACCCAAAAAAGAGAGGATTTGATAAATAAGTTTAGTTATGACAATGAATATAAATTTTATATTTTGACATCAGTTAGAATTTTAAATGAAGGAATAGATATTGTAGAATGTGATAGTACATTTATTTCTAATGTTCCAAATACAACAACTAACGAGATATGTGCCGTTCAACGTATGTGTCGATCTAACAGAAAAAGCAAAATTAATATCAATAAGGTATCACAATGTTTCATTTGGTGTTCCGACATGAACAAATGTATGAATATGCTACAATATTTAAAATATAATGATGAAACTCATTTTTTTAATAAAATAACAGTCAGAAGTGGGAATTATCAAGGTAGTGATAGTAAGGAGATAGAAAATACAAAAACAATTAATTATAAAAAAACATTCGTGGATTATATAAAAATAAAAAGTATAAGTTCAATTGATTTATGGAAACAAAGGTTGGATGATGTTGAAAAATATGTTAATAAAAATGATAAATTTCCATCTAATGAACATATAATTAATGATATTAAAAAACTTGGAATCTGGGTCTGCACTCAAAAACAAAATTATAAAAAAAAGGATGGGATAATGAAAAATCAAGAAATTTATAATTTATGGATGAAATTTATAGGAAAATACAATGAATTATTTAAATCAAATGAAGAAAAATGGTTATATTCATTAAATAATGTTAATAAATATATTAACGAAAACAATAAATTACCTTCAGAGTATAATAAAAATAATGATGTCAAAAAATTATGTAGTTGGGTTTTAAATAACAAAACTAATTATAAAAATAAAACAGGAATAATGAAAAATAAAGAAATATATGATTTATGGACATTATTTATAAATGAACATAAAGGATTATTTATGTTAAACGAAGAAAAATGGTTTGATATATTAGATAATGTCAGAAAATATATAAATGATAATGGTAAACTACCTTCTGAATGTGATATAAATAATGATATTAAAATATTGGGGAGATGGATTTCGTCACAGAAGAAAAATTACATGAATAAATTTTTCATAATGAAAAATCAAAAAATATATGATTCTTGGACATTATTTACAAATGAATTTGATTCATTATTTGTGACAAATGAAGTAAAATGGTTAAAAACATTAACCAAAGTTAAATCGTATATCAATGAAAATAATAAATTACCTCCCTTAGAATATGATAATAAGATGTCCAGATGGATTTCAACACAGAAAACAAATTATGAAAAAAAAATTCAGATAATGGAAAATCAAAAAATATATGATTCGTGGTCATTATTTGTAAATGAATATGATTCGCTATTTATCCAAAATAAAGAAAAATGGTTAAAGATATTGGACAATGTCAAAAAATACATAAATGATAATGATAAATTACCTTCTAAATGTGATAGAAATAACAGAATTAAATCAATGGGTTCGTGGATTTTAACACAGAAACAAAATTATAAAAAAAAAAATTTTATAATGGAAAATCAAGAAATATATGATTTATGGACATCATTTACAAATGAATACAAAACTTTATTAATATCAAATGAAGAAAAATGGTTATATATATTAGATGATATAAAAAAATACATAAATTGCAATAATAAATTGCCTTCTTCTGAACATAAAAATAATGATATACAAAAAATGGGTATATGGATTTCAACCCAGAAAAAAAATCATATGAAAAAAATTCAAATAATGAAAAACCAAGAAATATATAATCTGTGGTCAGAATTCACGAAAGAATATGAAAAATTATTTTTGTCAAATGAAGAAATTTGGTTAAATATGTTAAGTGATGTTAAAAAATACATAAATAATAATAATAAATTACCTTTGAGTAGTAACAAAAATGATAATATTAGACAGATGAATCAATGGATTCAACACCAAAAACATAATTATAAAAATCGTAAATACAATATGAAAAACCCAGAAATATATGATAAATGGATATTATTCACAAAAGAATATGAAACGTTATTTATGTCAAATGAAGAAAAATGGTTTAATACATTAACCAACGTTAAACTTTATGTTAATGAAAATGATGGATTACCTTGTGAATCCAATACCAATAACGACATAAAACGCATGGGAACGTGGGTTGGTCATCAAAAAACAAACTATAAAAATCACAAAGGTATAATGAAAAATCCCGAAATATACGACAAATGGACTGAATTTATATCAACCATTTAAGTGACATAATAATTAAAATTGAATACATTAATTTATTAATGTATTTTAATAGTAACAATGCTAAATTATGACGAAATTAAAACTAAATACGGACATATGGCATCATGGGCAATATGGACAAAGCACGATAAATCTAAAAAAGCAAAATTTGGAGTAGGAGATATATCATTTTTTGATAATCCAGAAACATTAAAATTAAAACCAAATGTTGTACTTTGTGGATTAAATATATCTAAAAAAATTGAACAGCCTTTCGCTAATTTTCATAGTTCATCTAGCAGATCCCACGATTATAAAGTCAGATATGCTTTGGAAAATACAATATTTAGTGGTGCATATATGACAGATATTATCAAAGATTTTGAAAAAATAGTATCCTGCAATGTAACGAAATATTTACGAAAGCATCCTGAATTTGAGAAAGATAACGTTACTTCATTTGAAAAAGAATTATCAGATATAGGTTCATTAAATCCAGTTATTATTTGTTTTGGAAATGACTGTTTTAATATCGTAAAACGAAATTTAAAACATAAAATATACAAAGTTCTACATTATTCATCTTGTATTACAAAAGAAGAACTACGAAATAAATTTGAAGACATAATAAATGATTTATACTAATTATTTGAAACAACTTTATTTTGATGAAGAAAAAATAACTGTTATATTTTTGATATGATTATTCCAAACCTTTTCATTCATACATGAATTTTTAACCATATCATCCCAAGTATTATATTGGATGAGTTCAGTGTTATTTTCACCATAACTTTCATAATTCATTAATGACGCAAAGAAATCCCATATATTATATACATCATCCTCCGTTAATTCTAATTTATCTTCTCTAAATAATATAATTGTTCCACTTTTTGACAAAAATTCCCTTGGAGCAAATCCAGTTTTAGGAACAGCCAATATAAATGTCGCAAATTGATTATCCGATATTTTATCATCTAACCAATCAACAACCAATGGTATTCCACACATATACGCAATTTTTGATTTATATATTTTACCGATTGGTTTATTAATGTCATATTCTATTGTCGATAACTCGCTCAAATCATTGAAACTGAATGCTTTCATTATTAACTTATATAATTATATTTTAATATATATTATAAATTTATTCAGAAGAACCAAACTTATTTAATATTTCGCAAATTTTACTATATTTTATATTGTGTTTTTCATTACATTTTTCATCATATTCTATATTATCAATTTCATTTTGGATTTCAGTTGCTAAACCAAACACATTCACTTTTGTGTAGTTATATTCAGACATATAATCGTTTATCGATTCAATTGAACATATATCTATTGGTATTTCATTAGTCCTATCAATACATAGATCTTGTAATTCAAGCAACCCTAAATTTCTTGAAGTAGATGGATTAACACTATTTAAGATACTTATTAAATTATGAATTTTTTTTGCAAAGGTAATATTTGAAAAGTTTATTGACAATTTTTTTTTGATATTGATAATTATTACATTTACAATAATAAACACATTTAGAGAATTCATCAGTTTATTCTTGACATTTACATAATCATTTAAATTTGTATATTGATGCCTGAAATATTTATCAATATTTGTGGGCAATTTTTTCATTATTTCATATGTATTGGTAATTTTTAGCACTTCTAAATACAAATCATAATTTCCGTATGTTTTAGATATTGCACCATAATCTGTTTTATTTGAATTTTTCATTCCAAATTGAAATTCATCCAATGATTTATACCAATGAGTGATTGAACCTATTTCATCGATACATAGTAGTTTAAAATTATTATGAAAATTAGTTTGATATTCTAGCAAATACCCTGTTAAATATAAAAATTTACGTTTATTGTCTAAATTCAACGATTTATAATTTTTTTCAATTTTCTGTAAATCTTGCTTATTTGTAGTGTTCATTTTATATAAATATATAAATTAGTTTATATCATTTCAATCTTCTATGCAACCAAGTAATTCGGAAATTTGTGGGTTAATAAATTTTGTGTATTTATCCAATCCTGTTTCCTCTAAATGTTTTTTGATTATTGGTGGCAAATTTTCAAATTTTTCGTCACTATATATAAATTTAACTACTTCTTTGAACATCATATATTGCATATATGTGTCCGCCATTACGACAGATTCTTTTTTTCCTAATTTTTTCAATTCACATTGAAAATCGTCATACGATTCAGCATTCCGAGTAATAATATCAATTTCATCCGTACATAATAATAAACTAAAATCTGGATCTTTCAATAAATAATTAGTTAATAATAAAAATTTTTGTCTCATATGTGGAAGCATATCGTTTTCGTAATCATATTCAATTCTATTCATATGTCCCTTTTTAGTTATTTTATCCAATGTTGTCTCCATTTTTAATATAACAGTATTGTTTATTGATATATTTTATATCAATTTTTTTATTATTCATTATATTTCGCTATGTGAAACTATCATATATCCAACAA
>Ga0257117_1001687_pt1 | contig 12638 bp, 12 predicted proteins | sample SI112_135mmetaG_FD_190157 | JGI IMG/M metagenome (GOLD analysis project Ga0257117, IMG submission 190157) | Marine microbial communities from Saanich Inlet, British Columbia, Canada - SI112_135m | ecosystem: Environmental > Aquatic > Marine > Inlet | place: Canada: British Columbia | collected... | reverse complement strand
GATCATCTTCAGGGATAAAACCAACGACTTTAAAGACTTCTGCTCCAACAGCACTTATTTTTGCCCAGGAATTATTTCTGGATTCTTTCCTTATTTCAGCATCTGTTTGCTGATATGGATTTAGAGGTCCTGGGATTGATCTTTTTTCAGCAACGTCCTCAAGCCTTCTAAGCATTATACCCCAGAGTCTATACCAAGAACCTGGATGATCACCACTCTGGCCATCACCTCTCTCAGACAAGTCTCCTCGTATATCTACAAACCTTTCCCAAAAGAGTTTTTGTTCTATGGAATCACTCTCATATGAGTAAAATGCTGTCAGTTGATAGCGGGCCATATTTCTAAGTAACTGGTGTATTGTTAAAATTGAGTTCCAGACATTTCCTCTATTAAGCGAAAGAGAAATGCTGTAAAGGAGTGTTGGGGCTATTGTATTATAGCCTTGTGCGAATACCCTTTCTTTTAAGGCCTCTTCGAGTCCTGTGCTGTAGTCGCATTTTCTTCCTGGAACGGCAGCTAAGTAATTAAAAAAATCATCATCGTTGTAGCTACAATTCATCTCATTTTTTGAAATTGAAAGAGGATCGAATGAAATACTACTAATTAGAGACATGCATGCCCCGAGCTCACTGCCATTTAGGGTTATTTTTGATGGACTAGCAAAGGAGTAGCTCCATTCATACAAAGGGTTCCTGGGAGTTTTGGCTGAAAAAATCGATTGAAGGTTATCAAGCTCAGTTTCAGGTGGATTTGTAAGTCCTGTACAAGGCCTTACTAAGAAAAAAAAAGTGATCAGAAATAGTAGCTTTATCATTTTCTTCCTAAAAGTTATTACACTATATGAGAGCAATGTGAGTGCCAAAAGGTGCACTTAGCAGACAAGAGATAGCAAACTAAGTATTTGAAAGTACTCGGGGGTGTGCGATGCATTAAAGTGCAGGCAAGGAGAAAATTACAATTGTGCATAATTGTTTTACGCTCTCAAAGAGGTGCCAAAACATATTGTAATCCATTTTTTATTTGCCGTGCGTTGAGCTTTGTTTCCAGCTAACGAAAAACTACCCAAAATGTTAAAATACTTGCTAGAGATAACTGGAAATTATACAGCTGGAGTAATATGAAATTGCATCACTTTTTTCTACTTCTAATTACCATGGGTGCCTTGTCCTCTTGTGTCGAGGTGGTCAAGTCTAGCTATGAGGATCCAGGAGAGCTTCCCACTATTGCGACTTTTGAAGTGGCCTTAGAAGGTGGCTCTTTCATTTACAGCAAAGAATCCCTGCGCGGTGATACTTTTTTCCAAAACCTTGGAAGTGAAATAGAAAATTATTCAAATAGATTCATAGCAGGTGACTGGAGAGTCTTTTTCACTGGTTGGACAGGTGCGGATCCATTAATGGGATCTCTTTTTTGTGGCCACTCAAGAGTCAAAGGCAAAAAAGGAGTTACCTTTGTCATGGATAAAATGATGAAATTTAATTGCGAACATGAGCTCTTCTTTGATGATGAATACTATGACGATGATGGTGTGTTTCAATTGAGTATTGTTAACTGTGAAGACCTAAGTAAAGTCGACCCCTCATTAAAAAATTGTGATTCGGCCATGGGAAGTGCTGAGTCACTTCGAATTTCTTTTGGCGTCACACGTATTGGGAATTTTCAAGGAATTAGCTCAGAGTGTATTTTACTAGAAGACGCTCAGTCCGTAACAGATCTGCCTACCTCTCTTCCCACGGGAAGTGATAAATATAACAACTACACTGTCGTTTTTGAGGCCTTTGATGATGACGACTGTAAAACAATTCCTAAGACAATTATTCTTCCAAAAGGTCTGAGGGATGGCCTGGCAGGTGAGGCCCAATTAGAGGCGGACTCAGTAAACAAAAAAGCCTTACTTTATCTCAAAACAAATTCATAATGACTCAAGATATTTACACTTCTACAGGCCTAGAGCTCACCTTATTAGTCCAAGTCTGCCATATTTGGTGTAAGTTCTTTCTTGTAATACAATGATCCAAATTTCACGCATGGGGATGTATTGAAAAAATTGGTTTTTTTTTTGCTTTTTATGGTACTTGCAAGTCATGGGCACGCAGGTGTTAGCTACAATTGTCAAAATAAAGTAGCAGGGCAATTTGGATTTAATTTAACCATTGCAATGACAAGACACTACAAGGACACTCACGTTTTTATAGAAGAGGATACCGCTATTGCAGCGATTAGCTATCCAGATTCTAGGCTAAATAGGTATAGTCTGTTAAATGGTGATCCACCTGATATTTCCCAAAGCACAGCAACTTACAAATTTAGGTTTGCTAAGGAAGACAATCCCTACAAAGTTTTAAGAGTTGAATACGTAGTCGATAGAAAAAATAACTCTCAAACTGCAAAATCTGAATGGGAAGATGTGACTCCAGCGGATTGTATTTTCCACGACCTTTATGATGAATGCTCCTTCACTCCCTCAGGACCGAGATCTGAGTTTGATTCATGCTATGGGTTTTTAAATGACGAATATACTTCGATGGTTGAAAGCAAACACCCATATTTTTTAGGGCATCCAAAAATTACTGCCTGCCATGAGTAATCGCCTCTATAATTTGCCAGTTTCCAAGACTTTAGGCCCATACTCACATTCTAACTGCCTATAACCCCGTAATTTTGCGCACTTATTGTATCCTATTGCCATTATGATAAAGAGAGTGTGGCTACCCTTATGGTTTAGTATGATTATGTCAGCGAGCTGTGTTATCAGTGACGATGTGGTTGAAACAACCGCTGCGGGTCCAATTCCCACCTCAAATTTTAGTGTAACTGTTTACACAGAATATATGGGCCTAGTCTGTCCCCCTCCAAATAAAAGTATTGATCTAACCGGTGGAGTTGCAAGCACAGGTAGCTTTACATATTCGTTAGTCTCTAACGGGTCTATGGGGACGGTCACCATTTCTGGCTCAACTGCTACATATGCTCCTATTCAAGATAAGGCCGGCTCAGATTCATTTGTCTACAGAGTTACTGGCTCAGATGGAGCAACCGGGGATGTGACAGTTAGTATCACCATAGAGGGATCAGATCTAACCGCTGCTACCACTGGCACAACTTTAAATACCCATGGTAATGTAGAGAAATCAGATGCAGTGACGTACACTACGACAGATACAGGAAAAGGAATCACCAACGTCTCGGTTGTCTACAATCCACTTGAGAAAAAGTTTTACTCATTTTCTGACCATCGTTTTAGCCCAGGTCCCTGTGGTGGAAATGCATGGGCCTACTCTGTAATGGAATCTCTCGATGGTACTACTTGGGTTAGAAGTAATGGGGATGTTTTTGTGCTTTCTCCTACAGATGTAACAAATGCTTGTTCATTACATCAACCTGGAATGGTATTTGACGGCGAGCTCTACCATATTTTTACTCAGGCCACATTCAACGATGGAACTAGGGGACTTCTCTACTTTACTTCCACGGACCTTGCGACATTTACCTATAAGACCAGAATAACAACCTACACTCCAAATCCAAGCCAAGGTTTCCCAAGGCCGGTAATTTATAACAACGAAATATATTTACTCGAAAGTGATACAACTACATGGCCTGGAACTGAGTTGCATCTGGTGTATAGCTCCAATGGCAAAACGACCTGGACAGAGCAAGGCCAAATATTAACAACTGCCACCTACCCCAATTGGGACACTGGTGCCTTTGCCACCCATAGGGCCTTAGGCTTTTCAATGTTTTGCTCAAAAAGAACTGGAGAAAAACCCTTCAATCTATTTTTGCATATGGCCTCAACTGGTACTGCTGATGATGGATATGCAGGCACCCTTCATTCAGATGATGGGATTACCTGGACTGAGAGTACACTTCTAACTCCCGCTGGAGGAGCTCTCAACCGAGCTCTTTATGGTGGTGCTCGTATTCTTCGCCACAACAATGACTTCCTCATTTTCTGGACAGAAACTGACAGTGTTGATGGCGCAAGGAAATCTATTTGGCAGGGGTCTACCTACGGTGCCTGGCCTAGTATTTAGAATAGTACTCTCAATTAAATAGACAAAAAGTCTGCACAATCTAGCAACACCTAGAGCAAATGAAAAATTGATCGGGCTTTCTAAATGTTTGTAATTAAAGAAGTTAAAAGGAGGTTGTGAAGCCACTTTTAGATTAAAATAGGAAGAAAATTTTATATATCCTAGTACATTTTGATTTTTACCAGGTAGGGTTTTTCCTAATATGACCATTTGGGAAAGAAGATGAAAAAGCTGTTAATTTCAATTTATCTATCAATATTTTGTAGTATTTGTTTTGCCCAAAATATCAATATTTCACCACTTTTTCATTCAAATGAGATCATTCAATTTGAAGTAAGCGGCAATTTTTCAGAGGCCTTTAATAAGGCCTATGCAGGAATTCCCGACGGAATTTTTCCACCAGTTAGAGTAAAGGATCCATTTTTTGGGAAGTTAAAATATACTAGTGATCAAGGTGAACTTGTTCAACTTGATGTAAAACTTAAAGTAAGGGGACAGTCTTCATTACAAGAATGTGCTTTCCCAAAAATTCAAATAACTGTTTTTGATGATATCCAAAGAAAGCAAAGTATTTTCCATAAAGCGAAAAGAGTAAAAATAGGAACTCATTGCGGTGATCGTCCTGTTGATGCCCCAAAGGGAACAATTGGAAGACTGGTAAATGAAATTGCAACTTACCGTGAATCTTTTATTTATGTTTTACACAAAATTTTTGACATGCCTTCACTTTTATCTCGTCCAACTTTCATTAAATGGATTGATACAACGGCCGGTATTCCTGAAAACAAGAAAACGACTATCAGGATGGCCTTGGTCTTTGAGAACATAAAAAACTTAGCAAAAAGAGAAGGCGCCCAGCTAATGAAAGATGAAGTCTGGGATAAAGAAGTATTAGAAAATTACAGCGACCTGGAAAAAATGAAGATGATTTTATTTCAAGCTATGATTGGCAATTGGGATTGGCAATTTCCCTCGGGCAAAAGTAGTTACAGCCACAATCTGTATATCTTGAGAGGAAGTGATGGAGTGACTCGCGCCGTTCCCTATGATTTTGATCTTGCCAGTATCGTCACTGGAAGAATCCTAAGACATTACCCCAAAGGCTACCAACCGGGAAAGACTAACTTCTATAAAAATATTTACTACTTACTTGACCAGCGAATCAAAGAGTTTGATCGCTCAATTTTTGAAGAGATAAAAAGCTACTTTCTAACTAAAGAATTTGTTGTGAAAGCAGCACCAGAATCATACCCCTTGGATGAAGATGGAAGATCTAATATTCAGGTCCATATAGAAGTATTTTACCAAATTCTCAGAGACATTTAGTTACAATTCACTTCATAGTGTTGGGCAAGTAATGATTTTACCTGTAATTGAAACAAGACTTATTAATAAAAACTGGAAAAATATTATTTAAAATAAACTACTCTGAAAAGTCTCCATCACCTATTTTCGTAAGTGGTGTGTTGTTTTTAAAGTGATAAAATTAATGGATTCATCCCTTGATAAGAAAAATACCCCATGATATCTTCGCAAAAAACCAACAAGGAATTAATTTATGGAAGTCACAAAAACTATATTGTTTATTAACTTGATTATATGGACAAGTTTGGCGGGCGCTGCCGATGCATATAAAGTTGTATCAGAGCAAGCGGATAAAATCTTTGATGAAAAAATTTACCATGTTCAAACTACTATTCAGCAGGGTGAAAAAGAAATTAATCGTTTCACCATGAATTATTTCAGAGCTGCCAGTGGTGATAAAAAGGGGCAAGCAGTACTCTTAGTCGGCGGATCAAACTCCAATAGCGATGTATATAGCATAGGTGCCAATCCCTTGGTAAAAGACCTAGCGAGCCAGGGATATGCAGTTTATGGATATTCACCACGTACAAAGGGCTTGAGCTTAGGGTTTTGTCAAAAAGAGGCTAAGAAGTGCGATGAAATGAAAAATTGGGGTTTGAAGACTTACTTAAGTGATATTGAGCTTATGGCACAGAAGATTAAAGCCGAAAGTGGTCTGGCCCCAGTACTTGTGGGAATGTCGCTTGGGAGTATATTGTCCTTCAAGGCCTTGGCCGCACACCCAAATTATTATGCAGGGGTTGTATTTATAGACGGAAATTCTTATTCAACTGATGAAAAATTCAAAAAGGGTTTCGAGACTGACTGTTTAAATGCCACCAAGGCCATTGCAAGTGGAGAGTATTACGATACGAGTATGTTGGGGTTTAAGCTTATGGCCAATCTTTTTGTCAATAATCCAGGGGGAAAGAGTCCTGTTGTTAATGGCCTCACAAATTACCAAGCATTTTTTGTGGCCACCAATAATCCTGTTCCCAATGCATTTCCAGGATACACTTATGTGGCCATGGGCGATACGCCATTTAGCTATAAATATTCTCCAGTGGAAAATTTGTTAGATATGGTTGAGGTTGTCAATGAGCTTGAACCTATGAAGTTAATACAAGATTATTCATGCGAAATAGCTAGAGGTGTGAAGAATTACAAGAGAGACTATGCGGTTATTAATATCCCAGTTCTTGGAATAGCTGCCGAGAAAGGTTTTGGCGCCTTTATGCAAGAGTCCATTATTGAAATGGGAGCAAAGGATAAGAGCTTCATCTTAAAACCTGGTTATGCTCACGCTGATTTGTTAACGGCAGATGACCAAAGAAGTGCATTAAATGATGACATCATCAATTGGCTAAAAAAGAGATTCTAAAAATTTGAAGCCTCTTAAGAAACGGTGACTCCCTCAGATCCAACCCATGGAATAATTGATGTTCCGGATTCATAGGTGTTGCTGCTAACGCCCCAAATATTTTCAAATAGTGAAAAGAGATTGCCGGAAATCATTGTTTCATGAAGGGGAGTGGTGATTTTTCCATTTTCTATTAAGTATGAATTTTTTGCGATGCCAGAAAATTCTCCAGATGTTGAAGGTCTGCCGCCTGAAAATCTGGAAACGAGAATTCCATGATCAATATGAGAGATCATTTTTTCTAGGTCTTCTTTTCCTGGCTCGATATAGATTCTTGAGTCAAAGTTTGTGACTTTGTCGTGGCCTGATTTATTAGCACCATAAATTCCCATGAGATAGTTCTCAAGTACTCCCTTATCTAAAATAGTCATGTCACGCATTTCATTTCCCTCTCCAGTTATAAAGGAGGGGATTTCAAATTTATCTGAACAGGGAAGAGATTTTACCGTGAGCTGTTCGGATGCGATTTTCTCTCCCAGTTTACCGTAAAGCTTTGAGGTGTCAGATATGATTCTAGTAGATCTTAAATGTTCAAAGTACATTGAGAGAAAATTGCCAAAACAAGCCGGGGTAAGGATGATTTTCCCTTTGAAGGTCTCTTTTATTTTTTGGCAATCAAGTTGCTCACTTGTTTGAGAAAAAAGCATGTCAAAAATCCCAGCTTCAATAGCTCTTTTAGGGATATTTTGAAAAGATATTCCTTCATAATTCATGGAACTAGTTTTTCCATCTTTTTGGGCACAAAAAACGGTATTGAGTGAATAGTACCCCTTTCTTGTTTCAAAATTCACACCATTTGAGTTTAGAAAAAGACTCTTGTTATTGGTAAAAGAGGTAACTCCAGTTCTGATATGAACGGTGGGGTATCTCTCATGGCAGTTTGTGACTAACCCATTTAGGAGAGTGTGCATATTGTCTAAGTCCGCCTTTAGTGGACCTGAGTCAAATACTTTTGCTTCTGCCTTCTCGGCGATATCAAAGGCCTCATCTGCTTTTCCAGAGCTGGCAATTTCCATCACTTTTTTGCAGGCCTCCTCCAATTCATCATCACTGAGTTTGTTGATGGAGATGGATCCTTTTTTATGGTCTTTTAGTACGGTTATAGATACCCGTGCGTCGTCAATTGAGCGAAAAAGAGTAAAGTCATCATTTTCATAGGTGAGCTCATCCATTTCACTGAAATTAATTACAACCTGTGACTTATCAGCTCCAAGCTCTCTTAGTTTTTCAATTGTATTTTTTCCAATACTTTGTAAGTCTTCCATTACTTTCCTCCTATATGAACTTTGCACTTCAAGCTGGGACCACCGTGAGAGACGATCATTCTTTGTTTTTTTCCACAAAACCCAGTTGAGTGAACACTGAACTCATCACTCACCATATCCACAGTTTTTAGCATATTGAAGGCAACACCTGAGATGGTAGTGTCTTTTATGGCACGTCCTAGTTTTCCTTTTTTAATTTCATAACCAAAGGTGACTCCAAACATAAACTCTGTAGTCAAATCAGCTTGACCATTTGATCTACTGAGTAGGTGGTACCCATCATCTATTGAGCTGATCATGTCATCCAGTTTGTCCTGTCCTGGAAGAATGATCGTATTTCTCATTCTAATGAGAGGCTCATCAGTATATGTAAATGCACGAGCATTTCCTGTGGGAGCCATGTCAAAGTGAGATGATGATTCTCTATTGTGCATATAATTCACAAGAGTACCTTGATCAATTAAAACTGAGTCAACCGCCTCAACTCCCTCATCATCTATATAAACGGGAACAGGAAGCTCCTTTCCATTATATGAATGGGCAAAGTCAACCATCGTGACAAGACTGCTGGCCACTTCTTTTCCTAGGTTGACCCCAGCTACTGAGCCAGCTCGAACTAAGTCAGCCTCAGCAGGGTGTCCCACAGCTTCGTGGGCCAAAACTCCTGTCACAGCAGGGGAGACAATGACATCTTTTACCCCAGCTGACGGCATGATGCCTGAAGCTTTTTCTCTCACTTGCTGGTAAGTCTTTTCAATCTCAGGATAAAATTTTTCATGGCCATCCATCACATCAAATGTTCTGCCGTATCCTCCAAGCCCATTTAGAAGGGATACGATTTCACCGTCTTTTTCATAAGATAGTGAAACATAGAAAACGGTTCTTGGTAGAGTGTGATAGGCACTAGATCCATTACTGGCCATCAACTTTTTTTCTAATTCATTGTAGTTGATAATGACGTCCACTCTTTTTAGGTCGGGGTACTTTTTTTCAATATAAGAGTTAATATCTCGGGCCTTATCAATAAGATCTTTTTGAGTGAGCACTTGAGTGCTGCCCTGATAATCTCTTTCAAATTGAAATTCTTTTTCAACAATCTTTGTGTTTGCTGGTGTTGATTTAATTTTGCTCAAAAACTCGGCATTTCTCTTTGATTTTTCTAGTACTCCCCACAAGGAGTCTTTTGAAATAACCGAGCTTGCGGCCATGGCCCACTCGCCGTTAATAAAAGAGCGGGCTGAAACTCCCGATGCCACAGTTTCACTGTTGGACATTAAGTCCCCATTAATAAGACCTACCATTTGAGTGGTATTTTTTTGAGCGCGCAGTTCTACGTAGTGAGCAGCCTCTTTAATTACTTCTTCAATTGCTACATTTTTCATTAATTACCTCATACAAATTTGTATAAGATCTTAACATAATTTATGAAAAGCGCATGGTGTAGAAATTAGTAGCTGCTAAGCGACTTTAACTTTCTTGTTTGGGTGGTTTGTTGCCAGGTTTTGCCAAAATTTCTAAGTAAAAAGATTCTTTATCTTCTGAGGCCAACTGGGAAATGGCCGAATTGATTTCAAAAACTTGGACCCTAGAGCAAACTTGTTCGTTTTCTCCAATCTTGCAATCAAAGTCCCAAAAGTCGAAACTCTCTGGCAGCTTTTTTTTTCTCTCACGAGTGATATATTTTTTTATCTCATATTTGACTGAGTCCACTTGGCGTTCAGGTTTTTTATTTTCAGCTGTTAGCTTAAAAGACTTTTTCATCGTTTTCTCTTTTCATTTTTTTGTTTGGTTTTTTTGCTGGCAATTCGTAGATCATTTCGACCTTGCAACACGAGGGCATCATTGATTTTTTGTCTTCTCTGAGTATCTTTTGAGGTGACAAAGTTAAAGACACTACCAGCTCTTCCTGCACGACCAACCCGACCACTACGGTGAAGGTAGTAATCTGGCTCTGAGGGAAGATCAAAATTTAAAACCCACTGCAGGTGAGTAATATCGATTCCACGGGCAAAAATATCTGTCGCCACCATAATGCCACCTGATTTTCTAAATTTTTCTACAACGGCAACACGTTCTTTAATTTCGAGATCTTTATGGAGGATATGGACTTTTTCCATGCCTGAGTCTTGAATCATTTTAAAGACATTTTTTGCACGTGCTTTATTGCCCATAAAAATAAGACCATTTTTCTTATTTTGCTCTTTAATGAATGAATTGATGTATGTGAATTTGTCTTCATTTTCCAGGGTTATATTATAGGTTTTCACCTCATGGTTTAAGACGTTTTCTTCACCTTTCCCAATAGTTTTGAAAGACTTGCCTGGGAAGTATTCAACAATTAACTCTGAGAAATTGGCAGGCCTTGAAGCACTAATTAAAAATACTTGGGTCTTTTCTTCTCTGAGTACTGTTGTGAGTTCAGCCACCGTTTTTTTAAATGAAGACTCTAGGAGTTGGTCGGCCTCATCAAATATTAAATACTTTAGTGATCTACTAGATAGCTCTTTGTTTTTAAAAGCTCTCAGGCAGCGATCTGGTGTGGTTACAAGAATATCCATTTCAGATGAGTAGAGGTTATCAAGGGAGCGTCCCTTGTCTCCTCCTACTAGCTTTCTAACTCGCTGTTTAGCAAAGTGTGAAATGCCTTTAGCGATGCCAAAAACTTGGATTGCAAGCTCTCTAGTAGGGAGTAAAATGATTGCCTTGGGTCTTCCAGCTTTCTCTGAGGCGCCAGACACTTCGGCTTCCTTAAGTTTTTGTATTAGTGGTAATAGGTAGCCTAAGGTTTTCCCGCTTCCGGTACGGCCTTGAACAGTATAATTGCCATCTCTAAGCAGTTGGGGGATGCATTCGCCCTGGACTTGAGTTGGTTTACTAAATTTAACGGATTTCAAATACTCGAGCAGGTCTACATTGGATATCAACTTGCCGAATTCAGATACTTTCTTAGAATTCATCTTTTTTTCCTTTGTTACGCACCCTGGGTATCACTATTTGAGATCCATTAGAAAGCAGATAATGTAAAATATTTAGAAGTTTTAGGTAATTAGTGGATGATGCGTCGCATTTTCGCGCTTACAAAGGGATCGTCGTGGACGGGACAAATCGAGAGAATATAAGACCAGGGATTAAGGTCCAAATTGTTTTAAAGAAGGACCAGCGTTCAGGAAAGCTCACCGAGGGCGTAGTTAAAGATCTCCTGACAAAATCAGGAAGCCACCCTCACGGCATAAAGGTTCGCCTAGAAAGTGGGGATGTGGGGCGAGTGAAGGAAATTCTTGGTGATAATGAGTAGGGAAGGTGGTAGTTACTGCCAAACCTTATCTAAGAAAATACTATTATGAGTGATCAGTTTTTATTTTTTTGTGTCAATCTGGGAAACGAAAATCTTCTGAAAGAAGAGATCCGTGTGTTTTACCCCGAGCTAACTCTCAGCTACTCCAGAAAGGGGTTCATCACCTATAAAAACAAAGGTGTTGTTTACGACCTCTCCTCTATTTCACAACTTGAGGCAACCTTTGCAACACGAGCGGGGATTTGCCTTGGAAAAGCCAAACCTGATCAGCTCAATGAAACTGTAACAAAGAGTTGTCAGGAGTTAGAACTCGACTTTGATCAAACTATCATTCACAGCTTTAGTGTAGGAGCTGAGTTCCAAATAGATGCTGCTGAAATATTTAATAGAGAAGTTAATAATTATAGTGCTAATGGCAAGACAGTCATTGACCTGATCACTCTAGGTGAAAATGAGGTTTGGTTTGGAGTGCATATAGTTGCTGCTGGCACCACACGCTTTCCCAATTCAAATCCTTCTATTACAACGCCAGCGGACTCACCCTCGGCCAGTTACACCAAACTAGCTCAAATTGCCTCACTCTTTTCCATCAAACTAGATGAGAGAGACTCATGGCTTGATTTTGGAAGTGCCCCTGGTGGGGCCAGTCACTTTCTTTTAAATCGAGGCCATAAGGTTTGGGGAATTGATACTGCAAAAATGGCAGCGTCTATATCTGCCCACAAAAATTACCATCATATAAAGTGTTCAGTTCAAGATCTAACTCAAGAAGCTCTCCCCGAAGGTGACATTCACTGGGTCCATGCTGACCTAAATCTCAATCCCTTCCAGGCCATCAAAGAAGTTCTAAGACTTTGCAAAAAATATAACTATGCCATTAAGGGAATGATTTTCACCGTTCAAGTTGTAAAATTAGATTACGTTAAAAATATCGAAGCTTTTGAAGACTTATTCTACGATTGGGGATTCACTGATATTATCAGTCGTCAGGTTCCCGCTCACAAGCAAGAGTATGTAATCATAGCTTCTAAATAGAAGTAGTTGAGAGGAATTTCTCCGTGTGAGATATGTACTACTTTCAAGGAAAAATCTAAAATAGAAATGAATGTTCTTATATGGGGACCTTATACGTTGACTTGCCCGATTGTCACTTGCCCTTGCCCGAGAATTACTGGCAAAGTTTTACTAAAATGCAGATAATTTCATAAAGTAATTTTTTTCCAACTAAATGATCTTTTTCATCAATCAGTTTTAATATATTCATACAATCTAAAATA
>Ga0257117_1001672_pt1 | contig 12704 bp, 12 predicted proteins | sample SI112_135mmetaG_FD_190157 | JGI IMG/M metagenome (GOLD analysis project Ga0257117, IMG submission 190157) | Marine microbial communities from Saanich Inlet, British Columbia, Canada - SI112_135m | ecosystem: Environmental > Aquatic > Marine > Inlet | place: Canada: British Columbia | collected... | reverse complement strand
GAGCATTTTCAAAGTATTTTGAATATAGTAGATGATCTTAAAAGAATTCTGTATCCGATTAACCCAACAACACCGACAACAAACCAAGAAGGTAAAATTCTAACCAGAATCCTTTTCTCCTCTTGTGCAGATAATTTTGAAACTTATTTATCAGACCTCTTATATGAAATATATCTCGCGAAACCTGAAACATTAAGGTCAGAAGAGCAAGTCTCAGTTAAAGAAATTCTAAGCTGTAATGATATTGATGAATTTATCTCCTTTTGGGCCAAGAAAAAAATTAGCAAACTACAAAGAGGAAGCGTAAAAGGGTTTATTGCTGACAATAAACAAATTTCATCTCTTAATGTAATCGAAGAAACAGAACAAATAGCCATTGAAAAAATTCTACAAATTAGACATTTATACTCTCATAAAAATGGAATAACTGACGAGAAATTTCTTGTTTATTACCCCGACTTTACTATAAACACTGAACACCAGCTATCAATCGATTCAATGTTAGAAAAAATGGAGTATTTGACTGACGTAGCGAAGAAAATTGATGATGCTGCCATAAATAAGTTCAGGCTTGCAACAATAAACTAGTGCTAGTACTCAAGTAACTCATCAACTGACGATGCTGATTGTAGCTTTGAATGCTCTACATATACAGGACATTGAGGTGACATTTTTGAGTCTTTTAGTTTTATTGGTCCAATTTTTTGAGCCGCTCCATCAAAAAGAACCTCATATTTATTCGTATTTTGGAAAGGACGAATATCTTTAACTTTTGCTAAATAAGTAATCGAGCTTATAGGCGATCTTTGATAAGCAGCAATGTATTTAATTTTATCTTTCATCGCTGCTCCGATTCTTATTGCGTACCACTTATTTTGTCCTAAGAAGACATCCTTAAAGCCCTCTTCTCGGGCTGGAACAACTATAGTATCGCACTTGGCCCTTCGTGCTCTTCTTTTTGCGCTATCCTCTGCTGAGTAAGCCTTGCTCTCTTTGCTCTTCGGGGCTTCATCCTCATTTTCATCATAAATAGTATCGAATAAGTACATAAACTCTTTTTTACTATTAATAAATGTTTTCAACTCAATCACAGAGATATCAGCATTAATTTTTTCTAAAACATTATGTAGCTCTGGTCTTGCTTCATCAATAACAACAATAGCTTTAAATTTTTTAAATACAGCTATATCTAAAAAATTATCTATATTTCTATGTTGCGAATTGGAACATGCTTTTTCTAATTTCTTTAGAAAGTCATCATTTTTAGAAATTTCTTCCATTAAGAACTTTCTAATTGTTTGTTTTCCATCATCAAAACTTGTAGCAAACTTTAAAAGTTGAATTCCAATATGCTTAAATGGGTCATGTGAAACGATCTCATTTTCAATAACATACAGTGATGGGTTCATCGGATCGGCTAAATCTAAAACATACCCATCTGGGATCGTCGTTATATCTCCTCCACGAACTTTTTTCTTTATATCCAGATATATCGATTCTTCTCCAAAAATTTGCTCTGATAATTCTACGATAATTTTTTCAAAATCAGCTTCTTTATCAAACTCAAAGGGCAAAAATGTTTCTTTTAATGTCTTATTATATAAATTTGCCATTTTTTAGGAACTCCAATTAACTAAGAAACTTGAGATAATAATTCCCCTGCTGTTTTTACAATACTCTGCTCTGATTTATTAAGGGATAAAGCCCCATATACAATTTCATCTATCGCATTTTTTAACCGGTCGCGCTTTCTAGCTAAAAGAGTATTGTCTGCACCGGAGCTATTTGCCTCAATGCTTTTTGAAGTTGAAATTATTCCCTTTACGAGTTCGTTAATCTCTTTAAGCTGACTCTCTGTGGGGATAGGAACAGGGATGTGTTTTATATATTTAGATTCAAAACTATAAAAGCCACCTCTCATTTGAGTAGAAGTCTTACGGATAAACCAATTTGAAAAAGATGAGTTAAGGAAGCCTAAAAGGTAATAAAAGTATTTATCATCATTAGGTAAAATTCCATATCCACCCGAGACTCCACCTGTAAAATAAGTACTACCTTTTTGATCTACGGAAAATTCTGGTTTAGGCGCAATATCAGGTGTGAAAATTTTCTTTTTAGAAATTTGATCTAATGCCTGTGTTCTTCCATAGACATACCAAGGATTACCTCCCTGTACTATATTTCCACGCTCTCGACCTGACAAAAATACTTTATGAGATTTCAAATATTTATATGTTAAAGGGTATTTCTTTTTTAATTCCGCCTCTGAAAGAATAGAAGCATTACCTTCACGAACACCGTAAGGGAACAGAATCAATCTTTTAGAGCTTTTCTGTATAAAATCCCGACTATCTCCTCCCTTAATGAGAGTGTGAAATAGATCTTTTTCTACTTCGTATTCCTTTTCATCTTCTCTACAGAAAATTACATAATTCTTTTTCTTGGATTTAACTTTATCCACTATGTAAACTTTATCAGCACTGGTTTTTAGTCCTTGGAAAATTCTTGATGTCATAGATTCCAAAGTATTATCCATTTTATCCAATTTGTTCATTAGACTTCGCTCAGAGTCTGATAATAGATACCAAGAGTCTGAGTTTAAGAACTTTGTACTCATAATTCCTTTTTCAGCTTGTCTCTTTAATCTCCACTCATTTAAGTTCACGACTTTTTCAAATTCGAGCTTTTTCTTAGCCATTTTTGTGAGGTATAGAAGACAAGTGTATGTTGTGGCCTGTTTGAAGACTTGCTGATCTCCAAAATGAACAATTTTTCTCACATGCTTTCCAGAAGATAGCACTTCCCGTAATGGCTCTCCGTATTCAGCATTAAAAAATTTATGTGGAAGAATATATCCCAAGACTCCATTTGCATCTAAAATATCTAATCCTCGTTCTACGAAGGTCACATAAATATCATAGTTTCCTTTTTGAGCAGACTTATACTGTGAAGTAAAAAATTCAGCCTGCTTAGGAATTATTTCATTTAGGAGTTGAACTCTAACATATGGAGGGTTTCCAACAACGGCATCAAATCCTTTCTTATTTCCCTTAAATACGGCCGGAAACTCTTTTTTCCAATCAAATGGATTTATTTTAAACATTTCATCATCGCCAAATTGATTATGATCGTACTTGTTAAAAAATTTGCTATCAACAAGCGAGTTCCCACACTTAACATTATCCCCTAAATCGGGCAAAGCCCTCTCTTTAAAAAGGGATAGCTGCTTATTTATCGCCTCGTGAGTTTCATTTTCCAATACCTTTAAAAGCAGGCTCAATTTTGTTGTCTCGACGGCCTGAGCATCAATATCTACTCCATATATATCATTCAATAGAATTTGTTTTTTCTCAGAAGAAGTTAATACCCATTTTCTATTCTTGTTTAGGTGAACTTTATCTGTATGTTTTTTTGGATTGTTACTCATATAATAGTCCAAATGCCAGTTTAGAATATAATCATAAACTCCTATTAAAAATGATCCCGAACCACAAGCCGGATCAACAAATTTTAATCGAGATACTTTTAAGGGTGTTGAGTTTTTCAGCAATGGTGCAATTGTTTCAATTACGATTTCATTCACAATATAGGCAGGGGTATAAAAGACACCTCCCGCTTTTTTCACAATTGGCTTTTCTTCAATAGTCACGCGTTTTGAACTTGTTACCTTGATATACTTTCCAAGAAACTGTTCATAGACTTGCCCAAGTATTTCTGCCGGCATAACAGAGAATTCATACGGACAATTTGGATAATATAAATTTTCAAATATTTCTTTTAAAGTCTTATCATCAATATTAAGCTTCAAACTTAATTCATCTGGTGGTTCTGGACGATCATTCTCTTTATGAAAATGGAAAAGCCCCGAATTATATTTCTCATCGGCAATAAGAAACAACTCACATAATCCCTTATAAATATTCTTTTTAGAAAGTAAGCTCTGAAGCTGAGCATCGTTTTCCAATCCTCTATCTTCGCTAATTCTCAAAAATAGAATTCGATCAATAGTCCTTTGAACTGAATAATTTAAGTCTCTTTGATTTATATTTTTATTTAATTTAACAAGGTTCTTTGCCAAAGATGCTCGCCAACCTTCTAGCTGTTTAAGAAAATCATCATCTACAGTTGTTGTGCCTCTTTTTTTGCCCGAAATAGAGGAAAACTTATCAAAGCTTCCCTTCCATACTGCATCTTTAGAAAAAATATCTTCTAATTCACTCCATTTTTCATCTAATTCCTCAAAAGAAAAATGCATAATTCTTGCAGTGCTAGCTTTATCATTTTGTTTAGGCTTTACTCTACAGTCATAAACAGAAATCTCTTTAAAATTCGTTAAAATTGAAAGACCGAGCTTTGCTGACCACCCATAACGCCGGAGTTGAAATGCACTATCCACATCTTTAGAAATATTTACAGCAGGTTTCTTAGCTTCAACAAAAAATTTCCTCTCACTACCAACTCTAAAACAATAGTCAGGAGCTTTTTTGGAGTTACCCACAATAATACTGTCTTCATGAATTACTTCTTTATACTGCTCTGCAATTCCTTCTTTATTTCCAACATCCCATCCTAGTGCTTCAAAAAATGGATCGATAAATTCACGACGAACTTGTGTCTCATTATATTTGCTTGAAGAATATGAGTCTAAATTACGCTCAAACAATTCTTTCAATCTACTTATAGTAGTTGGTAGCTTCCTGCTCATTTTTACCTTCTTCCTTCCATGGAAAACATCTATATCTTTAATTATAAGCTGGATAACCAATTAATTTAATTGGGAAAATATTGATTTAAATAATTGCTTTAAAGCAATATCAGTCTAATTCAATCAGGGGGCTTTAATAATATTTTTTAAAGGGGGTAATATGTGGTCTGTATTACCCCCTTTCTCTGTTTCATTACCCTATTTATTTGTCCGTTTTTTAGGCCTGAAAAATGGACAGTTTTGATTTGAATACCTTGATTTCGGTGGGCTTTAATAGTTAAGCTTAGGTTAAGTCGTTGTAGCTGGTCTCATCTTTTTGTTTATTTTGGTGGTATTTATAATTTTGTATGAATTTGAGTTTGGTGGTTGGTAGCGAGCCATGTAAACCGACTACGTCGGGTTTACGCTCTAAGAGCTAAATTCTCACTTCGTTCGCATTTAGAAGAAGGCCAGTGCGGCCTTAGAAATCCGATAAATTAAGGCAGTTATTCTGAGTATTTTAAAAATAATCTTGAACTTTTTCTTCATAAGCACCTCCCTCACCCGGCCGGAGGGAATGGGGAGGTGACTATGAAAAAAAGTTAGTTTTCTTTATGAAAACTGATGAATTTTTTTATATCGGAAAGACAACACTTGCCACTGGGATTGGCAGTTTCACAAAAACAACCAGGGTCTTTAATTTTTGATTTAATGTCGTTTATTATTTCTTGTTCTTCACCTTTTTGAATTGCTTCATATAGCTCTTTCTTGGAGTGCTGAAAACAATAGCAAATAAGCCCTTCGAGATTTTGACTCTCTAACTTTGAATCTTTCTGGTCATCATTTTCACAACACTTCATCATTAATTTGAACCAATTCCGGCCGCTCGTAGTGTTTTTTCTGATGGGCCATCACCATTTACACAGCAATCAAGAAGCTGACCGTTTATGGCAACAGAGGGGTATCTTGTTACACCATATTTTGTTGCAAGTTCACGGCAGACATTGGTGTCACAGCCCTTTTTAACATCGTAAATAATTAATTCACAATTATCGCAGACAAGTGACTTGACCAGATCAACTGTTGGTTCGCATTTGGGGCAACCTTCTGTGAAAACTTCGACTTTTCTTTTACTCATTTGTTCCTCCTGTCTCATCGACACAAGCAGAGCATGATTCTTTTTTGGGAATTAGGTTCCAAATAGATGCTCCAATTAATATTGTTATTCCTGCATAAAAAATAATCTCATTTGCGAAATACCGACCGAGAATTGCGACCACTGAGCCAACGAATCCTATCCAAAATGGTAGATAGCCTCGGCGATTTTTTGCTCTGAAGGCCAGACCAAAAAGTGAGAGGGAGAAGAAGACAGACATAATGATGTAAAAGTAAACTCCTTCAAAGAGAAAACCTAATCCTATGCTGGTTAGAAATCCCCCAATGGCGGGATAGCATAAGGGACAAGATGCTTTTGCTAAAATAGCAGCACCAATTCCTGGGCCGAGGGAAGCGGCCCCAATTTTTCCAGCAGTTTTTCCTTCTTCAGAAGTATTCATTTAATCTCCTCAAAGCTTTCAATAATGGGACATTCTGTGACTGAAACGTCCTTATTGCTGCAACTTTCTGATAGCTTTATAAGTGTATTTTTGATTTTTTGAAGATCATTTATTTTTTCTGCAACTTCTTTTATTTTCAAATCAGTTTTATTTTTTACTGATGAACATTTGGCCGCTTTATTCACTCTTAATTCGAGTAATTCTTTTGCTTCTTTGAGGGTAAAGCCAAGCTCTTGTGTCTTTTTGATAAATTTAATTTTTGCGGCATCAGAATTCGGATATTTTCTATAGCCAATGGAGTTTTGTGGTTTTTGGATCAGGCCTTTGCGCTCATAGAATCTGACCGTTTCAACATTGACCCCTGCTCTTTCTGCCAGTTTTCCAATTGTGAATGTCTCATTTTCATTTTTCATAATACCTATAATAAACCCCGTACAATGGTACGGAGTAAAGTACCTAATTTATTAACCATCAACATATTGAAATTACGTTAAAATAAAATTTACGGGTGTTTTATAGGTGTTTTTTGGGTGTTTCTAAGTTATTATTATGGGTGTTTTACAGGTGTTAATTGGGTGTTTTTATGAAAACTATTAAAAGTCATGTACTTACAGGCCAGCAAGCTGAGCAGATAACAAAAATTGAACGTTTCCAAGGGGCTTTTGAGACAACTAAGTTTCAAAGGCCGGCACTTGTTGAGAGTCTAAAAAAGACAACCATCATTACCTCTTCTGGTGCTTCCACTAGAATAGAAGGTGCAATTTTAGCTGACGAACAAGTCAAAGAGCTTATTGAAAAAGGCTGCGAAATAAACGATATGTCGTCTCGCTCTGAAAGAGAGGTTGTTGGATATGTTAAGGCCCTTAATTACATTTATGATAATTATGAAAAGCTAGATGTCTCAGAGAAAACGATACGAGAGCTTCACCAACTTTTGACAAGTGAACTTACCGACGGACAACTTCCCTCAACTCAAAGGGGTGCATACAAGAATGTAACAAATGATGTAGTTGAACAAGACAGAGCGACAGGAAAGGTAATAAAAGTTTGGTTTAAAACAGCTCCCCCTGGGCCAGAAACAGAATCAGCAATGGCGAATTTAATTTCTGACTATATCGACATGAAAGCTAAAAAAGAATGCCAACAATTAATTCTTATTGCTGGTTTTGTTGTTCACTTTTTAGCGATTCACCCTTTTAGAGATGGCAATGGAAGATTAAGCCGATTATTAACAACTCTTTTATTATTAAAGAACGATTACAAATGGGCACAGTACACTTCTCATGAAAAAGTTATCGAAGATAATAAAGAAGGTTATTACATTTCTTTAAGAAGTACCCAATCAAGCTTTCATGAAAAAGTTAAATACGATGATTGGATAAATTACTTTTTAAAAGTTCTTACGGTACAAACTGATTTTCTTAACAGCACGCTTATTCATAAAGCACCAAACTCAGTAATGAATGAAAATGAGAAAAAAGTTTACAGTATTATTGAGGCAGAAGAAGAATGTAAAATATCTTTCATCTTAGAAAATGTAGAGATGTCACGCGATGGCCTGAAAGACCTTATGAAAAGGCTTGTAGATAAAGGTCTTATCAAGCAACAGGGTAAAGGAAGAGGTACAACTTATCTCATAAGGTAAAAATAGTTTTCAATTTTCTACATCTAAAATGTAACAACCTTATCGGAATCATTTATTAGCTCATATAAGTCATTCATGGTTGATATAGGACAAACATCTGTCTCTTTTTGATTTCTTAATTTGAGACAAGTCCCACAGGCCATAATTTCACCAGAGTTTTCTAAGAATGAATCAATTTGTGGTTTAACATCAAACTTTTCACTTTCAATCTGCTCTATTTCTACACCTTTCCCGAGTAGGAATATCTTGGTTTCATCCCCTTTTTTAGCGGAAAAATTGGCCAGCCTAATAGCATTGAAAACTGTTTCGGGGTCAGTAGTGGATATAACAACACCAAACTTCATAAAAACTTCTCCTTCATTTTTTAAACATTTAAATAATATCAAATAATTAAAAAGATGACAGAGAAAGTTAGACTTTTATTTTTTACTTATTAAATTTATTTTGATTTACTGAGAAACTTTCTGTGCTTTGTCGGTTGGCGCCTGCTCTGCACATATAACCATCAACTAGGAGATGCCTATTCGAGAAGTTAAAAACAATCTAACACAGACATTCAAAAAAAGAAAGCCCAAAGTCATTCGATCCTGTGTAGTCCCTGTAAGGCTTACACCAGATGAACGAGAGAAACTTTTAGAGATTGCAAGCAAACATCACTTAAGTCTAAGTGAACTTATACGTCGCTTCTCTCTCAGAAGGAAATTACCTGCTGCCATTCCCGAGGTTAACATAAAAACCTATAGGGAACTTGCGGCCATTGGTAATAATCTTAATCAATTGGTGCGTGAACTTTATCTTGGGATTTTTCGTGGAGTCGATGAAGACTTTTTTCATAACCTAAAGAAACAGATTAAGAGTGTTTCTTTAGAAGTTATGGGAACTACTTGATAGCGAATCAAGTTAAGGGTACTGGTTTTCGAGGAACATTAGATTATCTACTAGGAAAAGACGAAGCAGCCATCATCGGTGGCAATATGCTTGGTGAGAATCCTAAGGAATTATCTAATGAATTCTCAGTGTCACGTGCTTTAAGACCAAAGCTTACACGAGCTGTTTATCATGCAAGTTTATCTTTGCCCCATGATGAACACTTACCCACCTCTAAATGGAAAGAGGCGGCGGATAAGTACGTTCAAAAAATGGGGTTTGAAGGTTCACAATACGTTGTCGTTAAACATAACGATACCAAGCATGAACACGTTCACATTGTGGCCTCAAGAGTTAGACTTGATGGCAGTGTCGTAAGCGATTCTCAAGATTATAAAAGAAGTGAAAAGGTAGTTCGAGGACTAGAAAAACATTTTGGTCTCACTCCCACTTTATCTAGTCATGAGGTCGAGAAAAAAGCGCTGACAAAAGGTGAACTTCACAAAGTTCTACGAGAAAGAAAACCAAGTATCAAAATGCAGTTACAACAAATTATTGACGGCGCAACCGAAGATCGTCCCAATGCCGATATTTTTGCAAAAAGATTGCACGAAAATGGAGTCAAAATAATTCCTAATCAATCCAAAACTGGACACATTTCAGGAATTAGCTTTGAGATCAATGGGGAAAAAATGAAAGGTAGTGATCTTGGGCGCAGTTATTCATGGAAAAACTTAACTAAAAGGAAATTAAATTATGGAAGAAATACAATCCAAAACCGCGCAGGCGATGATTTACAATCACATGAAAGAGACAAATCAAGAAATAAGAGTGGATATAACTCCAACTCAATTGCAAAAATTTATAGACAACGGTTTCGTGGCCCAATTTCAGAGGATCAAAAACGACTTAATGCCCTTAGTAGAGCAGGCCAGCAAATCAATCGATTCGGAATTGATGAAACTGGCCCGAACGAGGGATCGAATGAAATCGGCAACTCAGAGTTTCGATGTAAACATCGACAACACGATAAACAAATTAAAAAGAGAAAACCTCGAAGTTCAAAAGCTCAAAGAAGTTTGCAAACAGTTAAAGGAAAGTCTCGATCAGAACAGCTATATCCACCAAATCAGCAACAACAAAGTGAATATCATATCCAACGCAACAATAGCGGGAATAGTAGCTGGATCGATCATCTGTTTGATGCAGAGTTTGACCTTTTAAGCGGTCTTTTTGAAATTAAAGAACAGAAAGAAAAGAGCAAAAACCGACTCAAAATAAAGATGAAACCTAAAAAGGTAATAGAGAAAACGGTTGATCAATCTCTTTCAAAATCCAATTCCCTTGATATAAAAAAGAGTCGAAGCAAGGGATTCGACATTGATTTTTAGGAGTTTATGCATGGCCAAAAAGAATAATCACGTTAGTGATGAGAAAAATGTGGAAAAGTCCACAGAATCTGATACAAAACTGTGTGGGGTTAAGCCCCACACGCTCTTTGACAATTTAATATGGTTAGGAACAGAAGAAGCTGCAAAGTATCTTCGTAAGACGACGAATGCAATACGGATAGCTGTCCATCGTGGGCAGATAAAGTGTTATAAATGGCGTCGAAGATTATACTTTAAGCGAGATGAACTTGATCGGCTTTTAGAATCATCCATTAACTATGGAGGTATCTAATGTCGATTGTAAGTTATGAAAAAAATGGAAAAACGTATTATGAAATATTCGTGTGCGTTCGTTCCAAAGTTAATTCAAAAATTCGCAAGCAAAAAAGAAAAAATGGCTTTGAATCCAAAGCACAAGCACTCAAACATGAAAAACTTCTCTTGCAAGAATGTGCACTTGAAGTTGCCAAGCTTGATGGTGAAGGTTTTTACTGGGGACAAATTGTTGAGAAATGGCATGCCTACAAACTCGTCGATAAGTTTGAACCAGTAGGAATTGAAACATTGACCGATTATCTAGCGGCACTTAAGACGTGGACAAAAGATCAATGGGACAAACCAGCGAAACACTTTAGCCGAGCAGATGTTAAAAATGTGCTTAAGTCAATTGAAGAAGCGAACAAATCAAAAAGCTTTCAAGCAAAAATGAAAGGAACGATTAATCGCGTTTTCACTTGGGCAATGGAAGAAGGTCTTATTAGAGATGTTTACCAAAGCCCTACACTTGGAATCAAAGTCAATCGTAAGACTGAGCGAGTGCCAACAATTTTAAATCGCCAAGAGATTTCAAAATTGATTGATGCCGCCAGAGAGTTAGAGTCACCTTGGTATCCCATTTGGGCCACGGCCCTTTTAACGGGTTGTCGAAATGGTGAACTCTTTGCACTCACTTGGGAAGATGTGGATTTCACAAATAACAGCATCAGAGTATCAAAGTCGTACAATAAAAGATTGCGTGTGACTAAAAGTACAAAAGCTGGTTATTGGAGAAATATCCCGATCAATTCTGATTTAAAGGAATTGCTCTTAGAGTTAAAAAATAATTCAACTAAAGAGCATGTTTTACCGCGAATTAGAGATTGGTGTCAGGGCTACCAAGCGAGGTCACTAAAAACCTTTTGTCAGGGCATAGGAATCACTCCTATACGCTTTCATGACTTAAGGGCCTGCTTTGCTACTCAGTTATTACAAAACAAGGTAGCACCGGCAACAGTGATGAAAATTTGTGGATGGAAGGAGCTGGACACTATGGCCAGATATATCAGATTAGCTGGTATTGATGAGTCAGGAGCGACAGATTCACTACAAATATTATCAACTGGCGAGGCGAGTCAAAAAGTTGTAAGCATTTATAGGGGCTAGTGTTTACGAAAAACTACGATATGAATAAAATATTTTAAAAATTGGGGATTTACGGCCGTTTCGACGGCCACCCCATTTTAGTGTCAATCTCTTCGGAGTGAAGCATATTAAGACCACCGTCTAACCCGCGGTGGTTTTTTTTTATCCAAAATACTAAATATCCATCAAAGCTAGGAAATTAAAAAATGATCACAGGAACCTGCCTCTGCCAAAAAATAAAATTCTAAATCAATCTCCCAGCAATCAACAACTGCCACTGCTCCAGATGCCGAAAAGCAACCGGGTCCTCCTTCGGAACCTTCCTCCACACAACACCAAACCTTTTTAAGTGGACCCAAGGGGAAGAAGAAATAAATAACTTCACACCAGCTAAAGGAGACCCAAGACCCTTTTGCAAAACTTGTGGATCAAGAGTTCCCTCTATCAACTTAGAAGAAGAACATGTAATTGTTCCCGCAGGTCTTATCGAGGGTGATCCCAATCTTATCCCCTCAGTAAATATACATACTGACTCTAAGGCCTGCTGGTATTCAATCACAGATGATCTAGCTTCATTTGCAGAAGATGCACCCGATAGCTTTTGGGAACCTTACTTCAAGGCCTTTCAGGAAAACTTGGAAACCAAGTGATCTTAAATCCCTTAAACACAAAAAAATTTGAAGAATTCTCAGCTCTTCTTTCAGGTAGTGAATTTGGCGGATGCTTCTGCGCTGTTTGGAGAAGCCTTGATGATACCTGGTCTGCTAGATGTAGCAGTGAGGCCAAACCAAACTTAGAAATTACAAGAAAAAATGTTGATGGTGGACTTCACACGGGTTTTCTTGTTTATGAAGACTCAGATTTAATAGGCTGGACTGGCTCAGGACCAAAGACAGAATTTCCTATTTTAGAAACAAAACTGGGAAGTAGGTTAACAGAATTCTCCTCAGATATTTGGAGTATGGGATGTATCGCAGTTAAAGAAAGCTCTAGAGGAAAATCCAAGTCGAATAAAATCATTCAAGCAGTTATCAATCTAGCAAAACTTGACGGTGCAAAATATGTCGAATCATATCCAACCGATCCGTGGGATGAAGCAAGAAGCTACAGAGGTAGTCTAAGTCAATTTACAAAGCTAGGATTTGAGAGATTTGGTGATG
>Ga0257117_1001669_pt1 | contig 12721 bp, 9 predicted proteins | sample SI112_135mmetaG_FD_190157 | JGI IMG/M metagenome (GOLD analysis project Ga0257117, IMG submission 190157) | Marine microbial communities from Saanich Inlet, British Columbia, Canada - SI112_135m | ecosystem: Environmental > Aquatic > Marine > Inlet | place: Canada: British Columbia | collected... | reverse complement strand
CCGCCCTTCTCTTATTTTTTCTAATAATAGCTGGACAGGCGTTGGGGAAATCCACTATTGGAAGAGTTACCTTTGGAAGTTATTTTTCAGATGAAAACTTTAAAAGAAATACTGCTGAGGGCAAAAGTAATGACTTTCTGATTTTTTCTTCCAGGTTTTATTTGAAAGGTGATAAAGCTGCTCCCTATAATCATGATTTCGCACTAGATCTAAGGGGCAAGTACGATTTTTACGGAAAACTCGATAAAGACAAACAAACACTCCACGATGAATATGATGCTCACCCCAGACAGGCTTATATAAAAAAATCAAGAAGATCACATGGGCTAGAATACCAACTTGGGCGATTTAGTGTTGATGGAGTTGGAATTAACTACGTAGATGGTTTGCAGACAAATTATAAATTAAATTCGACATTCAAACTTGGAGCTTACGGTGGACTCATTCCCAAACTCACAGGTGAGCAAAAATATTCGTTTAACTCAAAATCTAAGCAGTCAGGAGTTCTACTTTTCTTTCGCCCTAGAAGACTAGGGTTCCGCAAATATTTTTTCTCCTCTCACGGTTTTTCTATCCAAGGCTACGGCTCTCAAACAGACCGCTCATTTTTGCATTCACACAATTCATATATCTGGGGTCGCAGAGGAAGGTTCTATTCCAATATAGTGCTCGATTTTGTGCCAAGAACATTTCTTCAAAAAGGTGACTTTAGCATCTCATCTGATTTGAGCAAAAAAGTATCAGCTGAACTTGGCTGGGGGACCCATGATAATTTGGCCATTTCTAGAAGCAAGACCAAAAGAGAGGTAAAATACTCCAATCGCTACGGTGAAGTTACCACAAAACTCAGCTATGATTTCTGGGAGTACAATGGGATATTCATTGAAGGCAAAATCCAAAGAAGAAAGTCTGATTCTTCATACTCAAACCAAAGTACTGTGGGCCTAGACTTCCCTCGATTTCTCAAAAAAGAATTTTCCCTTTATAGTTATTTTAGCTTTAGAAATGATTACGAAAAAAAGGAATACAAGGCCAACCTCGCCCTTTCCTACTTTGCAAGACTTTGGGAGTTGTTTATTGATCAGTCTATTTCGCAACAAAACTATGACAACAATCAAGTGCTAAGACCTATTGTAGCAGAACTGGGTTGGGCCTATTTCTGGGCAAGAGGTCTCATGACCACCTTCTCTTATCAATATTCAACAAATGCCAATGTAGATATATACCAAGTCCTTTTTAAATTATCTTATCGCTTTGGCAGTAAACCAAGCGCTCCTCTAAGAGAAGGCGCACCAAAGAAGGGGCATCTATGATTTCTAGACTTCTTCTTTTACTCTTAGCGCTACTTTGTACTGGACCCAATGCATGGGCCGATAAAGAAGAGGGCCTATTCAATAAATTATTGGCACCAGGGCCACTATCACTTCCTCACCACGATCTAGAAGCAATGGATTGTCTTAAGTGTCACTCAGCAGGAGAAGGGGTTCCCAACGAAAAATGCTTGGCCTGCCATAAAGAAATTAAAGAACATGTAAAACTCAAAAAATCGTTTCATGGCAATAATGTAAAGGGAAGATGTCTTAAATGCCACACTGAACACTTAGGCCGAAAAAATGACACCACAAAAGTGAAACAGAGAACTTTTGAACACAAATTAACGGGCCATATATTAAAGGGCAAGCACAAGAAAACGAAGTGTATAGAATGCCACACGACTAAAAGGACCAAAAAGGCCTTTCGAAAAAATGAACCTCACTACCTAGGAACTACAACGAGCTGTAAGGGATGCCACAAAAAAGATGACTCTCATAAATTTAAAGGAAAATGGGAAAAACTAGAGTGCTCAAAATGCCATGGTGAAAAGAAGTGGAAAGAAGACAACCACGATTTCACTCACAATAAAGATACCAAGCACAAAATTCTAGGCGCTCACAAGAAGCTTAAGTGTATTAAGTGCCACTTACCTAAGGGTAAGAAAGAAGATTCGATCTATAAATTTGAAGGCCTAAAAGAGAAACAATGCCTGACTTGTCATCAAAGTCGCCACAAAGAAAATTTTGGCCCTAAATTTGTCAAGAAATCGTGTAATACCTGTCACAACCAAAAAAGCTTTAAGATGGAAAAGTTTGATCACTCCATCACAGGATTTAAGCTTACTGATAAACATGCCAAATTGGATTGCATCAAGTGCCACAAGCAAAGTGATAAAAAGATGGAGATCAAATCAGAGCATTTTGTGTGGAAAGGCACAAAAGCAGATTGTCGAAGTTGCCACAAGCCAACTCACCACCAAAAATTCACCAAGAAATTTGAAAAACTCAAATGTACAACTTGTCATACAACCAAATCCTATAAAGATGAGGCCCATGCCAAAGCTAACTTTGATCACGGAACCACAAAATTTAAGCTGACGGGAAAACATAAGAAAAATTCATGTAGGAAATGCCACCTGGTAAATAAGAAATCTACTTATGAATTTAAAAATGAGAAGTCAGGATACTGTTTAAGCTGTCACAAAACACCGCATACTGAACAGTTTCGTGACGATTTTTCTGAGCAGTCGTGTAACTCTTGTCACAGGACAGAAAGTTTCAAAGATGTCCACAGAAAGGAATTTGACCACAACGAAACTGAGTTTGAATTACTTGGTAAACATCAAAAAGTTAAGTGTCAAAAGTGTCACGTTCCAACTAACAAGACATTTAAAGAATCCCATAGTTTCAAAGGAAAATTTATATTTGATGAACTGGGTGAAAAAAGTTGTTTAACCTGCCACAAAGATCACCACAAATCGGAGATGGGACCAAACTGCAGAACCTGCCACACTGAAAGGGGCTGGAAAGTCCAAAGAGATTTCCACAAAGACATGCCTTTAACAGGTGTTCACTACACCCTTAGTTGTACTGAGTGCCATTTTGAAGAGAGAAAGCTCAAAGGTCTAGGTGACCAATGCATTGTGTGTCACACCAAAGATGATATACACCTTGGTAGCCTTCCTAAATGCGGAGCTTGCCACCACCAGGAAGTGTGGGAAGTGACAAGATTCAAGCACTCCATGACAAGATTCCCACTAAGAGGAGTCCACAGGACACTCGATTGCAATTCATGTCATGGAAGTGGTAATTATCAAGGCACCCAGTCAAGCTGTATCAGCTGTCACACCTCTGATGCTCTTTCAGTGGCCAACCCTGTACATATCATGCCGCAATTTAATGATTGTAGTAGGTGCCATAATCAATTTAGTTTTTGATGAACTATAGGCATTAAAACTGCATTTATTTTGTGTATTTTTGATTCGTTAATCATTCAGTGTCCATAATTTTGGGACTAAATGTAACAAATTAACTAACTAAGTCGCATCGATGTGCGATGAAAAAAATAAAAATTTTACTAAAATTATCTTCAAACATTTCCAACTCAAAGATTTCGAAGAAAAGAGATAGGTAGTTCACGGGCCAGCAGAAGATTGAGTTTAAGGTTTAGTCAGGTGGCGGCCCTTTTATCACGGCATAGTTTAGAGTTGCTTTGATGGTGTTTGTGATGTGGTCGCTGTGTAGTTGATATATATTTTAGAGGATTGCTTTTACAATGGTAGGGTTAGGGGAGGAATTTCATCTCAGGAATTGCTAGCTTTGATGATAGGTTTTATTAGAAAAAAGTGCTTGGGAGATGACTTTCCATTCTATTTTAAAAAGGAGGTATGGAAATGAGATTATTTTTTAGTGGTTGTGATACTCTTTAAAACTGGCCATGTGATACTTCTTTAATATCATTCAACGTCCATAATCAAACTTTTATTTGAGTGCCCCTAGCAGTACTTTTTGAAGCCAGTATTTGGACGGAAAAACCGTGATAAGCTGCTGGAGCACTTGGAGGTTAAGGGTGAATATTGAGAAAATGAGTGATGATAAATTATTGAAAAGTGTTCTACTAGAAGTGAAAAAAGAAAAGGATCAACTCCATATTGTACTACTTCACTTGAAAGAAATTTATAGAAGGAGATTATTTACTGAATACAACTGCCGAACACTTAATGAGTACTGTGTAAAAGAGCTGGGTTATACTCGTGGAGAAGCCTATTACCGGGTCACAGCGATGAAGTTAATGGCAAATTCTTCTCTCATTGAAAAGGCAATCCAAAAAGGAGAACTCTCTCTAACTGCTGCGGTTGTGGCCAGTGATTATCTCACAAAACACCCCGACAAATCCGTGATCAAAAAGGAGGAAGTTATTTCAAAAATTGCGAGAATGCCCATATCAAAAGTAAAAGAGATTTTGTCTAGACCGCCATCAGGGCCTAAGTACCCTCCGAAAAATGAAGTCTTCCCTAAGTTAAAGGTCTCTAAAAGAGTCTTGGAACTTTTGAGTCAGCTGCAAGATCTCACAGGAGAGGATCAGACCAAATTACTTGAAGTGTCCCTTGAGAATAAATTAAAGCAAGTTAAGAAATGTGAATCAAAAGCAATTCAAAAGCCTTCTCCAACACAAAGTGCAAGATCACGGTACATTCCCCAAGTGATAAAAAGAAAAATTCGAAGCAGGGCAAACTACACCTGCGAACATGTTAGCATGCGCAGAGGAAGGTGCACTGAATCCAAAAACCTGGAGTTTGATCACCACATCATCCCCTATTCAAAGGGAGGGAAGAATACATTGGAAAATTTAAGACTTGTATGCAAAAATCACAATACAAGACAATTTGTTTTAGACTTTGGCCCAAAATCTTTAGAAAAAATCACGCGGAAAAGTTAACTCACTAAATTTCATTTTTGGGCTTGTTAAAAGCAAAAACTCTGTTTTGAAAATTTAAAATGCCAAATATAGTTACAGAGAAACTTTAGTCAGATAAGTTATTGAAGCGAGTTATTTCAAATAATCAATTATAGTTTTTAATTTTCTGCCAAATTACAGGAATGGGGGCTTTTGGATATTTCACCAAATAAATTGAAATCTCACTTTGATAAGGCATTGCATATTTATTTTTTGCAGATTTGGCAATCATTCTAACGGACTCAAAATACTTTCTATAAAATGTTTCTTTTCCACCAACTGCTAACCACTGTAATTTATTCTTGTGGCCCCAAAGAAAATAGTTATTATGACTACTGATTGGAGCAGGGAGTAGTTCTTTATCCCGAAATAAATCAATGGCACTTGCCTCACCATAATTACTTGCAAAAATAGCAGTATTTTTTTTATCCTGCTCAGGTAAGTTTGAAAATGCTGTACTTGCAGCTAAAACAATCTCTTCCCATCCAAACTGGTCTGAAATATGTTGAGGGAGGAGATTATACTGCTTTTCCTCAGTTCTTTGCGGCTCAATACCTAAAAACTTTTGATAAGAAATTAATTTATCTATTGGGAGTATTGGTATCGTCAGAGGTAAAAGTATGCTTCCACTAATTAACATTAGAGTAAAAATACTTATTTTTCCAAACATATTGTTTTCAAACAAATGATTAAATGAAATCGATCCGGCAACAAACAAAAGAGGATAAATGGGAGCAAGGTAATACGGTTTTGCTTTCAAAAAGACCATTAAAAAAAAGAACAAAATAAATACCAAGCCAAAAAATCGGTACTCTTTTAGCGGGCGATCAAGAAAAAAGGCGAATAGCCCTATTAATGAAATAAGAAAATTAAGAGGATGATTTTCTAAAACTTGTCCACTCACAAATTTCAGAAAATCAAATTCAACATTTTTATTTGCTTGCCCATTTTTTAGTAATTCTAACATTGGGAAATTATTATCTATTTGCCAATATAAATGTGGCATTACGATTACACTAGAAATACAAATCGCAATTAATATCCATTTTAATTTTAGAAGTAGACGGTATTTGGAAATAGCTAATGAAAAAACTAAAGGTAATATAAAAAATACAGTTGAGTGCTTATTTATAATTGCCAAGCCGGTAATAACTCCAAGAGTAATAGATATAATCAAACTAGGTCTTTGGATAAGCAAGACGATCAAAATTGAAATTGTAGTCCAGAACAATGGCTCAAAAGCATTCATTGTTAGCAGGCTACCATTTACAAGAAATAGAGGCGAAATAAGTACGGCCACCCCTGCCATTAATGCTGAGCTTCGATTTGCACCTAATAACATTGCAAGATACCCTGTAAGCAAAATTAATACAGCATGTGCCATGGACGCTGGCACTCTAAAAAGTAGAAGAGAACCATTCGATAAAAAGTTAGATATAGCAGCAACAAATGGCACAAAAGGGGGCTGGTCTACATATCCCCATGCCAACCTCTTACCGCATGAAATAAAATACAGTTCATCTCGGAAATATCCATAATTCCCACTTGTCATTACATGAAGTAACAATGCAAAGGCACTCAATGCCAAAATCTCACCAGGAATTAGTTTTGAATTATATAATTTATATTTCACGATTTTCAATATCACTTCAGATTCATTTTTACTTGAAAGAACGTCGCAAACCTGACAATTGTCTCATCTATTCACTAAGTCCCAACTAATTTACACGATTGCTCAAGTCAAACTAGATCGAAGCGAGGTGGAAACAATGAATAGATCTAATGAGTAATTCATTAAGTTTTAGGTTTTTCGGTTTCTGTAAGTAAACATCAGCTGTGAATTAAAAAATCTAGAGAGACTTTGCCACTCCTGAATCAAACTCAATCCCGTGGTCAACCTGGTCTTTAGTGACCATATAGAAGTCCCAAAGATTACCAAGCCCTCTTAACTTGAACATCGCCTCGACTAAGATTAAAGCACTATCAGGGTCTAATGAATGTCCCATTTCAGTTAGTTTTGAAAAGCCAGACATTGTGTAGTCGAGCGCCAAGCACATAGCTTCACAAGTGCTCATAGGAAAGAGCTTATGAACTTCATCAAGCTCTTTTTCAGACAGCTTGGATAAATCACTATCAGTGGTTTTCACTGAGTCGGAATTTCCGTGAATGATAATAGAGCGAAGGATATTGTGATTTCTTCTTGTTATATCTTCTTTAAAATCACAAACATCATCTAGTATTTGAAGACCCATGCCAATTCGGTAAACTCCATCTGTGGCCAGTTTCATTTTTTCAGATTTTTCAGTTTCAACGACCTCTGGAGCTGCGAATGCAAGAAGAAGTAACCCTCCTCCTCGATGGTTGTGAATTTCATTGAGTATCCCTACCGGGGTTAGTGCGTCTTCAATATTTTTCTCTTCAGTACTCTCTTCCTCACCAATGGCGTAGAGAGAGTCAAAAATGGCACCCCAAGCGCGGTGTTTTTGATTTGGGTTTTCAGAAATTTTATCGAGAGAATCAAAGATAACTCCCGTTTGCATTAAAACTGATATGATATTTGATAGAACTTGGCCCCCTGGCAAATGAACTTTTAAGGCCCCTTTGTCTTCGGAATCAAGTATATTATCTGTGGCCGTAACAACTCCTCTGATGGAGTGAAGAATTTTAGTGTAGTGCCACAATCGTTTCTGATCGAGATCCATTGCTTGATAAATTGAAACGAAGAGAATGCTGAAAAAATTTCTTTGCCAATAGTCTTTAGCTGAAAGTGCAAGGTGAGGAAAACTCAACTTCTTATTCTTGCTCCCCAGGGATTCAAGCTCTGATCTTATTTCCCCTTCAACTTTTTGCAAGAGTACTTGAGCCTTAAAAAAATCATAGGCAACTTTTGGTCTTTTAAAAAGTGACAGTAAAAATTTCGGCTCCACTTCAGCTCCTCATTTATATATTGCTGGAAGCCCATCCTTTCAAAAAAAATACACTTAGAAAACACCCAAAATTAAAATCATCAAAAAGCTTGAGCTAATGTATTAATAGGATATTACAGCATGATGCTAAGTGTAACACCACAAGATAACGCACGAGCTCCCTAATCGTAATTCGCTGCAGTGTTGTCAAAGTGGTTTTCTCATTCTAAATACAATTATCGTAAACACAAAATGAGGATCAAAGATGAAAATAATTAGCGCCTTATTGGCCTTGATGCTTGCACAAAACCTGTACGCTGCTTGTGGGAAAAATGCTTTCAACACTCTGAATGACAGCGAGACCATCCACATTGATGTTCTTGGAAAATACCCAGTTCAACTTAACCTAAAAGTCCCTGCTGGAGTAGAGCCTGAAACCAAAATTGTTGGCGAAGATGTAGGTTTTGAGTGCGAAGTTAAACAGTCACGATTTCTTGCCGTTGATGGTGAAAATGATCAAAGGTGTTACCAAGTGGATATCAATTGGGAGCCAGGTGCGGACCTTTCTGGCTGTATGGTTGAGGTAACAGCAGGTAAGCAAAAATCACGCGCATATCTGTTCATGATGTACTAAAAAACTACTCAGGTATTCCTTTTTTTTGTAGGGGTACCTGATATAATTCCCCCATGTCTAAAACTCTACTCATTATCAGGTTCTCAAGCTTTGGTGATATCCTCCAAACCATGTCAGTTCTGCGTCCTTTAAAAGAATCTAACCCTGATTTAAAAATACATTGGCTTACAAAAAGTGAGTACCGTGAACTGGTAGAGCTTAGTCCACTAGTCGATAAAGTTTGGCCCTTTGAGAAAGGCCAGGGGGCATTTGGTCTTATCAAACTAGCATTTCGAATAAGATCAATGAAGTTTGACTATATCTATGATGCACACAATAACCTTAGATCTAAAATTGCGGTGACTATCTTAAATCCATTTTCATTAAAGGATGGGTTTTTTAAAAGACCAAAAAATCGAATAAAAAGGTTCTTACTTTTTAGTTTTGGGATTAATAAATTTGAAAATCCTTTTCGCGGGATGATTTCATACACAAGACCAATTGATAAAATCACAGAGCAAAAGAACCTCGATTGCAGGCACAAATTTAATTTTGCAGAAAGTATCACCTGCAGTGTCGATGAAATTACTCAAGGTGAGCAGGACTTCATCACCATGGCCCCCTCGGCGGCTTGGGAGATGAAAAGATGGCCTACAGAGCACTGGATAGAGCTAATATCCAAGCTACCTGAAAAGAAGATTTTTCTTTTAGGTGGTCCTTCAGATCAATTTATTGAAGAGCTGAGAAAGAAGTGTAGTACTCAAAATGTTGTCAACCTGTCAGGTAAGCTCTCACTCACCCAAAGTGTCTACCTTGTCTCCAAGTCTAGTTGTCTTATTAGTGCAGATACAGGTCTTATTCATGCAGCTGAAATAATGGGAATAAACGGAATTTCCTTAATTGGGCCAACAGCATTTGGATTTCCCACTCACGAAAATATCAAAACCTTAGAAGTAGAGATGGAGTGCAGACCTTGCACTAAAGATGGAAGGGGCAAATGCTCACAAGATGTTTGGAGACAATGTATGGTAGATATCACACCAACAAAAGTTTCTGAAGTATGCAAGGAACTGATCTAAAATCGGGTGATTAAACCAGTCCCAACTTCTGTCTAACATAATCAATTTTCCCCTTCATAATATTAGAAAATACTTTCAAAGGGATATATTCTTTCTTGTACTTTAAGTGACCTGCTTCGAATAAGTTCTTGGCCTGATTTCGTCTAATTTTCCCAGACGAAGTTCTTGGGAGTGTCGAAGGAGGAAGAAGGACAACTTGCGACAAATCAATCGAGAATTCACTTGCTACAACTTCTTTCATCCTCTGCTGATACATGGGATTGTCTTCACCCTTTAGCTCAGCCGCTAATATTGCTTTTTCAGTGCCACTTTTATCGTCATAGACTCCAAATAAAGCGACACATCCTGAACGTATAAAACCAAATTCACTTACCACTTGCTCTATAGGAGCTGGATCTAGATTTTTACCTCTAATGATAAGAATATCTTTAGATCTTCCGCAAAGGTATAGCTGATCTTCAAACAAGAAACCGAGGTCCCCTGTATTTATCCAATTGGAATTTGTTTCACAGTCACCATTGTCATTAAAGCCTCTAGCAATTGAGTCCCCTTTGATCCAAAGCTCCCCAACCTTACCTTCTCCTAAAACAGCGCTGTCTTCGTTTCGAATTTCTAAGCTAATGCCAGGTAGGGCCTTTCCTACGCTTGCCAGCTGAACGCCTCCTGAATTTACAAGCACAGCTTTTTTCCAAGTATGCAGAAGTTCCTTATCAAAGCTCTTCCAAATAGGAGTGCTATCCATATCAGAAAATGTTACAGCAAGAGTTGCTTCGGCCAGACCATAGACAGGTGTAATTGCCTCTCTTTTTAAATTGGCCTTCGAAAATTTTTCAAAAAACCTTTCCATTGTATCGGGATGCACGGGTTCAGCACCACTCATCACAACCTTTAAGCTTGAAAGGTCTAAGTCTTGAATTTCTTCGTCTTTTATTTTTTCTTGGCTAAGGCCAAAGGAAAAATTTGGTGCCACTGTAATAGTGGCCTTCATATCACTGATGGCCTCAAACCAAGTAAGTGGTCTTGCCACAAAAATTTCTGGTGGAATAAGAACTAAGTTACCGCCTGAGTAAATGGCACCGTGAAAAGCACCTACAAGTCCCATATCATGATAGAGAGGAAGCCAACTTACCCCAATCATCTCTTCAACACTTTTTGATAAAGTTGAGATAATAGCATCAAGGTTGCATATCAAATTACGATGTGTCACACATTGTGCTTTGGGTTTTCCAGTAGAGCCAGAAGAAAACTGAATAAAGGCAACGTCATTAGGAAAAAGAGTGGGAGACACGATTTCTGGTACCTCGCTTCCAAATTTAGTACTCGCTGCTTCGACTGTGATACAACCAAAATCAACCCTTGCATTTAAAACTGGAGTGCCCAAAAATGGGTGAATTCTTTTTTCAGTTAAAACTATTTTTGAATTAACACTTTTTAACATATAGCTGGTTCTACTAACCCACTCATCAAGTTTTCCCAACCGTAGAGGTGGGTATATAGCACAAGGAACTGCTCCCATTAAAAGAGCTCCAAAATAAGCGTGATAAAATTCTGCGCCGGTAGGAAGGCAAAGCGTGACTGTTTCGCCCTTTTTAACGCCCGTTTTCACAAGATACGATGCAACTTTTTTAGCACCATTCAAAAGATCGGAGTAAGAGTGCTCCTCTTTTTGATTTAAATTCCTAAAGAAGGTAACTGTCGCTATACCGTCTTCAGCTCTTTTAATAAATAAATCTAATATCGTATCTTTCATCCAAAGTCCTATTGAATCTTCTTTGTTTCACGCTCAATGACCTCGATTACCTCACCAACGGTTTCGGGGACAAAATTTGCATCACCTAGATATATTTTATAAAAATTTTCTACTTCCACAGAAAGCGTTAAAAGCCCGAGGCTATCAAGACCTAGATCCTTTGTTAGGTGCGTATTTGCTCCCAGGATCACAGTATTTTGATCGTTCTCGCTCAAGCATTTCTCTCGAATGACTTCATAAACTTTTGTCTCAATTTCTTTTTTTGTTAGCAAGCCTTACTCCTATCAACAAATGTAATCTGAGGTCTTCCCTCATAGCTTGGGTCAAAACCTGAAAGGGCCTGTTCCTCTACCTTCACTCTCCTTTTAAGAAGAAAAAGATTCAAAATAGTTCCTACTATGGAGGTGACATATGCCCCGCCCATAAAGGGAAGCCAAAAAATCTCTAAAACGACCCCAAGATAATTGGGATGTTTCATATATTTATAAATCCCATCTTTTACTGATGGCACTCCAGGAAGGGCAATGACTTTAATAGTCCACCTCTCCCTTAGAGCTTTAACAGATAAAAAACGCAAAAATTGTCCAATAACCAAAAAAGGCAGAGAAATTAGTATATATTGTGGCCTTACTACTTTGCTTAGTAAGACACTCTCACCTATCAGCCCCACAAACCACAGTGTGTGAAATAACTTCATGTAAATAAGACTTCCACTATCATATTCAACACCCCCTTTTGCCAGGAGCGCCCTTTCATTTTTCCTCGAGCAGGCCAACTCGACCAATCTCTGGCCAATGAAAATAGCTACTACAAAATAGAAAAAATAATTTGTCATCATCAAACAACCTCAACTAATGAAAACTCAGCACAAAAGGCTGGCCCCATAGCACTTATAAGACCAAGGCCCGATATATCTCTTTTCAAAGTTTCTTCCAACACATGTAAAACAGAGACAGAGCTCATATTCCCTCTCTCCTTTAAACCTGTCCAGCTGAGCTCAAGTGCATCCGGTGAAAGGCCAAGTGCCGACTCCATTGCAGTAAGAACTTTCGGTCCACCTGGGTGTGAAATATAGAAATCAATATTTCTATCACTTACCTGTCCAAGATCTTTAATTCTCTTAACTGCTCCGGGGAGCTCTCTTTCAACTAAATCTGGAACACTTGAACTTAAAACAACCTTAAAACCTGTATCAATAACATCCCAGCCCATCATTCTTTCAGTGTCTGGAAAGAAAACAGACATTTCTTTAATTCTTCTTAACTTAGATTTTTTGGCAAGTGGATGTTCATCTCCAACCATTAAAACAGCAGCACATCCGTCCCCAAAAAGGCCAGATGAAACAAGATTGGCAATACTCATATCTTGAAGTTGAACTGTTAAAGAGCAAAGCTCTACAGCAACTAAAATTGCAGCTTCTTTTGGATGGCCTTCAAGGTAATCACAAACTCTATTGATACCTGCAGCTCCTGCAAGACAGCCCAAACCAAAAAGAGGAACCCTTTTTAAATCATGTTTAAATTCAATACGGTTCATAAGCCTTGCATCTAAGCTAGGTACAGCAAGCCCTGTAACAGTTGTACTTGTTAACATAGATATTTCA
>Ga0257117_1001642_pt1 | contig 12864 bp, 12 predicted proteins | sample SI112_135mmetaG_FD_190157 | JGI IMG/M metagenome (GOLD analysis project Ga0257117, IMG submission 190157) | Marine microbial communities from Saanich Inlet, British Columbia, Canada - SI112_135m | ecosystem: Environmental > Aquatic > Marine > Inlet | place: Canada: British Columbia | collected... | reverse complement strand
TCAATCCGTTTATCGTGCGTCCCCGTGGAAAAGGTGTGATAGTCGTGGACGCACTTATTATTTTGAGGTGTTCTGCTCTTCTGAAAGCAAGCACCGAAAAGTAAAAGTAGCAGCAGTTGCGGCTAATAATTGTACGACAATGAAAACCGGAATGTTAGCCGGCGCGATTCCGGAAAATATGTTGGTCAGTCCTCTGGCACCTTCATGGGGGTGTTAGCAAATAAAAAATCCCCGCAGCAAGCTACGGGGTATTTAGGATGCTTTTGAGAAAAGCTTGGCAAAACCAAATTTAACTCTCGCCTCAAGAGGCGGGGTATTAGACCCATAAATACAAAAATAAATTAAGAACAAAAAGAAATTTGAATTATAAAATTATCAGAAGTAAAAGCCGTATTACCAAGTATTAATAAATTAAGATTTCAATTACCCGATGAAAGCTTTGTAACAGACCAATTATTCAATGCGCCAATGATTGGAAATAATACAGGAGCCGTTCATACCTAAAAATCTTTATTGCCTTGCCAAACGTATTCTAAATCTGTTTCTTTAGACTTAAAACTACATAGCATTTCTCCTATTTCGTTTATCTGTACGGAGAAGTTTTTATTTTGAATATGGAGTTTAATTATGCTGTGTTATTAGGGTAATACTTCTTCTTTAACCAAAAGGCCACTCTTACTAAAATAATCAAAGCAGGCACTTCTACTAACGGTCCAATTACACCAGCAAAAGCTTGTCCTGAATTCAATCCGAACACTGCAATAGCTACCGCAATAGCGAGCTCAAAGTTATTTCCAGTAGCTGTAAAAGAAATAGACGTATTTTTAGCATAATCAGCTCCTAGCATCCTACTTATAAAGAAACTTGTGATAAACATTATAAAGAAATAAATCAATAACGGAATGGCTATTCTGACCACATCCATAGGAATTTCAACAATCAATTCTCCTTTTAACGAGAACATTAATACAATGGTAAAAAGCAGCGCAATTAAGGTGATTGGAGATATTTTAGGAATAAACTGTGTCCGGTACCATTCTTCGCCTTTCATAGGAACTAGTACAGCTCTGGTTACGATTCCTAATAAAAAAGGAATACCCAAATAAATAGCTACACTTTCAGCAATTGTAACAATTGAGATGTCAACAATAGCACCTTCAAACCCAAAGTACGGAGGTAAAATGGTTATGAATAACCACGCATAAAAACTATATGTAAACACCTGAAATATACTATTTAGAGCCACTAACGCTGCGCCATACTCACTACTTCCATCGGCTAAATCATTCCAAACCAACACCATTGCAATGCATCTAGCTAAACCAATTAGAATAACCCCAACCATGTATTCAGGGTAATCTTGTAAAAAGATTAGCGCCAAGGCAAACATTAAAACAGGTCCAATGATCCAATTCATTAATAATGAAATCGAAAGTAATTTGAGATCCAAAAAGACCTTTGGTAAAAGAGCATAATTCACTTTAGCGAGTGGTGGGTACATCATTAAAATCAATCCTACTGCAATTGGGATATTTGTTGAACCACTGCTCATAGAATCGATTTGAGTAGAAATTGATGGAATAAAATATCCTAATCCCACACCAATCCCCATAGCTAAGAATATCCATAAAGTAAGGTAGCAATCTAGAAAACTTAATCTTTTTGAATTCGACATTATTAATTTATTTTAGAAAAAACATAAAACATTTCTGAGGCTATTTGACTAGAGCGCTCGTCATACTTGGTGGCTTCTTGCTCCGTACCATCAAATTCTTTTGGGTCGATATAATTAACCGATATTCTTTGTTCTGTACCCGGAATAAATGGACAGTTTTCATCTGCGTGATCACAAGTCATTACAGATGCAAATTTTTCAAATTGATTCACCTTATCGTTAAATAACTTAGAAAACATAACTAGTTTATCAGCTCTTAGGTCATATTCTACTTTGTACTTTGGGTTTCCACCTTCTTCTGAGGTAATTCCAAAACCCTTTCGTTTAAGTGAATTCACCGCTCTAGCATTAAACGCTGTAACTTCTACTCCACCCGATAAACAAGTGGTTTCTATTCCAAAAGCGTGTGATGCCACTGCTGCCCAAATTTGTGAGAACTGACTTCTACGCGAATTATGGGTACAAATAAAGTTTAATCGGATAGGGGATTTCGCTTCCTTTTTACTTTGAATGTAGTCAACCAAAACTTGCAGTATTTGCCTTCGTTCCTCTGGGATTGGTAATTGCAAAAGGTGTTCGATACTTGAATCTAATGTCATTTCATTTCTATTAAATCGGGACTTCTTCTCTACCAATACTAGCCAATTCTAAGTTTGGCTTTTCAACTGGAATACCACATTGATCTTCCCCAAACAATCGATTGTTGTATTTTGAAGTAAAAACTTCACAACATCAAATTCAAGCCATTCCGCAAAAAATTTTCGTATCTTTATATTTCTTTCAGACTAGATAACTGTAAAGCGTTCCCAAAGAAAACGCTCCGACAAATGCAAACATCAAATATGCCGCAAATACGGGAGGTCTGGCCAACGCCCAGACCGCGACTGCAGCAGGAATAGAACTCACGCCGCCCGCCAGTAAAAAGGCCATTCCAGCCCCAGGTGCCATTCCTTGTTCAATCAGCCCACCAACCAAAGGCAATGCCGCATAACCATTAAGATAAGCTGGAACACCAACCGCGGTCGCGGTGAGTAAAGTCAACCAATCATCACCGCCGATTACTTGAGTAATCGTTTGGGCCGGAATATAAGCCAGCATCAGGCTTTCCAGGAAAAAAGCGATCATCATCCATTTTCCCAAAAACAAAAAATTTTCCATAGCGTTTTTACCAAATTTCCCCCGCCGCTCCGAAGATTTCCAGAATTTCCAGACAACTTCTTTCTGATTGCGGACAGTTGAACCGCCGCAACCTCCGTCTCCGACGCCTTCACGCAGAGGATGTGAAAAGGCTCCATAGCGCATTAGCACATAAGTTCCAAATCCTCCGATCAAGCCCACTGTCACAGCTGAAAAAGTTTTGAAAACCGCAAACTCCATTCCCAGCGTTCCGGCAGTCAGAAAAAACATTGATGGATCCATCAACGGTGAAGCCAACCAGAATGCCATTACTGGAGCCAAAGGCACTCCCATGGCCAACAAAGCCGCTATTAACGGAATCACACCACATGAACAAAATGGAGAAAGCCCCCCCATCAGTGCCGCCAAAATAATCATGGTTGACTCCTTACCGGTGAAAACACGGGCTATTAAACCATCCGCACCGCTTGCTTTGGCATAGGCCGTTAAACCGATTGAAAGTAAGATAAATGGTGCAATGTCGACAAGATTGTCTACTGTAAAACGGATGCTATCCAAGCCCTGCTGGCTATCCCACCAAGTGAGTGCCGCCAGTACGGTGAGAAAAGTCAACATCACCCGATATTTGAATAATTGCCTCAATTTGCCAGTCCAATTATCATGATTGTCGAAAGGTCCGCTGTTAATTTCAATTCCTAAAACATTCATTGTTAATCCTTGTATTAAAGATTTACTACGCAAACTCGACTTGCGTAGTCTCAGTTTTTGCTGTTTCCGCTAACAAACCGAAACAGCATTCATTCGTTAAGAAAGCCATGGCTCCTTCCAGAAGTTCATAGTGCATTACGCACCACAATGTTGTATGTTCACGACGTTGTTGGATCAATCCCACTGATTTGAGATGATTCAAATGATGTGAAAGTGTTGAGGCGGGAATTGCTAATTCAGCCTGAATTCTACCCACTGGAACTCCATCTCTACCTGCCTTCACTAGTAAGCGCACGACTTTCAGGCGAATCGGATTTCCTAACTCTGCTAAAATATCTGCTACGTTCTCTATTTCCATCTTTGTTGATTAAAGTAATTATTATTTAATTCGATAATACTAGAATAATAGAATTAAGAATTTATGTCAAACTTAATTTCATAATTTTAGTAAAATGTTTTAAAAGTTGTTTTTATTCAAAAACTTGCGGAACATTTAAAGCAGGTGTAACATGCCACAATAATTTTAATAAAAATCAATCCATTGATCTTGTCTCTCAAGAGAGTAACAGTCGAAGTGGAAAGTCGCATATATATGAAGGAGAAATAATGTCAGAAAAACCATTTATGTTGAACCCAAGAGGTTCTATTTTGGAAATTACTCTTTGTAAAGGAAAAGCTAATGTTATCAGTGCAGAAGATAGCCGAGAGTTAAATCGGATGTGGGAAGCATTCCGGGACAATTCGGAACAGCGCTTTGCCATTATCACGGGTAGAGGCGAAAAGTTTTTTTGCGCAGGTTGGGACTTGAAGAATGTTGCGGAAACAGGAGAAGCTTCGGATTCTGACTATGGTTCTGGAGGTTTTAGTGGATTAAATTATCCGCGAAATTTTGACAAACCTGTGATCTGCGCGGTCAATGGAATTGCCTGCGGCGGCGGATTTGAAGTCATGCTGGGTTGTGATATTATAGTTGCTGAAGAACACGCCACTTTCTCGCTACCTGAAATCAAAGTCGGAGTACTTCCTGACTCCGGAGTAGTGAAATTACGCAGACGCATTCCATACCATGTTGCCGTCGAGTTTATGATGACCGGACGCTGGATGGATGCGGAAGAAGCAAAACACTGGGGTTTGGTCAATCACATTGTCCCTAAGGGTCAAGGACTGGCCAAAGCCCGCGAAATTGCTGAAACGCTTACCGCCGGTCCGCCTTTACTTTATCCGGCTATCAAACAGGTTTTGCGGATGACCGAAACGGTTTCGGAACACGAAGCATTTGTCGTCCATGACGCTTGCACCACTGTAGAAGCCGTCAACCGTTCTGAAGATATGAAGGAAGGCGCTCTCGCCTTTGCCGAAAAACGAGAACCAGTCTGGAAAGGAAAATGATATATGAAAGCTGCAATTTGCCGTGAATTTGGAAAACCACTTGTAATCGAGGAAGTTGAACTTCTGCCTCCGCGAACAGGTGAAGTACAAGTAAAACTAGCCGCCTGCGCCATTTGCCATAGTGACATCCTTTACGCAGAAGGAGCGTGGGGTGGAGACCTTCCGGCGGTTTATGGACACGAAGCTTCCGGAATTGTGGAAACCGTTGGGCAGGGAGTGACTACTGTTCAGCCAGGAGATCATGTGCTCGTCACCCTGATTCGTTCATGTGGAACATGTCACTACTGTTCACAGGGTGATAAAGTCCGCTGCGAAACCGTTTTTCCGCTGGATGAGCAATCCCCGTTGCGAACTTTAGACGGTAAGCAGATCACGCAAGGACTTCGCACCGGAGCTTTTGCAGAATCGGTGGTGGTGGATGCCTCTCAACTTGCTCCAATTCCAAAAGATGTCCCGCTGGACAGCGCCTCTATTTTAAGTTGCGGAGTGATTACCGGTTTTGGCGCGGTGGTCAATACGGCTCAGATTACGTCCGGAAGCAGCGTTGTGGTAATCGGAACCGGTGGTGTCGGCCTCAACAGCGTTCAGGGTGCTGCCGTTGCGGGTGCCGAGAAAATCATTGCGCTTGATCTGTCCGAGTCAAAGTTGGAAGCGGCAAGGCAATTCGGCGCGACTCACGCGGTCAATGTAGGACAGGAGAATGCGAGAAAATCAATCAAAAGCTTGACCGCTGGTAGAGGTGCTGATTATGTGTTTGTAACTGTGGGGGCCAAAAGCGCGATTGAACAGGGCTTCAAACTACTCTGTAAAGGCGGAACATTGGTTATAGTTGGAATGACTGCAGACGGAGTAAAAATTGAATTCGATTCCTGCAAATTTGCTTCAGTCGAGCAACGTCTGCTCGGAAGCAAAATGGGTTCAACCCGACTGACAACCGATATTCCATGGTACATCTCTCTTTATCAACAGGATAGACTCAAACTGGATGAATTGATTTCCGGTCGTTATCCCCTTGAAAAAATAAACGAAGCCATTGCTGACGTGAGTAAGGGGGATGCACTGCGTAATGTGATCGTATTTTGATCACGCAATACATCTATAAATATTAATTGAAAGTATCTGAAAAAAGGAAACATTATGGATAAAAAAACAAGGGACCATGATTCAATGATGCAGGGCTTGAGCTGGTGGGGAATTCCAACACTATTTCGTTGTCCGTATAACTCTGACTCAGAAGGTTGTGATATTGCTTTGGTTGGAGTTCCGCACAGTACAGGAAATGGAACCACAGAACGTGATCAGCATTTAGCCCCCCGGGCTGTAAGAAACGTTTCGGCACTTGGAAGGAGAGCTCACCTCAAATTTGGACTTGATCCGTGGAATATTTGTGACATCCGCGACCTGGGCGATGTTCCGCTTCCAGAAGCTAATAACAACGAAAAGTGTATTGAACATATTACTGATTTTTACAAACGAATTGCCAAGAATAAAGCCCGTCCTCTTTCAGTAGGCGGTGACCATTCGATAACCGGTGGAATTCTGCAAGCTATTGCGTCACCAGATTCGAATTTGACTGGAGGCCAGAAAGCCGTTTTATTGCATTTCGACGCCCACACTGATACCTTTCACCAACTGGATCATTTTCTTGGAGCAGTAAAGTCGGCCGCTCATTGGGCAAGTTATTTAGTCCGGGACGGTTTTGTTGATGCAGAAGGAAGTGTACAGATTGGTATTCGAGGTAATCCTCGTACTTTGGATTGGCTCGACTCCAGTTATGAATTGGGATACGAAGTTATAACCAAAGAACAGTACGACGAATATGGAGTGGAACGCTGTCTGGAAATAATTCTCGAACGAGTAGGAGATAAACCACTATACATTACCTTTGATCTTGACTGCCTGGATGCAACCGTTGCTCCGGGAGTAGCTAATCTTGAACCGGCAATTGAAGGTTTCATGATGCCTGATGTTCTGAAACTGCTCCAGGGAATGCGTGGAAGGAACATCATTGGAGGAGATGTGGTCTGCCTGATGCCGACCAAGGATGCACCAAATCAAATTACAGCCCATGTTGCCAATGCCCTACTCTTCGAAATGATCTGCTTGATTGTGGATAATTTTCGCGGTTCCTCTTGAGGTATGGTGAAATGCAAAATGCAATGAAAACAGTCTTCAAAAATTTTTTTATTCCATGAATTCACACAATTTGAAAATCAATAGCATCGAGACCTTCAGCAATGAATATGTCGGGTTGGTACGTGTACGTACAAAAGACGGTTCTGAGGGCTGGGGGCAGGTTTCACCTTACAATGCGGATATTACGGCTTTGTTGGTGCACCGCCAGATTGCGCCGTATGCGCTGGGTGCGGATGCCCTGGACATAGAAAAACTGGTTCAGGAAATTCCGGAACGTGAACACAAATTCCCGGGATCATATTTGCGCCGGGCACTCGCCGGACTCGATACCGCACTCTGGGATTTGCGAGGAAAACTGGAAAACAAAAGCGTTTGTGAACTGCTGGGCGGAACACCAAGACCGTTAAGGGTTTACGCTTCCAGTATGAAACGTGACATAACTCCGCAAGACGAAGCAGAACGGTTTTTGCGTTTGAGAGACGAATTCGGTTATGATGCTTTCAAGTTTCGTGTTGGCAGGGAATGCGGACATGATGAGGATGAGTGGTCAGGACGTACAGAAGAAATTGTTCCGGGAATCCGTAAAGCGCTTGGTGATGAGGTTGCGTTGCTCGTAGATGGTAATAGTTGTTACACTCCGGAAAAAGCTATTTCAGTTGGTCGACTTTTAGAAGACAATGGAATCTGTCATTTTGAGGAGCCATGTCCATACTGGGAACTGGAGTGGACAAAACAGGTCACGGATGCACTCAAGCTGGATGTGACTGGAGGCGAGCAGGATTGTGATTTATCCACCTGGAAACGAATAATCGAGATGCGGGCTGTTGATGTAGTGCAACCGGATGTGTGCTACCTTGGAGGACTGACACGCACCCTCAAGGTCGCTGAAATAGCACGCCAGTCCGGTCTCATCTGCACACCGCATTCGGCTAATCTCTCGATGGTTACAGTTTTTACACTGCATATGATGGGAGCCCTGGAAAATGCGGGGCCTTATGTGGAGTTTCCCATTGAAGGAGCGGATTATTATCCATGGCAATATGACATCTACGAACCCGTATTGGTTGCAAAAGACGGTAAAGTGCAAATTCCAGAAGCTCCGGGATGGGGAATCGAAATCAATCCGGATTTTCTAGAAAAAACCAAGTATCAGATCAGTACATTGAATTAGGAATATTTTGTGAAAATCAAAGACTTAAAAACATTTGTAGTAGGTAATCCAGCGCCGCATTTTGGTGGGCGATATTTTATTTTTCTCAAACTCATTACCGACGACGGAATTGAAGGTGTCGGCGAAGTTTATTGCGCAACTTTTAGTCCGCACATCATCGTAAAAATGATTGAAGACGTTTTTGAGCGTCATGTAGAAGGGAGCAATCCTTTCTGGATTGAAGCACTTTGGCGAAATGTATATGGACGCGGTTACACCTTACGTCCGGATGTTTCACTGATGGGAGTCTTGAGCGGCTTGGAAATTGCGCTTTGGGACATTTGTGGAAAATCTGTAGACAAGCCAGTTTTTGAATTACTGGGTGGTAAAGTTCACGAAAAATTGCGTTCTTACACTTATCTTTATCCAAAAGACGGAGCAGTTTATGCCGAGGACGAACCACATGTTTACAACAATCCTGAGCTTGCCGCAGAAGCTGCGGCGGAATATGTGGCGCAAGGCTTCACTGCAATCAAGTTCGATCCGGCAGGGGCATATTCGGTTTTTGATCCGCGTCAACCTTCATTGGAGACTATGGATCGTTCCGAATTATTTTGTAAACGAATTCGCGAGGCTGTCGGTTCCAAAGCAGATTTGTTGTTCGGTACACACGGACAGTTCACTGTTTCCGGTGCTGTTCGGCTAGCACGTCGTCTGGAAGCCTACGATCCGCTTTGGTTTGAGGAACCGACTCCTCCGGAGCGTCCGGAAGAAATGGCAAAAGTTGCCCGCCAAACTTGCATTCCGATCGCCACCGGAGAACGGTTGACCACCAAATATGAATTTGCCCGGGTGCTTGAAACCGGAGCTGCCTCGATTTTACAGCCGGCCCTCGGGCGAGTCGGAGGGATTTTAGAGGCCAAAAAAATTGCGGGAATGGCCGAAAGTCATTACGCCCAAATTGCACCCCATCTTTATTGCGGCCCCATTGAAGGTGCGGCCAATATCCAACTTAGTGTTTGCTCACCGAACTTCTTGATTTTGGAAGGAATTCAACGCTGGAATGGGTTTCATGCAGAAATTCTCAAAAAACCTATACTTTGGGATTCAGGATATGTGATACCATCAGACGAACCTGGACTTGGAGTAGAATTGAATGAAGAAGTTGCCCTGGCAAATCCTTACAATGATTCCACTTTACATTTGAAAATGGCAGATGAACCTATTCTTTGAAAGTAGCTCTGCATTTCCGGCAGTTTTACCAAATGCATATTATTCGTATTACACTTTTAAAACTTTCAGAATTAGGTTGTAAATATTTGAAGAGTTTTTGGGGAAGAGTGTGACAAAAGTGTGACAAATATATTCACACTTTATGTCACTGAAGTAAGTTATTCCAAATATTGGTGGTTCTGCAGGGGCTCGAACTACGGAACACCTGATTAAAAGTTAGATTGCAACGGTAATTCACAACAATTCATAATTGGTTAAAGATGTAATATCAGTCAAATATGTAATCAACAACAAACTACAATATTGTACTTATTTGTGGTCTAGTGCAACAAATTTGCAATATTATAGACACGACCACTCACTACTTCGTTATGTACCGCCCACTAACTCTTCACATTCATACAATCCACCATAATCTCTTGCCTTATTTTTGTAAAACAAAACAATTGAAGATATATGTTGGACTCTGCTGGAACCAACCAATGAGAAAACCAAATACAGAAATAATCATGGAAAACTAAATGAGTTCAAACTTAAAGAAATTATTATTTTATATCTTATTCATATTTATGGCTGCTGAGGCGTCAGCCATTGGCTTTGAAAGATGGGAAGAGCCAGAAAAAGAATATGGCATTTATACTTTCCCGGCTCCAATTGAATTATCAGGTATTCAAGTGGCATTGTTCATTGGATCTTTGATAACTAATCTTGAAGTTCCATTGATTGAAGATGAATATTATGAAATATAAGTAAGTTAAGTTAGTAATATATTTATGAGGTCATCACATATAATATGATTTTATAACTTATTCTATTTTATGAACTTCTTTCCAAGTTGGTCCTCCAGTATTTTTAAACCAATAGTTTTTTGCCCAGCCTACACCTTGCCAGCTTCTTAATTTTTCTGGATGCAATCTGAATAGCCAGCGAGGCTGATTTAGTGTTGGTTCCAAGTAAGTAGGTCCATCTGGTCCAAGATAGCGTACTGCCATTTTTTCACCTATTTCTACCCATTTCCCTTCAACTACGCTTTCTTCAACTAGTTCCGCAACTCCTTCGCACAGAATTTTTTCCATAGTCTGATCATCGTCAATTACCCAACTGCAACGGGGATCATTTTTTAAGTATTCAGCCCATTTTGAACGGCCTCTTGGAATAACCCAGTAACACCCGTTGACACAGTCGCAACCAGATCCTTTTTCGCAGTTACTCTTTTTTTCCCACTGATGCCAACATGGCACAACGAATGGATCACCATTGGGTTTCAAGCACGCTAACCTAAGTGTGTAGCCCTTATTTAGAAAAATTTCCATTTCTTCGTTGCTCATCTTACCTACAGGTTTTTTATGCTCATCATTGGCGTATTTTTCTTTCATAAATAACTCCTTAAACTTTAATTTGTTTTGCTTTATTTATATCTAATAATCCAATACCAAACTAAATCTATCAAAATAAATACTCTGATAAAATATTTATATTGACAATTAATTTTTTTAATATATTATACTTGCTATTGTAATAATGCAATAATTAATTTTTAAATAAACTAGAGGAGTTTTTATGAATATTCAATATAAATTCAAATCCACTTTGCAAGTATATCTAGCTTTGATGATACTAACTATTGGATTCACAGCTCAGGGAGCAGAAGAATATACTCAGGAAGAAATTAAATCATCACCCTATCTACAAAGTGTTCTAAAACGTAAAGGCGAACAATATGATACATCCAAATTTCGTAAACCAGGTCCTTACAGAATTGCTATTGCGGCGCAAGGAACTAGCAATTCTTGGTCAGCACTTTTTGATGAACATGCCAACTGGTATACTGAGGAATTAGGAAAAGAAGTTATAAGTGAACTTTTGTATGCAGACGCACAAGCTTCTGCAGATAAGCAGGTTCCACAGGTTGAAGACCTGCTCGCACAGGAACCTGATGCATTGATACTTGTACCAATGGGTGCAGCAGCTCTATCCGCTCCAGTTGAACGTGCAATGGCTCAAGGTGTTCCAGTCATCCTTTGTGCTAGTGCCGTAGAAACTGATAATTTTGTAACAGAAGTAGGCACTAATCTTTTTGCAAGTGGTGCTGGACTGGCAAATTATATGGTTCAAAAGCTTGGTGGAAATGGGAAAGTCCTAATGATGACTGGGATTCCTGGGACAAGCACATCAGATGTAATGGAGGCCGGAGGAAAGGCAGTTTTTAAAAAGTATCCTGGAATCGAAGTGATTGCCGAGCAACCAGGAAACTGGTCAACAGCTGAGGCGAAACGTATCATGGAGACTTGGTTGGTCAAGTACGGTGACGGTATTGACGCCATTTGGTCCGGAGGTGCTCAAATGTCCCAGGGAATTGTTAGTGCATATCTAGACAAGGGTATGAAAATTCCTCCAATTGGTGGTGGCGAATTCGCAACTGGCTTTTTGAGACAGGCTATTGAAAATGATCTAGATTATGGAGCTTGGCAGTATCCTAATGCTATGGTGGTCCTCTGTATGGATGCGGCCGTAAATATTTTACGTGGTCGACTAGTTCCTCGATTTATCGATTTTGTCGATCACATTCCAGGAACCGGAACTTTTTCCGATTTAGAAGGACGTAAATATTTTAACAAGGAATGGAGTGACGATGTATTTGGCCCCATTCTATTTCCAAAAGAAAGGCTCAAGAAACTCGGATATTTGAGAAAATAAAACAATCATACTTATCCTTAGATAACTTTATAAGTGGAACAAGATTGTTCGAGTAATGCTAAATTTTGAGGCAGGGTAGTTAAAACATATTTAATCAATACCGAAAAGTATTTAAAAAAATATGAAGCTAACCAGTGACATTCATGTTGTGGGTGGTGGGTACTACGGATTCAACATATCTGGAAGACTAGATTGTCATGTTTATGTGATTAACAGTGGAACAGAGCTTGCGATCGTCGACCCCGGTTGTGGAATAGATCGTGATTTTAAAGCAATACTTGCTAACATCCGAGATGACGGTCTAGATCCAAAAAGAATTCGAAAGATCCTCGTCACCCACTACCATTGTGACCATATTGGCGCAGCAGCAGAAGCCCGGGGATGTCTTGATGCAGAAATGTATGCCTCAAAAATTGTGGCACCCAATATAAGAGAGGGAGACGAGAAAGCCGCTTCATTGGATGTAGGCAAAGCAGTAGGTTTCTACCCTCAAGATTTTGATCTTAAACCCTGCGAAGTTGATGTTGAATTGTCAGAGGGAGATTTGGTCAGAATTGGAAACATGACAATGAAAATATTTGAAACTCCAGGTCATTGTGAAGGGCACCTTAGTTTTCTTCTGAGTGGTGGAGAGAGGAAATACCTCTTCGGTGGAGACATGGTCTTCTGGGGAGGACGAATACTACTGCAAAACATTCATGACTGTAAAATCAATGATTATGCCGAATCTATTTTCAAG
>Ga0257117_1001631_pt1 | contig 12921 bp, 15 predicted proteins | sample SI112_135mmetaG_FD_190157 | JGI IMG/M metagenome (GOLD analysis project Ga0257117, IMG submission 190157) | Marine microbial communities from Saanich Inlet, British Columbia, Canada - SI112_135m | ecosystem: Environmental > Aquatic > Marine > Inlet | place: Canada: British Columbia | collected... | reverse complement strand
CAAGCACAACGGCTACGGCAACCAGAAGCGCCAGGTTGAGGTCAACATCAGCAAGAAGTGGCACAGCGGCTACGGCGACATCGGGTTCGAGAAGACCGAGGATGGCACCTACCAGCTCCACCAGGACGACCTCGACGCGCGCAAGCTCGAAGGCAAGTCCGGCGGTGAGTTCATGGTCCGCGTGCAGCAGTTCTACACGGCTTCCGTGTCGGCTCGCACGCTGAAGGAGAACGGGTTCGTTCCCGAGATCAAGACCGAAGAGGACCGTGTCCTTGTTCGCGCGGTGGCCTACTAAGGTAGGTCTCTAGCGAGGAGGAGGGGGGCAAGTTAACGCTTGCTCCTCTTTTTAAATATGACTGAATTACTATTAGGCTTAGGTGGTGGGTGTGTGGCGCTGTTCCTTGCGGCGTTGCACTTCTACAAAAAAAGTCGGACAGCTAACGCTAAGTCCGAGATTGAAGTTGAGCGTAGGGAAGAGGCCGAGAAGGTGCTTGTTGAATCTGAAGAGGTTCACAAGGAACTAGCCGCAGCCACAGTTGAGGCCGATGCGGACCTCGTAGCTGAGCTCGCTGTTATTAAGAAAGAACAGGTAGCTGTTGATAAGATAGCTACTGAGCCCGAGGGACTAGCTGATGCTTGGAATGAACACCTGGACGCTGAGGATAGTTAGCCTTGTGCTCGTCACAGCATTACCCAGTGCAGCGGTTGCTGAGGGCTGTAAGAGGGTGATGAGTGTGTCTACGCCTTGCGTAGGGACGCTCCTACCACTCAAGGTGAGTGCGAGTGCCTTGAAGTGTCTTAAGACCTGTAAGAAGGAAGCAGAGGCTCGCGCTGCTCATGCGAAGAAGATCTCTGACGCTAAGCTCGACGCCAGCTACAAGCTTCTAGCTCTCGAGAAGGGTCACTCCTCCAAGCTGGGCAGCCTCTTAGACAAGGCGCTAACCAAAACGCCCCCTACAAAGCCGCCGTTCTGGGAGAGTGGCGTATTCATAGGGGGCGTTGGTATTTTGCTTGGTGTGGGTATTAGCGTGTTATACGAAAGGGCCACAAGCCCCTAGGCGCTGAGTGACTCAGCCTTCTTACCCTTCAGGTACATCACCATATCGACAGCAGACTGGCCACCGATATACACGAGGGTCACGTTCAACCAAATGTCTTGATCGATGTTACCTGTGACTAGTAGGACGACCGAACCTAGCCAAGCTAGGAACTTACGTCCCCCCACGCCCTTCCACAGTGTTTTCATAGTCATTACGCGGACCCACTTCCGAAGCCAGCAGTATCGTCGGCACGAAGACCATCAACGACGCTGAGCTGCGCGATCTTGATCGGAATCATTCTCTCGTACTGTACGGCGACAGACTCCTGAATAATTAGACCTTGACTATCAACTGCCAAGGAGTGCTGAGGTACGTAGCACTGATCTAGATAGATCGTTGCAATCGTGTTCTCTGCATTGTCCTTGAAGATAAGCAGGAGACCCATGGGCTGACTAAACAAGTCTGAAGCTAGGTTCAGGAACATGTTGTCATAGCCCGGGGGGACCTTCACCGAGTGAAGCTTATCCTGCGTACCAGGCAGCGTGCCTGTTTTGAAGGGTGCTACACCTTGGCTGTTCTTAATGAGCGGCGTGATAGGCGTAGCGTCCTGGGTGGTGTCAGTCGATGTGTCGTAGTAACTCCACAGAGCCCTTAAGAGGCTAGGCCCGTGGTAAACTACTCGACCCAAACTTAGCTGCCCTACGCTACGACCTGAGATGAAGTACGCCCGGTCAGAACCAATCTCGAAGATACGAGAGATTGCCTTGTTTTGGGACAAAGCGATGTTCTGAGTCAACCCAATAGGGTAAACAAGGGTAGTACCTTCCGCATTCTCCAAGTCAGCCGGGAAGGCCAACTGGTGGAAGAACGGAGGTCCTGCACAAATTAAGATGAACTGCCCATTTAGGTAGTTTCCTTCTGGTAGCCCGCCCTGTACATGGGACTTATATGGCTTCCAATTCTCTAATGATGGCATTTCATATACCCCTGTTAATGTTGGACGTTAGCTACTTAGACTTATGCGTAGGTGCAAGTAGCAATAGCTCCGACTGCAGTACCGGCTCCTAGCTCAATACCACCACTAATACCGTCAGATACCGGGACTACTTCTAGGTAAAGATCACCGGCGAGAACGCCAGTAGCATCTGTCATAGTTACTTCTGCCGCGCCTGATGCGTCAGTGAGAATAAGTAGCCCTGGCATCGCAGTAGTAGAGACCTCTGTACCGGTGCCAGTTTCGGCTAGAGTAGCGACTGCAATGTCGTACTGCATAGCAGCACTGTACGACGTACACTTGAGCATTACCGGCCCACCGACGGTGATAGTCGCACCCATACGATTGTATAGTTGAATTCCAACGGGGATGGCATTAGCTGCCTCAACACCGACGGTCAAAGTGACCTGCCAAGAAGCGCCCTCTGTCTCAACAAAGGCCTCCTCGATATCACTATAGAGATCGTCGAGTGCCTCACCAACTGTGCCGTCTCGGAATTCTTTTCCGGGCGGTCGTTTCTTATCACCGAATGCGTTACTAGTAGCCATGGTTAACTCCTCTCAGTTAGTCAATTACACGTAGATCGTGATCTTAATGTGGTTAGCCGGGTAGAATGGTACCAATGTCACATCTACCTTAATTGTGTCCAGGTTGTCTGCGTCCTGGGTGATTGCATCCAGCGAGGCCTTAGCAACAACCGAACCTTCCACCGAAGCCAGCGCACCGCTGATTCCTAGAGACACTGCCTCTAGTAGCTGTCGGGTGATGTTGTTTCGGCCAATGAAGCGAGACACCTGGTTTCGAATCAGCTTAGCCACGTAGTCGACAGCCGTAACAATCGAAGTTTCCTTCGTCTTGAGGTTGGTCATGTCAGTAGTTAGCTGATGTCTAGAAGCTACCGCTCCACCGGGTGTGTCTTGGATTGCCCACCACACACCACCTGCAGCCGCCGTTGCCATCTGAGTCTCAGTGAAGAGATCATTAGAGCCAACAGGTGCTAGGTAACCAGCAATTGGGTAGTTGGTGTACGGCTGCGATGGGTTGTTCTGACCCAGTAGGGCAGCAACCGTAGCGCAGTGGTAGTAACCATCAACCTTAGTAGTCGTACCGTTGACCGACACGTTGTAGGCCTCGGGTTGCATCCACACCAACCGGCGATTCTGGTAGCCAGAAACACCGCCAGTAATCTCCGCCATGGCTAGCGCCAGCGAATCCCTACCGGTCGTAGTAGTCTTGTCTACTGCAGCCTGACGGATGGCAGTGGAGCAGGACTCACCTGTAGCCGGGTAGGCGTCTAGCTCTGTCGTGGCGGTAGTACCGGTCACGTAGTAGCTGTCATCATTACCACCAGTACCGGGGCCGCTGCCCGGAGCAAAGATGTTGGTAGTGTCGACCTGTAGGGTCGTGGCACTCACGATCTTCGTAACGATGTACTTGTAAGGATCACCAGATCTATCGATGTAAACACCCTGGTCAGTAGTTAGGGTAACCCCAACACCTGCGATAATGGCGGTACCATTAGCGTCCAGTAGTCCGTTAAGCGCAGTGATTGTATTTAGAGTCCCATCCGTGAATGTGAACTCGTACTTACCACCACCGATGCTAGCAACAGTCATCTCACCGGAAATGGCAATCGTTGCTTCCTTCTCGGTTGGTAGAGCTTGGCATACGAGGGAGATACGCTCCTTCTTACTAGCTGGCGCAGACATGTTCGTAACGTGGGTATCGAACAGTTTGTGGACTTCCCTATCTAGTGAGAGGGGGACCATCGCGTAGACTTCCTTCTTCTCGAGGAAATCCAGCGCCTCTGCGTATGCAGCGGGCGTACCGCTCAGTGCGTCAGCGCTAGTAGCGCTAATGCCCATGGCGGAGATGCTGATATTGGTCGTAGCCTCAAAAGCCTTACTTAGCGCGAACGCTAGCGGGTTGGCAGTAGAGACCGGACCGATGGAGCTCTCCACCTCACTAACCGTGTTGAAGCTCAGAAGCTGCGGGTCTGCCGATGCAGCAGTAACATCCTTACGGAGGGCGTCGTACTGTGTGTAGACCTGAGCCGAACCGGACAGTGCGATGCCAGCAGAGTCTCTAAGCAGCGCGTGCTTTAGAGAAGCTACTTGCGTAGTGTCAGAGCCTACGTACTCCGGGTCGATACGCCCAGTAGTCGGAAGGTTCTCAGCCGTGATGTACCACTGTGTGAGATCAGTGCTGTTATCAACCGCGAACTCAGAGATGGTTAACTGCGCACCTGTGAACGCACCACCCAGTGCTAGTGCGTCGATGCTGTTAACAATGCCAACAACAGCGCCGTTATTCCAAAGCTTATCCCCAACCTCAACCTTGTCGCTTCGTCCATGGAACACTCTACCTGCGTAAGCGTGTGCACCCGCACTTGCCTCACAAGCCCATGCTCTGGAGTAAGTAACCGTTAAGGTGGTGGCCGCAACGATCGTGGCAGAAATGGTCTCTTTATCCGTAGCCAGTGCCTGTACTGAGTCACCTAGGAAGAGGACCGCACCGCTTGCCGCAGCCGCTGCTGTGGACTCACCAATCGAGTACGAGAAGCTAGCTAATGGGTCTAGGAAGAGCGCCGTTAGGTCCGTAGCATCTGTGGCGTCAAACGCTGCTGCGAAGGTTGCTCCATATAGGGCGTTAGCGACGTTGTTACCAACCGTAGTTACGCGGAGAGCGTTAGCCGTTCCGTCGTCCTTAATGGTCATCGAAGTAGTAGCGCTACTAACAGTAGTGCCCTGTAGACCAGCGTTCAGTGCATCGCCGTAGGCTGCCTGCGATGTAAGTAGGGCATCCATGTGAATGTCAGCACCACCCATAACCGAGACGGACAGGTTATTAGCGCCACCTGTGTCCGACAATACCATCTGACCAGTAGTGAGCTGCGAGACAGCCACTAGGTTATTCAAGGCACCACCACCAATTGCGGCGTCGATAGCTGCAACCATACCTGACACAGTTACCGTGGCTCCGCCAACGTTAATCAACTGCGAAGTAGCTGCACCACCCACATCCCACACAACGGTTAGATCCTGTCCTGCACCGCCTGCGGCGGTATCCATGGCGGCTACCATAGCGTCCGTGAAGTCGAAGACAATGTGCCCGTTAATCGCCATGTCACCCAGCTCCAGGGTTAGCGAACCAGGTACGATTGCTTGGGTGTTGAAACCAATTGCATCGACGTTGTAGTCGGTCTCCTCTAGGACTAGACGCCTACTAGGGATACCACCACCGCCCCAAGCGTTGGCGTCTAAGATAGCCCCAGCGACCGCCTCAGTCTTAGTCTTAAAGCCGCTAAAGAGCGTCTCAATAACCGACGCGTCATCGGACTTCATCTCGATGGTAGAGTCGTGCGAATTGGTCGTAGTTGTCACAATGCTTAGGCAGGTGATAACTACACCCTCCTCATTAGACACAGCCACTGTGCTTACAGTTGCGTCCGCACCTAGGGCGGTAGTGAGATCTGCATCAGGTGTATTTGCGCCCACAAATGTGGTCGTGATCCAGTCTGCTCCATTAAGGGAGATGTCCAGAGTCTTACCAGCAATTCCGAATGCGGTGTTAGTTTTGGCAGCTAGGATATTAACCGAGCCAACAACACCAGCGGACTGAGCGGAGCCCGCCGCGTCAGCGGAGAAGTCAATCGGGTCCATACCGCCGGCTAGGTAGTACGTCCTAGTCTGACCGACACCCCACGGGATAGTTAGGTCATCAAAGCAGGGGGATGCTGCTAGTGCGGAATCGTAAACAAGCTCAAGAACTAGAGCAGTAGACGCGTTAGCTACAGAGGCGATAGCGGTTGCTAGCTGTGCGAAGGTAGTGGTGAGGTCCTTATCAATGGTTAGTGTACTAAGCCCAGCGTTCCAAGCAGCGGTATGCCCACCACCGTTGGTGAAGCTAATAACAATGTCGTTGCCACTATCACCTACGTAGTCACCAACTGCGTTAGAGGGGGAGGTCTTGTAGTTTTGGTAACCAAGAGCAGTGACCTTCAGGTAGTTGGCTCCAGTAGAATCAGGCCACTTAACAACACCGTTGCCCGTGCCGTGGGCTAGTGGGATAGTGATCGTCGCTTCCTGCCCAAGGTGCATTAGTTTGTTGGTCTTAGAGCCTGTGGACTTAATACCATGCAGGTACGTCTTAGGGTTACTGAACGCGGGCTGCGAGATAACCGTTCTAGAGATGTTGTGAACCTGGGTGGCACCGCCTGTGTAGGCGTTCCAGTTAGGGGCACTGTCCTTCGAGTACTCCGACAGAGTTCGGTTGAAGTAGCGGAACATCCGAAGATTGTCGCTCTCCAGAACCAGGTCATCCATGTCTGTGACTAGGGGTGACGGCAGGCTGGAGTACGGGATGTCGTAAGACAGGTTGTCGTAGTTACCTCGGCCAGAGATAAGCACACCGACCTTGCTGCTAATGTTTAGTGGGTCACCTGCGGCGTTTGTTTTGAGCTGTAGCGTAGCGCTAGTTCCCTTCGCCGCAGTTAGCACCACTAGGGTGTCGTCAACAAAGGAGGCAGTTGCGTTAGCGGAACCCAGCGCAGTGTTTAGCGTGTTAAGAATAACCGCCTGCGAGATGGCTGCACCGCCGATAGATACCGGAAAGGTAACCGGCTTATCCACACCATTAACCGTGATGGTCATGGTGGTACCAGAGATACCCGGGATTGGATCGGCTACGATGCCATCACCAAGCAGACGTGCTGCAGTAGTGACGACAGCGCTCGAATTAAGCGCGCCCTCAGTGGTAAGTGCTTCCACGATTTGGAAACATGGTCCGACGATACAAGGAATCAGAGTGGGTGTCAGAACGGTGGGAGACTCCGCTGTGACGACCTGTGTGATTTCTACGCCGGGACGTGCGCTTGTGGCCATTATGCTAACTCCTAGCTATTAACTCTGCAGGGTAGGTTCGCCCTCTTGCAGTTGTAGATTAACAGCGCGAACAAGTGTGTGGAAGTCCTGACTTTCTACCGAAATGCGGTCCTGAATCCATATAGGTACATGGATCTGAACCATTTTCCACTCTGGTCTACTTGAGCCTGGAACTAGTTGTCCCATGGCTGTCTCAGGGGTGATGGTAATGTTATTGCCAATGGCGTGTAGCCGACAAAAACGATTAAGACTTCTCTTAAACACCGGGATCATTCTGAATATCGTGTACGCAATGTCCTGCGCCTCTAACCCCTCTCGGGCCACGATGCTCATTGTAATCGAAGTTCCGATAAGATCAGAGTATATGGTCCTATTATTACTGAATACCGGTTGCTCTGACTGACCTAAAGATGTGCCGGACCAAGAGGCAGGACCTCTAGACGTGGAAATGATTGGCCTTTTATTTGTCTTTGCTACTTCGTCTGGATTCTGGTCAGTGATGATAATTTCTGTCTCATCGAAGTTAGGATGCCACCTATGCTGACCAACGGGGCGATACCGGTACAGACCTTGCACCCAAATAAGCCAACTACGAACCGCTAGCCGTAGCCGGTCTTCTGGGGGGCACCAAGAGAAGTCGCTTGGGATTGGATTGATATTACTGGACTGGCTCATGACTTAGTTCCAAATACGCCCAGAATGGTGCTTGATAGGCTATCGGAGTCTAGCGTCTGGGGGTTGGTATAGTTCCGCTCTGGTGAAGCGATGAGCGCCTGTATCTCCGCGTCAGTTAGGTTCAGTGGGATGCTGTATTCAACATCCCCCTTAGGTACTTGGTGAATGGTAACTTGCTGCCTAATTAAAGCACGCGCCTTCTTAATCTTAGACAGGCGAGACCCTACACGCCATCGGACATTTTCTGCCTCGAGGATGAGGTCACCCTCAAATACCTCAGGGTAATTACCCATCAGTAGCATCGTGTCCTGTGACTCTAGCGACGTAAACCCTGCGTGCACTGTTTGTTCGTCAGGGGTAACGACCATGCCGTATACCTGTACAGGTGCGTGGTATCCACCTACGTATCCAGTGCCAAAACATGCCTGGCAGTTGCCGCGTGTCCTTCTCTGCATAACGTGGTCAAAACATACGGAGCACTTTGTGCCTGACTTCTTTCTAGGGAACACCCAGATCTGCCTTCCACTAAACTCACGTAGCTTGAGATTGTTAATCCTAGCCATCTCTAGTGCGACTAGGTCAGGGCGGGCAGCGAGTTTAGCCCCACCCAATGTTGGGTAGACCGCATCCGTAGATTCACCGTCAGCCGTCTGCTTAGCTACCTCTCGGTACTGCACACGGATTCGATACCAGAGCTTGTGGTAATACGAGTGCTGACCCTTAACAGTTGTGTCTCGTACGTGGAACTGGTTTACCACCGGAACCGTGAGAGCTACGTAAGGGCCAAACTCATTATCTGATTTCTCAACTATAAACTGGTAATCAGCAATATCGTCGAAGCTGGGTTTTACATCCCAGTAGATATCCAAGAAGCTCAAATCGAAGCTTCGTATTCTGATATCGGTTACTTCGATCATTAAGCATTGTTCTCTGCTCGCTTTCTAGCGAGAGCAAGCCCGGTTAGGCCCGCAGCGCCACCGCCGATGGCTAGATTACGGTTAAACTTCTTAGAAGCGATGCGGTCAGCACGGGCCTTCTTAAGGCCACGACCTACAGCATACCCACTACCAACTAGCGCCGACGTAGGTGCGATACCCGTATCATCTAGGCCCTGGATGAGGGAGCCAGCGGTAATGTTGCCCTCACGGTTTCTAACACTCTTGTTAAGCGCAGCGGCTAGACCACCAGGATCTACGGTACGCTTAATGTCACGGCCTTCCTGCCAGGCGCGGTAGTACTTCTCACCCTTAGACTTGGCGAGCTCTTCTGGATCACCCGCCCACTTCTTAATACGCTTGCTGGGCAGCTTACTTAGCGCCTTCTTGATACCGCGAGGACCCTCGTCGGTTAGGCCTGCTTTAACTGCGGCTAGCGTGCCCTTGCCTGCCCTACCTGACGCCTGACCTGAGTGTGCAGCGCCACGGGCTAGTCTAGATAAGAACGCGACCTTCACACGCATCTTAGGGGTCTTCAGCTTGGTGGTTTTAACACCTGCTTTCTTTAGCGCGTTCTTAACGTTGTCTCTTGAAGCGCTGTTGACCTTAGGCATTTTAGGCGTCTTCACCTTTAGCTTAGGGAAGGACATGGCCTCTTTAGTAAGAGGTGCCTTTAGTTCAAGAAAGAAGCTGCTGGCAGTGAGAAGACCGTCAATGGTCAGCTCTGCAGGCTCCTCGTCCAGTAGGTAGTTTTCTAGGTCGTTCATATCAAGTCCCTTAGCTGTACTCGCTGAGTCCACGGCTGTATGCAGACTTGAACATCATAACAAGAATTGTTCCGTCAACAGTCAGCGTAGCGTTGTCCGAGACTAGGCGAATCCCACCCGGTAGTGGCGTGTGTAGCGTCACACCCATTAGTGTGGGTGTAGCGGACGTTAGGATGTGCGGCGTGGGTAGACTAAACGAATCACTATCTAGGTTGAAGAAGGTAGTGCCGTCGTAACTTCCCTGGATAGTAAAGGGCTCAGCGATATCGAAACCGGTTACCACGATACTGAACCCACGGTACATGGACGAGTTGGGGATAACCGCAACAGCTTGGGCAGGGCCACCAGCTAGAGCTACGGCTACCGTTTCTTTTTTCTTTGCTGGTGTAGCCATTACTCTAGCTCCTCAAAGTATCCGTTAATTAGCGCGTACTCGGATGACACGCCTGACCCGTTCAAAGCATCTCTTAGGTTGATTGCCTGCTTTAGCTGGGTCTTCTTTCTTTCGTACTGTGACTTAAACAAATTTAGCCACTGCATAAGCATGGGTGTTTTGTCTGAGACACTGACCTGGATACCTTGTCCATCCGAGTAAGTCATATGGTTTCTGGTCTGTAGAAGCCCGATGGATTCTATCAGGTGAATGATAGTACCGTTAATGAGCAGAGATACAGAGGGGAAACTACTGAGCGACACGCTATCAATTAGGGGTGGAGTAGTATTCCAATCATCCAGGGCCTCTAGCATGGCTAATGCAATTTGTTTATCACTGGATTCGTATCCAGCAATAAGCCTATTTAGCTCCGGAAAGTCTCGTAGTTTTGATCTAACTAATTGGATTAGATCTCTGATGTACTTCGGTAGACCAGCGTTTACCGATGCCTCAGATCCTAGGGTGTTGGTACTAGGCAGAGTAGGGTCGTTTGCCATTTAGCACCTCGTTACCTCTTAGGAGTTTTCGGCCTTAGCCTTTGGTTTAGCGCGGGACTTGCGCTTCTTGGGAGTAGGGTCGGTCTCGTGTAGGGAGAGGTCTCCACAGTCCACCAAGTGTTTAACAGCACCCAAGGTACCTTCATCTACTTCCATAGATGCGCCTACGGGCAGTGGGTGTGCGCCTACACGCCAGTAGCGCTTTTCACTACGTACCCACATTACTCAACCTCGCTCTTCTTAGTACGCTTGGCCCTAGTCTTTTTAGGGGCGGGCTCCGCCTTCTCGGCAGGGGCCTCTGGCTCAGCCTTCGCGGGAGCAGCTTTGGTCTCTTTAGGGGCAGGCTCTTCATACGTGCCTAGCGCCTTAGCGAGATCTTCGCCGAAGACGGTACCTAGAAGTCGCTGGGACTTAAGGGCACCTAGTTTTGTGAACTTATCAATGTTGGCTTTTTGGGCCTCGTAGGCAGCGTCAGAGATAATCATCTCCTGCGCAGGTCCTAGGAACCTAGAGCCAATGCGCATACGACCCTTACGGATAGCGTGGTGCTTGCGGCCCGCCTTGCGGGGGTCGTTACGAGAACCTAGTAGGCTAGTAAGTTTGTATGGCATGTGTGTTTCCTGCGTGCCGGAATGGCACCCCCCTACAAGAGAGGAGTGCCATCCCAAACACAAGTGACTTAGAAGTCAGTAACCTGCGGGAAGAACTGGTCTTCCTCGACGAGGCTATTCAGAGCGCCCAGCGACTCCTCACCAACCGGCAGACGGTTAGCGCGAGTAGTGGCGTTATTTGCCGGGGTAGTAAGCGGCTCAACCGAACCAGCGTACAGCTCCATCTTACGCACAGCCGCCACGTTGGCGATGTACACACAGATGTCTTCCCAAGCCTCGAAGGAGATCTTGTTTCTCTCCTTGTCAGCGTAGAACTTGAGCTTGTTAAGTACGCAGAAACCACCCAAGAACTCCGGCGCGCAGAACGCGTAGATGTTACCGGGACGCAGAATGTCGGTCTTCAGAGTCTTAATGAACTTCCGACCAATGACAGTCTGGTACTTGTAACCATCAACCGAAGTCTCACCGACGATCTTATCGCCCATGTCAGACAGTGCCCAAGCGTTAATGTCCTCGAAGTCACGGTTAGTGATCAAGAACTTATCGCACTCAAGACGCGAAGCCGCGCTTGTACCAGCAGTTGCGCCGTTACCAGCGAACAGTTGGAACATCTTGATGAAGTCGTCCTTCTGAACCGGGAAGATGAGAGTCTCATCACAACCCAGCGCATCAGTAGCGGCAACGGTATTAGCGATAACGTCAACGCCCTTCACCTTACCAACTTCAGCCATACCTGCAGCGACGTTACGAGCCGTGAAGGCATCCGCGTCAGCGTAGGTAGCGCCAAATGTAAGGTTCTGAGCATCTTGCTGGAGCGACTGGCATGCCGACTCCCAGTGATTAAGGGCCACGCGGTCCTCAACTTCCTGGATGTCGTTCACGATGTGACGCTTGATGATCTTCGTGATCGGCATGCGGTATGCCAGAAGCTCTTGCTCAGTCTGCTCGTAACGTAGCGAGCCGATCGAACTAAAGGGTGCTTCAAACCGAACACCGGTGTAGTAATGAGCCTCGGGCTGACCCCGGAAACTCATCGACATACCACGGCTCCACGGCTCCATCTCGACAACCTTCACCAAGGTATCGTGATTCATCGATACTTGGATAGTGGGGTCAGATGCAGACACGCTCATCGGTGGGAGGACTTTACGTAGAAAGCCCTCTTCGCGTAGACGGTCACGAATGTAATTACTGCCGTATGCAGCGATTTTCTCTTTGCCCTCAGGTGAGTCTAGACGTGCTAGAAACATCTCATTAAGGACCATTCCATTATCAGTAGCCATTTGGTTACTCCTTGTTCCTTAGAGGGATTAGCGGCTGATGAGCTGGGGTGTGTCGTAGAGATAAATCTCAACTTCGCCACGGCCAGACACAGCACTGTTAACGGTAACTCGCTCAACGTACCCGATAGCCCAGCCGGAGCTGGCAGCAGGTAGAATTGCGGGGACGATACGGTCGGTAGTTCCCTGGATAGTCGTAGTCAGTGCACCAAGCGATGCGCAAACTAGAGCTCCGGGGACCCAGCCATCCGATGCCGGTGCGGCACCTGTAGCTAGTTGAAAGAGCTTAGTCCGAACACGGACAGCACCCTTCTTGAAAACCGGTACGCGTTGCTGGCCGTAAGCCGCGCGGTCAGACCGCTGAGCCGAACCCCAGACCATGCGTAGACCCGAACCAATGTCTAGGACATTGGCTACCGCGCCATCCTGGTATAGACCGACCGTGCTGATCGCGGTCTTTCCTTGTACGATAACTAGCTCACCATCCTCCGGGGGAAGTGTGAAAGTCGTACCACTGCAGTCCACGTCTTCAACAAAGACGTGTAGGACCGAAGTGGTCGGCTTTACATTCCGGCGGCGAGTAGCGCTAAGAGTTGCAGTTGCCATCTCTTATCTCCTTCTGTAAAAAATTAATTATGCCTGTCCGTTGAGAATAAAATTCTCAAAGGAACTACCACTATCGATCTCGGGGCGTTCCGAAATCGATGCAAAAGACATGTCAGGGGCGGCGAGTGCCACTGCCTCTTTAATGACATCCAGGTCCTTCTCCGAGCTCAGAACATCTGAGACACGCTTCTTAAAAGGAA
>Ga0257117_1001617_pt1 | contig 12994 bp, 7 predicted proteins | sample SI112_135mmetaG_FD_190157 | JGI IMG/M metagenome (GOLD analysis project Ga0257117, IMG submission 190157) | Marine microbial communities from Saanich Inlet, British Columbia, Canada - SI112_135m | ecosystem: Environmental > Aquatic > Marine > Inlet | place: Canada: British Columbia | collected... | reverse complement strand
TCAAAAAATAAAGTCTGAAGCTTATAAGGCTGCACAGATTATTAGAGGTGAAGGCGAGGCTAAGGCTATTTTAATTTACGCTAAATCATTATCTAAAGATCCAAAATTCTTTGAGTTTATTAAGTCAATGGAAGTTTATAAGTCTTCACTTAAAGCAGAAACAGAATTTATTTTGTCCACAGATTCTGATTTTTTAAAGTATTTGAAGAAAAATAGGTAACTTTGATGACTGAAGAAAAAAGGCATACAAGCTCGAATATTGAAATACCCAAGTATTTGGGGGATTTCCCTTTGAGTGATGCTGAAAAAGTTCCGGGAGAGTTCCCATATACTAGGGGTATACATGAAACGATGTATACTTCTAGGCCTTGGACTATGAGGCAGTATGCTGGATTTTCTACAGCAAAAGAATCTAACGAGAGATACAAGGAGCTTTTGGCAAAAGGTGCCAAGGGGCTCTCTGTTGCATTTGATTTACCAACTCAGATGGGTTTTGATTCCGATCACAAAATGAGCATTGGTGAAGTTGGAAAGGTCGGAGTGGCCATTGATTCAATTGAAGATATGAGAGAGTTATTTGATGGTATTGATTTATCATGTGTCTCAACTTCCATGACTATCAATGCAACAGCAGCAATACTTCTTTCTATGTATGTATGTGTGGCAGAGGAAAAGGGAATATCTGCTAGCCAGATCTCAGGAACAATTCAAAATGATATTTTAAAGGAATACATAGCTAGGGGGACATATATTTATCCACCTGAGCCTTCGCTAAGAATAATTACGAATATTTTTCAATATTGTGCAAAAGAGATACCTAGGTGGAATACAATTTCTATTTCAGGTTATCATATCAGAGAGGCGGGATCTACGGCAGTTCAAGAATTGGCCTTTACACTTGCCAATGGAATCACTTATGTAGAAAAGGCCATTGAAGCAGGTCTGGATATTGATGATTTTGCGCCAAGACTTTCTTTTTTCTTTAATGTTCACAATAATTTTATGGAAGAGATTGCAAAGTTTAGAGCTGCACGAAAAATGTGGGCCAATATAATGAAAAATGATTTTGGTGCCAAGAATGAAAAGTCATTAAAGCTTAGGTTTCATTCTCAAGTTGCTGGATCTACACTTACAGCTCAACAGCCAATGAATAATATTATGAGGGTTACACTGCAAGCTATGGCTGCAGTTTTAGGCGGCACTCAATCTCTTCATACCAACTCATATGATGAGGCACTTCAACTACCCACATCACAAAGTGCTGAGATCGCACTTCGTACTCAGCAAGTGATAGCGAGTGAAACGGGAATTACAGATCATGTTGATCCCCTCGGAGGATCTTATGCACTTGAACATCTGACATGTGAATTAGAAAAGGGTGCTCTCGATTATATTCAATCTATTCGGTCGCAGGGTGGTGTGGTTGCTTGTATAAACAATGGCTATATTGCAGGTGAGATAATGGATGCATCATATAAAGCGCAATTGGATTTTGAAAATAAGAGGCAAATCGTTGTTGGGGTGAATGAATTTAAAGAAAGTGCTGGAGTGGATATTCCAAGCAATAAGATTTCTGATGAAATTCAAAAAAACCAGATCGAAAAGCTCAGGAAATTTAAATCAAATCGAGATTCAGCACTTTGTGAAAAGGCCTTAAATAAATTAAGTGAAGTAGCAAAAGGCAGTGAAAATCTTGTTCCATCAATTATGAGCTGTGTGAAAGCTAGCTGCACATTAGGTGAGGTAAGTGATAGTTTACGTCAAGTTTTTGGCGAGCATCAAGCTTCCAAAATGATCTAGGTAATAATTACCCCCACATTGTGTCATAGTACCATCTCCAACTAAAATAGTAGTGATACGAATTTTATAAAGGAGGTCGTATCCAAAGTAAAATTGTTCTGGAAAAAGATCTAAAATCTTATTTTTTTGAAGAATTAAAGGGAATTAATAGCGATAAAACGAGGCCACTTGCTGATGAGTTTCTATTATATTCCAGTGACGTCCTCTACAAATTTTCAAATTCAGTAGAATATTTTGATATTGTTGAGGGGAAAGTAAGAAATAAAGTCTTAGGACTTAAGCTTCTAGAGTCATCAAGCTATGACAAGGAAAAGCAAAAAAGAACCTTGAAGGATGTTGGTGATACTGCCCTGATAATGTGTGGCTATTTTTCTGATTCCGTAAATAACACGATCGTTGATCTTTCATACTATAGAGGTATAGGAAAAACAGCTTATACTAGGCTTCATTCATATGTGCCCTCTTTCTATGATAAGAAAAATTTCTATAAAGATATTTCTATGGGTTTTGAAGATGTGGTTTCAGTTATCTCGATATTGTCAAAAAGAGGCAAGGATAACTCGAACGATCTTTTGTATTCCAGCTTTGATGCGTTTAGAAATGACTTCAAGAAAATAGGTTAATTAGTAGCCGTTTCTTGGTATGAACCTACAACAACTCTGCTCCAATCATCTTTTAGAAATTGAGACAGAAATTTTTGAAAGTCCTCATATTCAGCACCTTGTACAAGCTCATTCACTTTAAAATGAAAATCGAAACCTAGTCCATGAAGAGCAGGTATTGAATAATTTTGTGCATAATCTTCAATAGTTTGAAGATTCATGAGCTCTTGTCCCGCTATCATTGCTTTGATTTTTTCGAAGGTCTCTTTTGAAATTCCATTTTCTCTTAGGTTATTCAAAATTCCTTCAATTGCGGCCATGGCCTTTATGACTTTATCGTTTCCAGTTCCAATATAGATTCCCCAGTATCCTGCCTCAAGTGCTGAGAAGTGAATAGGTTGGACACTGTAGCAAAGACCAAGTCTATCTCTAACTTCGACAAAGAGATCAGATGATTGTCCACTGAGGTAGCTCGTCAGCATTTTGAGAAAGATATTATTCTTACTTGAGAGCTTGTATGATGGTTTTCCTATCACAATATGGGTTTGCTCTCGTTCAAAGCTAATATGGTTAAATTGTTTTTTTAAGGCCTTGACTTTTTTATAGGTAGTTTTTTTAGGCTTTCTGGGTTTGATACCATCAATATACGGAGTGATTGATTCTAGGACTTCGTTTAGTCCTTGGCTTCCACAGTAAGTGAATACAATTTCCTTTTTATTCATATTTTTTTGGTGCAATTCTTTGATGGTGTTACTTTTAATGTTTTTAAGAGAGCTTTTTTCACCTAGTAAACTGAAAGCGTAAGGGTGGCCATTAAAAACAATTGACTGGAATTTCTTAAAACACTGTTTAACTGGATCTTCTTTGAAATTTTCAAGTGTTCTTTTAATCAGTTCTTTTTCAAGTGTTAAGTGTTTGGAAGGAAAGGTTGGCTTTAAGAGAGTCCCAAAAAAATGATCTGTGAGATGATTGAAGTTCTCAGAGAGACCATGCATGGATAGGCCGTAGGCATTTCTTCCAGAGAAGCCATAGAAGCTACACGATTTTTGTTCGAGATCATTTTTTAATTTTTCAAAAGGCATTTTAGCATAGCCTTTAGAAATGGTTGAGCTCAAAAGGTTATATACTCCATTTTGCTTTTTGTTTTCTTCATGGACGCCTCCTTTTAAAAAGGCATGAAAAACAAATGTGGGGGTCATTTCAGATTGTCGGTATAAGAGCTTAATGCCGGGTTTCAACTCAATCAATTGTGTTTGTGGGTCATATTTAGAAGTCTTTGCTCCACTTGATTTAGATTTTACCTTCTTGGGTGAAAGTGCTTTCATCTTTTTCAAAAACTGCTCTAATTTCACCTTGGAATATGTACTTAACTCACCTTCGGGAACCTGAAGTGAGGCCTGAATATCCCTACCAAAAATGGAGCTAAGGCCCTTATTAATATCATCGATAGAAGTATTTTTTATTCTTTCCACAAACTCTTCATCGCAGTGGATATTTCCATTTTGCGCGAACCCGTGACCGAGACTAAAAGCAAATGATTCAATTGATTCTTTTTCAAATACCTTTGAGGCAATATACTGATTTTTTATTTTTGTAGCATCGTCAGCAGAAAAAGAATTCTTTTGAATATCTCCTAGGCAATTTAAAAGCTCTTTATAGACTTTCTCAGTATTTGTAACAGGAAAAGTTAGGCGAATAAAATGGCAACCTCCATTTGCAAAATACATGGTAGAGGTCGAGGCAGATGTGGCAAGCTTCGAGTCAACGACGAGAGTATTATACAGTTTAGATGTTTCACCGTGCCCGAGACAATTTAATGCAAGGTCTTCTGAAGTTGCCTCATGATCATTAAATGAAGGGGCCTGAATTGAAAGAGTTAGTAGTGCTTGTCTAACTTGTTTTGCATGAACATCTGAGCAAATTTCACCTTGCAATTTAAACTCAGGGAAGTGACTTTTAGATCCACTTGGAAAAGAGAATGACTCAATTTTTTCTGTCAATTCATCTTTTTGTAGGTCACCTGCAATGACGATTAGCGAATTTTGAATATTGTAAAACTTATTTCTAAATTCAGTAAGCTGTTCTCCGGTAAATGATTTTATAGTCTCTTCTTTTCCTAGAATAGGGTGAGCATAGTTATCAGTAAACGCGAGACTTTGCAGCTTTTGAAAATTAAATTGGCTAGGATTATCTTGCGATCTTTTATATTCTTCCCAGACAACTTCGCGTTCGGGGATGATATCATCAGTTTTAAACATTGGGTTTGAAACCATGTCCATTAGTATTTCAACTGTAACTCCGATGTGATCATTGGGAGTGTTGATATAATAGCAGGTGTAATCAAATGAGGTGAAGGCATTGATTTCTCCGCCAAAAGCTTCAACTTCCTCGGCGATTTTTGCTCCAGGTCTGGTTTCAGTTCCTTTAAAAAACATATGTTCGAGAAAATGGGCAATTCCCCAATCTTTTTCTTCTTCAAGTGCAGATCCAGCTCGAAACCAAAACTGCACACTGGCTGCTTTTGCTCCAGGTGAATTTATAAAGAGAGTATTTACTCCGTTTTCTAATGTTGTTTGCTCAATATTCATCAATGATTTCCTAGGTAGTTAGCTTAGTATATTACCTCCAAAAGGTGCGTGGGACTACGAAATATTAAGGGCTTGCAGCAGGGCGGTATTGTGGATAATTTCTGTACAGGTGACCAATGATGCCTGAGTGAAATTGTCGGGCTCTGAAACGTTAGGCCTATCTAGCTAATATGAGACTCTAAATAAAAACTATTTAGCCCTGAAAGGTTGGCCCTCAGCTTGCACATTTAGTCATCAAATTAGATTAAGGTTTTGTATTTTAAATATAATTTATTGGGGAGTTATCTTATGAAAAAAATTAAATCAGCTATGCCAATTCTACTCTTAGCAGTTTCTGCTTCGATGTTGGTTCCTGGAACCTCAAATGCAAGAGAGTGGAGTACTGGTCCTAATGGTACTTATAATCTTGATACTTTTAGAGATTTGAAAAGGGATAGTCTTTCAGAGAGAATTAAAAAGTTAGAGATTGATATCCGATATGCTGATAGGTCGGGATATTCTATAAAAAAGAAAGCAAGGCTTGAAGCAAAATTGGCTAAACTTCAAATACGATTAGATGCGTTGGATGGCAAGGACCGCGAAAGACGAAGTAAGAAATACGGTGTTACTTCACCTCGCCTTAGTGATTCGGAAACTAGCGACAGGCCTGCGGAGGTCTCTATCCCTCAGCTTCAAGTTGTAGATGTGGCTCCCAGTATTGAAAGAGTCAAGTTGCCAACTCTCTCGGAGCAACGGGAAACAAAACTTAGAGAAGATTTCTACAGCTTTCCTACAAGAGTGGGGTCAGATCTTGCATGGCCGTCAACTAGCAGCAGTCTAGATGCACCAGATATTAGAAAGGATATGTCGACTTTTGATTATCAGGCCCAGAGAGAATCATCTTCTCTTGTGCCAGTTACCGGAACTAAAGAAGAGAGAGTTCGCCTATTAGAAGAGAAACTTAGCAAATCACAGTCCGTTTCAAGGGCCTACAATATAGTTGATGGACAAAAAATCTATCGAACAAGATCTCATTCACCTGTTAATGGACTCCCTGTTTATTGGGAATTCTCTAACTCAGGTCTTGGTGGTAATACTTACTCTTACAGTGATAGTCGCTTAAGTGATGATAAAGCTTGGCACCAAGATAATATGCATTGTAGTGACAGCAAAGGAGATCCTGGATTTAATTTAAATAGACTTGCTGATTGTGGTGGGCTCGATAGAACCCAACTTTCAAATCAGGATCTATCAGGAATTTCAATGAAAGGCATTACTGCCAGTAGTGCACAGTTTAACTGTTCTAATTTCAATTCAACAAAATTGCCGAATGGTAAAATGGTTAATGCAAATTTGATCGGCCTCAACAGAGATTGCACATTCAATAGTGATGGTTCATTTAGTGAGGGTCCTGATTATAATAAATTAGAAGCTAATACCAAAACTGTTTTTACTAACGCTAATCTCAGTGGTGCGATTTTATACTTGGCAAATTTAAGAGATGCCGACTTATCAGGCGCTAATATTCGAGGAGCTGACTTTCGAAATACAGACCTTAGAGGTGCCAACCTAGAAGGGGCAATTTTAAGATATGAGCCTGCGATGATGACAAGTAATAAATTTGCAGGAGCAAAATTTGATATTAAAACCACAAAACTTCCCACTATAGAGGGACATAGTCGGGGTATGACAATTGTTGAGGCGATTCAGTATGGGATGATTCCCTACGATGGTGAAAAGCAATTGTCCATTGTTGCCGATGTTACAAAACCTATATGTTCTGTTGGTCAAGAAGAAGAAAGATCTAACTGTACTGCCCTTCCACAAATTACCTTTTATGATCCTATAAGTGGAGAAATTCACGAGAGTGGAAGTACTAGAATTCCCGTTGGAGAGCAAGCGACTGCAAGAGATATTACTTTTCTCAATCGTTATGAAAAAGCCGGAATTCTTGGAGCCGACATTAAATCGGGAATTAACTTCGAAGATAGTGCTATTATTTTTAGAAAGGCAGACGTAGAGGCGATTTCAGAATAAGATTTTTATTATATAGCAATAGCAAGGCATCCTAATTCAAGGATGCCTTTTTATTTTTTCCGCATCGCGCGGATTGCAAATTCTTAAGTCCTGAGACGCATAGAGTAGTCAAATTACCTATGATACCCATTAATTCTTACAAATTAGACCCATTATTTCGCGTGGCAATTTGCTATCTTATCGCAACAAATCATAGACTCCTACCGCAATAAAGCTATAGAAAATAGTGCTAAAGGAGTCTATTGGTGAAGACGTTTCTTCTAATGTTTTTCTCTATTATTCAAGTGAGTGCTTTTGCAGGTCAGCTTGGTTTAAGTGGAATGGTTTATGGTGTTAAAAAGGTTTCTTTAGAACAAAACCTGGATGTAAAAGGTTACCACCTTGTTTTAAACAAAAAATTATTGAATAAGCCATTTTTGATGACAGCATCAATTGTGGAAGGACCCCCTGTAGCTCTTGGCGATAGTCTTCACCCTAAAGTCGTTTATTTTAAAAGACAGGGAGATAGACTGTTTTTATTTGAAAATACATCGGGGATAATTATATCTGATTCTATTCCGGCTCAAAAATTAGTGATGGATTTTTCTATTGTTGAAGAAGCCTCCGAAGAGCTAGTTTTTGATTTTAGAATGGGAATGGATAAGCTTATTTTTCTTGAAGGATTTTATTCTGATGGAAAAGGTGAAGACAGACCTTCTGAAGGTAGCTTTAAAATAGAATCGAGTTATTTAAATAGAGTTGAAGTCAGAAAAGAAATTCTCTTCATTGATCAAGCAGCTCTTGTTAAAAGACGTGACTCAAAAGGCAAATTTTCTGATGATGCTATTCAAATTAAATATACTTTAAGAGAATATACTAAGAGAGTAGATTTTCCTTCGAAAGAATCTTTGAGAGTTAAAAAAGTGGGATTTTTTGAAGTGGCTCCAACTTTTCAGTTGGGTTCAGGAAGATCAAATATTAAAGTCATGAAATTTGATATTTCAAAACCAGTGACTTACCACATTTCAAGTAATATTCCGAAAGAATTTGTTGGAGCTGTGAGATTAGGCATTTTGTACTGGAATAAAGCATTTGGAAAAGAAGTTCTAAAGGTTGAAACGCTTCCCGCTGGAGTAACAGTTCACGACCCAGGATATAATATTGTTCAGTGGGTTGATTATGATTCTGCTGGATTTGCTTACGCAGATATGCAAGCTGATCCGTTTACTGGTGAAATTATGCAGTCTCATGTTTATATGACGAGTGTATTTGCAGTTGGTGGATTAAAAAGAGCAAAAGATCTTCTTATTAAACTTGCTACTACTTCAAACGTTTCTGATGAGAGTAAAAAGAAAAGTTTTTCTTTAAAAGGTTTTAGAAAAGAGCAAAAATGTAATCATCATGCTCGCACCTCTAATTTCTCTTCTCTTGTAGAAACGATGTTAAAGCAAGATCTCTCTGAGGACGCGATTTTAAGATTTGCTCAAGATTATGTAATTAGTGTCGTTGCCCATGAAGTAGGTCATACGCTAGGTCTTAGACATAACTTTGCAGGAAATACTTATTCGAATTTAGGCTCTAAAAAATTCGATGAGTTGATGGAAGATTATATGAAAACAGGAAAGATGGACGAGAAGTTCTACGTTTCATCTTCTGTTATGGACTACATGGTAACAGCTGATGAGGTTCTTCAAGGAGCTTCAATTCGTATGGGTCATCCAGCATTTGCTTATGATAAAGCAGCAATCGATTGGGGATATACAGATAAAAAAGTGACTGATCTCAATGTTCCTGACTTTTGTTCTGATAGAGAAAAAGGAACTCGTACTGACTGTGTAACTTGGGATAGACTGGGCGATGTCTTTGATACTGCTCACCACGATTTTCTTGAAAGTTTAAGTGGCATTCCCTACAGGTTGGCCTTTACATTTTTAAGAGCAAAAGCTCCATGGGATATGAGAGATAAAAAAGAGTTAAGAGATGTGAAGCTTTCACCTAAGTCACACGCCGCTAGAATTGGTGGCGCCTACTCTAATCTTCTTTCTAAATTCTCAGCAAATGCAAAATATCTGCAAGTTGATAGTAAGTTTCCATACATAAGTGATTTTAATAGTGAAGAGATAAAGAAACTTTATGTTGAAATGCAAACTAAAGGTATGAGTGATCTTGGCGGTGTTAAAAAAGTTATTTTCTCACAATTTGTAAGTGACTCAAATAAGCCACTACCTTTCTTTGCACCTCTATACGCAAAATATAGAGAGATTATTACTAGTGATGAATTTATTTCTGGAGTAGATAGCAAGGGACGAAAATACGCATTTACTGCAAAAGAGCTTCTCTTTATGGATGACCAAGGTAAGGCATATTTAAAAAAGCTTGAAGGTTTTCTACTTGAAAAACTAGCCTCGTCACTTGGTAGTGCAAAGGGAATACAAGGGGCGAATCCAGAGCTACTGGAAAATGAGCTTTACAGAGTAGCAGAAGCTATCATCTTAAAAGATTCAGACAGAGAAGTTAAAGGTTCAGTTAATTCTAAAGAAGTTAGTGTGAAAAAATCTCACTATAGCTTAAAGCTTAGAGTCCACGCAGTTAAGCTCTTAGGCAGAAATTTCTATAAGCCTTGGTCTGATTTCAATATGGACAATAGGGCCAAACTTCAAAAGAAAATTTCGTCAAGGCTAGAGCGTGCCACAGGCACAGGGGACAAGAAGGTAAAAGTTGGTAGCCTTCCAAGAACTCTTAGAAGATGGGCGACAGAAGAATCAAATTTAATTTTAAAGCTTAAAACATTATAAAGTAGATTTGAGAGGGCCTTAGGCCCTCTCAATTTTAAGAAATGACTTCCAAGGTTAACTCTCTTTACATCCACTTTCCCGTTTGTCGTCACTTATGTAATTATTGTGATTTCTATAAAGTTAAAAGTGACCCAGATAAAATTGAACTGTCTGAATACCACCATTATCTAGAAGAGTGCTTGGTAAAGCAGCAAGAGCTTTTTCAAAGCGTTGGTGCTGAGTTTGCTCCGCTTGAAACACTCTATATTGGAGGTGGAACTCCTTCACTGTGGGGAAAAAAAGGAAGTGAGTTTCTGGCGCGAACTCTTGAGCAATTTCAAATTCCAAAAGATCCAAATTGTGAATTTACACTAGAGCTTAATCCGGGATCTTGGGATGAGGTGGGAGTAGAGTCTTGGAAGAGTATTGGTTGCAATCGTCTCTCCATAGGAATTCAGAGTTTTAATAGTGAGTTCTTGAAAGTCATCAACCGAGTTCACTCTCTTGAGGAGTCAAAATCAACCCTCGAATATTTCCACCAAAATGATTGGAATTTCTCTGTTGATATTATGTTGGGCCTTCCCTTTTCAAAATCTTTAAACCGAGATGTGATTAGTGAGATAAAGCAGATTATGATGTATGGACCAAAACATTTTAGCGTCTATATTTTAACTGTTGGCAGTGGCTATGAGCACTTTTCTGATTTACCAGAAGAGTCTTACACATGTGATGAATACGTGCGGGTTTCAAATTTTTTAAAAGATAGCGGTTTTAATCATTATGAAGTTTCGAATTTTTCCCTTCCTGGGTATGAGAGTTTACATAATAAAAAATATTGGGCAAGTGAGTCGGTGGGAGCTGTTGGTCCCTCTGCGACTGGGTTTGTTCGCAGTGAAAGTGATGGCAAGGCAGTGAGATACAAGTGGAAAGTATCTGAGCCTGCATATACTCCTGAGTATTTGGGGCCAAAAACTCTCAAGTTCGAAAGCTTATATTTGGGTTTGAGAACAGATATAGGGATTAGTCTTGAAGATTATTTTCCCCCGAATCTTCAAAAAGAGGTTCTGGAAAAGAGTAAATTCTGGGTGGAAAGTGATCTTGCATACCACAATAGTGGGCGGTTACGCCTCACTTCAGCAGGATATTTGGTTATGGATGAGATCGTGACGCGTCTTGCGACTTATTTGTAGCTTGTTTGTCTTATAAAAACAATAGGTTACGCCTAAAGAAAAGTTTCTTTTTTATTTTTATGACGCATTGACATGAAGTTATTTAGCCCCATTTTTGTTCTAAGAGCATAGTTTTATAACGCAGAGGGTTGTTATGGTTGAGGAAAGTAGCGAAGAAACAAAGGCTACAAAGGAAGAAGTTGAAAACGAGGGTACGGCTGGGATCGAAATAGATGATGGAAGTAATGGCGAAGAAGCAGCTGAAAATGTCGTGGAGCTAGATTCTGCAGAAAAGAAGGCTGAACCAGTTGAGGATTTTAAAGAGAAGTTCTATTACTTGGCTGCGGAAATGGAAAATATGAAGAGACGTTTTGATAGAGAAAAACAAAACTTGCTCAAATATGGAACTGAAAATTTATTAAAAGATTTGATTGAGGTTGTTGATAATTTTGAAAGAACAACTTCTGCTTTAAATGGCGATGAAGATGAAAAAATTAAAAATATTGCTGTTGGAGTTGATATGGTTCAAAAGCAGTTTTTAGGAACTCTTGAAAAGCACGGATTAAAGTTAGTCGAAACTATTGGAACAATTTTTGATCCAAATTTCCACGAAGCCGTCGCACAAGAGGCAGCTGCTGATAAGAAGGACCAAGAAATAGTGAAGGAATACCAAAGAGGCTATGTTTTAAATGGAAGACTTCTTAGGGCCTCAAAAGTAGTAATTGCACAAAACGTATAAAAATAATTTTTGATAAAAAAGGAGCAAAAAATGGGTAAAATTATTGGAATTGACTTAGGGACAACGAATTCATGTGTCTCTGTAATGGAAGATGGTAAGTACAAGATTATTCAAAATGCTGAAGGACTTAATACAACTCCTTCAATAGTCGCTTACTCAAATAGTGGGGAAAAGCTTGTTGGCCAAGTTGCTAAAAGACAGGCGGTAACAAATCCAACTAAAACACTTTTTGGTATTAAGAGATTAATCGGAAGAAAAGCTACAGATGCAGAAGTTAAGAAGTTTAAAGAAGTGGCTCCTTTTGAGATCATTGCAAATAAAAATAATGATGCTTGGATAAAAGTGGACGGAAAAGAAATGTCCCCTCAAGAAATTTCAGCGTCTATTTTAGAAAAAATGAAATCTTCTGCAGAAGACTATCTAGGTCAGCCAGTAACTGAAGCCGTTATTACTGTTCCTGCTTATTTTGATGACGCAAAAAGACAAGCTACTAAAGATGCAGGTCGCATTGCTGGTCTTGATGTAAAAAGAATTATCAATGAGCCAACAGCTGCTGCTCTTGCATACGGGCTTGATTCAAAAGCTGATAAAAATATCGCAGTATTTGATTTTGGTGGCGGTACCTTTGATATCTCAGTCCTTGAAATTACTTCTGATGGTGTTTTCGAAGTTAAGTCCACAAACGGCGATACTTTCTTAGGCGGTGAAGATTTTGATTATGTAATTATTAATTGGATGGCCGAGGAATTTCAAAAAGAAAACGGCGTTGATCTTAGAAAAGATACAATGGCACTTCAAAGGCTTAAAGAAGCGGCAGAGAAAGCTAAGCATGAGCTTTCAACAACAACTCAAACAGATATTAACCTGCCATTTATAACTGCTGATCAGTCAGGTCCTAAACATTTAAATATTAATTTATCTAGAGGAAAATTTGAAGACTTGATCTCTGGATTGCTTGATAGATTATCTGGCCCATGTAGAACAGCGATAGATGATTCAGGATTATCAACTACTGAAATTCACGAAGTCATTTTAGTCGGTGGATCAACCAGAATTCCAGCAGTTCAAGAAAAAGTGAAAGAAATCTTTGGCAAAGAGCCTTCTAAGGGAGTTAACCCAGATGAAGTTGTTGCAGCTGGTGCAGCTATTCAAGGTGGAGTTCTCGCAGGAGACGTAAAAGATGTACTTCTTTTAGACGTAACACCTCTTTCTCTTGGAATTGAAACTCTTGGTGGAGTATTTACAAAAATCATTGAGAAAAATACAACTATTCCATCTAAAGGATCACAGTCATTTTCCACAGCTCAAGACAATCAGCCTGCTGTTG
>Ga0257117_1001613_pt1 | contig 13046 bp, 14 predicted proteins | sample SI112_135mmetaG_FD_190157 | JGI IMG/M metagenome (GOLD analysis project Ga0257117, IMG submission 190157) | Marine microbial communities from Saanich Inlet, British Columbia, Canada - SI112_135m | ecosystem: Environmental > Aquatic > Marine > Inlet | place: Canada: British Columbia | collected... | reverse complement strand
ATCCCCTTGGTATTATATTTTCACTTGCCCAAAAGATAGAGTCACTCGATGGCAAATCAGAATCTTATGAAAGTGAAGTTAGGTCTTGTACAGAAAAAATCATCAAGGCCTATGATAGGGCAAATAAAATTATTGATAGTTTTAAGCATTTTTCTAGATATGAATCTAATGATCCATTTGAAACAATGGTTGTAAAAGACGTGGTATCAGATTCCCTTCTTCTTTGTGAGAGTAGATTTTTCTGTCAGGGGATAGAATTCTCCACTGTCGGAGGGTCTCCTGAATTAAAGTTTGATTGTCGAGGAATATCTATTTCGCAAATACTGCTGAACTTATTCAATAATGCCTGTGATGCCCTTGAGGGTTTAGATGAAAAATGGGTCAAGGTAATTATTGAAGATGGGGGAGAGCTTGTTAATATTTCTGTCATTGATAGTGGTAAGGGTATTAGTGATTCCTGTCGGGAAAAAATATTGAATCCATTTTTTACTACAAAGGCACCGGGAAGGGGAACAGGGCTTGGGTTAAGTATTTCGAAAAAAATTGCAGAAAACCATGGTGGTGATTTAGAAATTGATGATGATTGCTCAAATACAAAATTTATTCTGACGATCCCAAAAACTCAAAGCGAAGTGAGCTCTTAGGGGAATAACTCAATAATCATTTCTTTTACATCTTCTGAGAGAGCATTAATATTATTAATAAATAACCTTAGGTTATTTTGAAACTCACGGTCATCTACTTCGACACCATCTTCAAGAATAGTTGAGCCACCATAATGTTTAAAGCGATCTGGGTCATTTAGGTTTGCTATAATAAGGCTAATATCTTTTCCTCCTTGGATGATATTTCCAAAAAATCGCAATTCAAATCGAATCACCTTTTCATTTTTTACGACATAGAGAAGGTCGCAGTTTTCTCCGCCTTCAAGCTAATGGGTTTCTCCGGAGGGGCCTTGCTTGGTATTAGTGAAGCGAACAGGCTTCATTTTTTGTGCGCTTATTTCTCTGAAAAAATATTTTGAAACAACAATGAAAAATGATTGTTGCATATTATTGACTTTGAGCCCTATTGTTTCATTTGCTGTGTGGACTACTTCAAGGTCAAGTCTTAGATTTTCTCCTCCATCAAAACAAATTTCACCAATTATTTGATCCCCAGGTTTAAATGTTTCTTCAAATTCTGAGACTTTTAGGGCGAGACCACTTGTGCTTATATTTACAATTTTTTTTAGACTTCCTTTAATATTTAAAAAGACTCTGTTGAGTGGAGCGTAGACAATACGGGGCTCTCTTTTTACTTGGTCGTTCATAACATGGCCTTCTTGCATAGAATGAGTAATGGGAGGATTATAATATTTAGATTGGTTTAAAACAAGTTAGGAAGTGGTTCCTCTTATTTAAAAAAGTCTTTTATTGAATCTGATAAAAACCTGATCCCAGCAGTATTTTTGTTTTCCACCCTATAAATTACAGAAATTTCATCTTTATAGCTTGGCGCCCCTGGTAGTTGCTTTAATTTTACACCGCCTTCATGTGGATTTGTTGCAACTCTTGTTGGGATGATACCAATTCCAGCACCTTGGGCGGTTAATGATGTGATAACCTCAAGATTACTTGAGGTTATCGTTCGAGAAAAGCTGATTCCCTTTCTTTTTAGTTTTTTAACAAGTGACTGAGACTGAACGAGCTCGGGGTCATAAATTAAAACAGCACTTCCAGATTTATGATCAAGACATTTGGCCTTGCCTCCACTTGTCCAAAGTGTGACCTGGTCTTCACATAGTTTACTAATGATAAGGTCTGGGTGTCTAACTGGGTTTACCACAATCCCTAAGTCTAAGTTTAAGCTAATAACTTCTTCTGAAATTTTTCTAGAAAGATCGTGCTTTAAACATAGTTCTAACTCCTGGTATTTTTCGACAATTTCTGGGACAAAATATTTTAGTGTATAGAGTGCGACAGATGGGTGACATCCAATAGAAAAACGCCCTTTGATTTCATTAGAAGAAGAAAACGCTGAGTCTCTTATTTCTTCCCATTTCTGAATAAGGCTTTTTGAGTTAGTCAAAAGAACTTTTCCCGAGGTGGTGAGATACACTCCCCTTTTAGTTCTGATTAAAATATCAACTCCAATAATTTGTTCTAGTCTTTTAATCGCAAGAGAAAGTGAGGGCTGTGAAATTCCTAATCTTTCTGCTGCCCTCGAAAGGTTTTTTGAGTTGGCGACTTCAACAAAATATTTTAGATCATTTAAATTGGGCATCATAATTTTCACCTATGGAGGGGTTGATTGTCATAGTCTACCGGTAGTACCCCCAATCTGGGTAATTGTCATACACTTTCTTGACTTCATGGGCCTGCTTGGCTACACATAGTGTTGATCTTTTTTGTGCAGCCGTAGCTTAGCTGGATAGAGCACCTGACTACGAATCAGGAGGTCGTACGTTCGAATCGTACCGGTTGTGCCATTTAATCTCTCAGGTTGGTTCTATAGGACCAGAAAATAAAGGCAAATGATGCTGAGTGCTAATGGGTTCCCCTGGGATCCATGGTTTATGAAAATGGCCCTTGAGCAAGCCGACCTAGCTTTTCAAAAAGGCGAAGTGCCCATTGGCGCAGTTATTATATCTAAAGAAAAAGAAGTTCTCGCTAGCTCCCATAACCTAAAAGAAAAAAACTATGACCCATGTGGTCATGCTGAAATTATTGCTCTTAGGGCCGCTGGTAAAAAAATTGGGAACTGGAGACTAACTGATTGTGATATTTATACCACGCTAGAGCCTTGTACTATGTGTATGGGGGCCTTAGTCCAGGCCAGGGTGAGAAGGGTGATTTTTGGGGCCTTCGACCCTAAGGGTGGGGCCATCAGCTTGGGCTATCGTCACTTTGGTGATCCTAAACTTAATCATCAACTTTCCATCATTGGAGGTGTTGATCATTACAAATGTTCTAAAATGTTATCTATGTTTTTTAAGCAAAGGCGACTCGGCTACAAATAGTGGTAGTTTTCCCCCTATCTAGCAGAATTTGGGGAAAACTATAAAATATAGTCATGAAGAATTTTATCTCAAATTTAAATACCTTAGATCTTTTTGAGAAAGCAGAATATTTTCACATAGGTCATTTCATTCTCAATGTATTTGTTTTGATTGTTGAATGTGGTTACTCAAAAATTGGTATCATCGATTTTTTTACTTACTTGGCCCTACTTGTAGTTTTCTACAATCTATTTACTAAGACCCTAAAAAACCTCTATTACACTTTTTGGACTTTCACATTTTTTATATCCATATATTTAGTAAAAAATAGCATCTATTATTTTTTCTCTGATCCATTCCCGCAGGTTGGTCTGATTTATCTTTTGAGTTTGATATTACTTTTAATTGAGGCCCACAGTATGTCCTCTCCCTTTTTCTTTCCTCGGATCAGATGGTGGGAATATGATTTTAGATATCGTGGAGATTTAAAGGTTGAAGTTTTTAGAGTTGTTGAAGATTTAAATCTTGTGGGAAGGCTCACTGACATAAGAAGAAAGGCTGGCTGCTTAGTTTTGTTTGAAGACCTTGATGTGGGTGAGAGAATTCAATTGAAGCTACCTTTTTTAGGTAAAGAGGCCGTTCTGAGAGTAAGGCTTATGAGTAAGAGGCAATACTCATTGGGGCGAGGTCTAACATATGGAGTCGAATTTATTTTAGACTCTGAAAAAGAACACAGAAAATTTCTCAGGCTTATGCGTTACTGGAAAGTGAGGAAAAGAGCTAAAATCCGAGGGAAGTTTCGTAATTCAAATGCAGGCGATGCATTATCAAAGAGCTCCTAGACTCTCAAAAACCAATATGTTAAAAATTGTTGTTAATTTTCAACGGAGAACTGGCCGAGTGGTTGAAGGCGCGCGCTTGGAAAGTGTGTAATGGGGCGACTCATTCGGGGGTTCGAATCCCCCGTTCTCCGCCACCTCCTGGGTCAAAACATGCCTGCGGCATGTTTTGACCCAGAGAGGTAAGTGACTGAGGGAGACCCCGAGTCTCCCGTGAATCAAGCACCTTTTGCGGCAAAAATGCGAACGAGCATTTTTGAAGCTAAGAGGTATGTGAAGAAGGTGGACTCCCCAGTCCACCGTGAATCAAGCACCAAAACTCCCAGCAACTTTAAACCCAGAATCCGAAAAAACCCTAAGCCCATCTCAGTGTTCGCTGAAAGACGCACACCCATGAATATTCTAATGCCGAGAGGTATGTGATTTTATAAGGCGAGTCTCAGTTAGCCTCTAAATACCATTTAGCATTGTATTCATCTGTATTTTTTGGAGTATAAAAATTTTGGCAAGTTACCCTTTTGAAGCCTAGGTAGCTTGATGAAGCCTCAGCAGCCATTTTAATGCATTCTTCTTTAGAGCTGTAAATCGCTTTTGCCCTTTGGGCGCTAGTATAAGTCATTTTAATATCAGAGGACATTGTTCGTATGACTACTGTAGTTGCTATCATCCCACTTGAATCCGAGTTTGTGTACGAAGGATAATCTATTACCTCTTCTGCTGAAATAGAAACTGAAAGTAATACTATTAAACTCAATACAATTTTTTTCATTGCTTTTCCCCTTGGTTTTTTTCTTTGAAACTAGGGATTAGCTATAGGTAAGTATACAATTCTAAATTTTTTACACTCATGCTAACTAAAAATTCATAAAAAATGCAAAGGCTGTCCCAGCATCTAAGTAATTCTTGAAATTCAAGGCCTGAAAAACCCCTCCCAATCTGATAAACCCTAGAGGCAACAAACCCCCCAGGAGCCAAAAAATGGAATCATTCATAAAAAACATAATAAAAACCCTAACCGAAAACGGCTTCCCCCAAAAAAAAGTCTCCCTCCCTACCGAAAAAATGTACGAAGTGGCTGACAATAAAGGCCTTAGCTTCAACAAGGTGATGGAAGAAATGAAAGAACATCACAATATTGACTACAACGTAGACGGAGAGAGAATTATTTTCTCAGATCCCACTCCTGCCCAAGAGGCTCCCACCGGAAATATGAGCCAGGCCGAAATGATGGCCCAGGCGCAAGAGATGATGAAAAACATGGACCCCGAAGAGCTCAAAAAAATGCAAGAAATGTTCACGAATATGAGCGACGAAGAAAAAGCCGATATTATGAAGAAGGGAAAGGACATGGGAATAATCTAAGCTGATGTACTGAAGTTCCCCCGCGTCATTGTGAAAAAATTATATAAATTCGGGCTTTTAACCTGTCAATTCTTCCAATTACGGCCTTAGTTTTTGCCAAAACTCCCCCGGCCTGATATCAAGGCGCGGAACATTAAATTTTGATTAATCGGGGGATTAATGTCCAGAGTATTCATCTTTATAATCTTGCTAGCAATAACGTCGCTTGCGCACTCACAACTACGTGAAGATAAAAGTGTTTATATTGGCGAGGCCATCTCCGTAATCAATATTGAGCTTAGCTCAAGCCCAGGCCCTGCTGGCCACACCATGAAAGATTTAAATCGTGATGATAGTGAGAAGGATACTTTTGTACCGGTTGTATCCGTTTCGTTTAAATCGGATAGCTATCCAGGAAAGTCTTTTGCAGGCGAGATGAAAGTTCGAGGGCAAAGTACAAGGGCAGGATCAAGAAAATCTTTTAAGATTACACTTCCCAAAGGGGCAGAGAAATTTTTGGGACAAAGAAAAATTCACTTAAATAGACACCCATATGATTTAACGAGAGTGAGAAATAAACTAAGTTTTGATTTATTAAAAACTCTTCCCAATATGACTAGCTTAAAGACGAACTTCATCCATTTAAAAATTGATGGCGAGGACTATGGTTTTTACACTCAGGTTGAACACACTAGTAAGGGATGGCTTAAATCAAGAGGCTTGGACAAAGAAGGGCATTTATATAAAGCCGAGAGGTTTAGATTTAAAAGAGAAGTAGATAAAATAAAACTTAAGTCTGATCCTACATATAGAGTAGAGGACTTTGAGGTGGCACTTGAGATTAAAGGAAGTGACGATCACGCGCCCTTGATTGAAATGCTTGATGCCGTTAACAATAAAGGTAATTCATTTGAAGCTGTTTTTAAAAAGCATTTCGATGAAGATAATTACCTCGAGTGGTTTGCCACAACAATACTATTTGGAAATGCAGATACCAGCAGTCAAAATTTCTATATTTATAGTCCACAGGCCTCATCAAAGTGGTATTTTCTCCCATGGGATTTCGATGCCGCTTGGGATTTTTATGGTCAACCAGACCAGTTGAAAAATAAAATGGCTCCTTGGCATTTTGCACTTGGTAACTGGGGAAATGTTAGGCTTCATAAAAGATTTTTTGAGACCAAAGGTTTTGTCTCCAGGCTTGTTAAGAAAATCGAGGAACTAAAGGTTGATTACTTAGGCCAGGCCAAAATTCGCGCACTTCTTGATAGCTATAAACCAGTAGTATTTTCTGAAGTAAAAAGAAAAAGTGAACTAGAGCACTTACCTACAATTGGATCAACTGACGGTCAAAAATTAAAAGAGTTTGAAGGCGAGTTCAATAGACTCGAAAATGTTGTTGAGAAAAACTATAAAAGGTTTATGAATAATGTAGAAAAGCCAATGCCGGTTTGGATGGACGAGCCTGAGAAGAAAAGTGGTAAGAAGCTCTCTTTTTCTTGGGAAGATTCATTTGATCCTCAAGGTGACCCAGTAACCTATACTGTGCAAGTAAGTAGTGGACCTCTTTTTAGAAAGTCAGATCTTGTTTACGAAGCAAGAGCGATTAAGGACCATAAACACATCAGCACCAAGAGAATCCGGGGTAAGAATTTATTTTTCAGAGTTCTCAGCGTGGATGACAAGGGAAACTTTGAGGTGCCCTTTGACGATTACTGGGACAAAAAAGCTGATAAAGTCCTGTGGGGCCTGAAAAAGTTATAGCCATGCCTCTTTGTGTCATGACAACAAATTAGAATTCAGACTAAGATTCAGCCGTGGTCCAACCTAGACAAGTATACGGGGGTGAACTCCGCCAGGTCGGGAACGAAGCAACGGTAGCCAATCGGTGCTGTGTTTAGTGTTGGGCCACATTTCAATCTCTTTCATTCTTTAATATTCAATGACAAATCCTTGCAATTGCCCCCTTGCAAATTGACTTTGAAACGGTTGGTGACTACTCTACCCCTCTTTATGCACAGTGTTTTGGCGCGCAGTTTCATATTGGTGCACAATTTATGGAACAGTTGCCTGACAGGGGGTCACTGCATTTATGGGCTATCAAGTTCTTGCCAGGTCATGGCGACCAAAGCTTTTTGAAGAGGTAGTGGGGCAATCCCATATCGTTCGGTCGTTAAGAAATTCTATCCAAAACGATACTGTGGGGCACGCTTACTTATTTACGGGTACCCGGGGAGTAGGAAAAACGACGTTAGCCAGACTTTTTTCAAAGGCCATCTGCTGTCTCAATCGATCTGATAATGGAAACCCATGTCTCACTTGTGACTCATGTATAGAAGTTGATAAAGGGACAAGTATAGATGTCCTGGAATTTGACGGCGCTTCTAATAACGGTGTTGATCAAGTTAGAGAGCTCATTAGTAATGTCCAATACCTTCCAGTACGTGGAAAATATAAAGTCTATATAATTGATGAAGTCCATATGCTGTCTACCAGTGCATTCAATGCCCTGTTAAAGACTCTTGAAGAACCTCCTGCTCATGTGAAATTTATTTTTGCAACAACAGAGGTTAATAAACTATTGGGAACAGTGCTTTCAAGATGTCAGCGCTTTGATTTTAGAAATGTTTCAACACCTATACTTGCATCTCATCTTGAGCGTGTTTGCAAAGGTGAGGGCATAGGCTTTGAGTCTCCCGCTATCTTGGAGCAAATTGCATCCATGGCAGGGGGTTCTGTTAGAGATGGTCTCTCACTATTAGAACAAGCACTATGCTACACCAAAGAATCTTTTATTTCTGAGGGTGAGCTTGTACATGCACTAGGCCTTGCAAGAAGTTCAGTAATTACAAAATTAGTTGAGAGAATGCTGTCTGAAGATGTGACAGAAGTATCACATATTTATAGAAGCCTTCTCTGTGAGAATGTTGAAGTAAAAAATATTGCAGTGGATTTACTAGATTCTCTTTATCGCTTTATTCAAAATATGGATAATTTTTCTTATATCGAAGATAATTTTCACATCGAAAAAGAGGTGTGGGAGAGTCTGAGTGCAGCAGAGCTCTTTTGGATTTACGAAGTGCTTGTTAAAGATATTGAGTGGATGCTCAGATCTATTGCTCCAGAAAAGACTATGGAAATAGTTCTCCAAAAAATTACTCTTAGGGGAACATTTTTTAAAAAAGATCTGGGGAACAAGGTTCATTTATCCGGCAATTCAGAGAACTCTTCACATCAGGGTGAACAACTTTTAGCTGGCGGTGAACAAACAGGTGATTTGCCTGAACAAGTTGTTACTGTTTCTGTGCAAATGCAAGAAAAATGTGAACAACCTATAGAAAATTGTGAACAGACTTCGGCAATACCTGAACAAGTGCCCACAAGCCTTGAAAAACCATCCGAAAAATTTGCAGAAATGTTGGCCGGTCTTGAAGATCCTGCTCAAAATGTCACTCAAGTGGTGGATAGTCACCAACAAGAGAAAGAAAAACCCGAGCAAATATTAGAAAAAACTGAACAACTTTCAGTTAAAGCTGAACAACCTTCAGTTAAACCTGAACAAGTTTTAGAAAAAGTTGAGCAAGTAATCGAAAAACCTGAACAACCTCTTGCTGATGGAGCGGCCCTATTGACCGAGATTCAAGATAGCAGCGTTGTTGAGCGTGTGACTACTCAGGATGGTGATGGCCATGAAAAAATTGAAGCAGCTCCAGAAAATGTGGAAAAAGAGAAACCCACTGAGCCAGAAGAAAAAAACTGGGACAACTTTCTAAGACGCCTTTCTAAAAAATATCCTGCAAGTGCTGCAAATATTGAACAAGGTAATATTTTAAAGGGGCCTTTAAAATTAGATGGAATGATTCACATTGAGCTCGGTTTCCCACCTGAGAGTAAAATTTTCTATGATTATTTAGTAGATGCGAACACAACAAAAAGATTGGTAAGTGAAATTTCGCAATATTTTGAAGAAGAACAAGCGAATGTAAATTTAGTCTTTACGCTACTTGATGAAAAAGAGAGAGAGAAGACTGGATTTTTATCAAAAGTCGAAGTTGAAGACAAAAAAAGAGATGAGCTTACTCAAATTAAAAGAGAAGAGTTTCTAGCAAATCAATTTGTTAAAGAAGCTCAAACTCTATTCGACAGTAAAGTTGATAAAATAATTGTAAACGAAAATAAACTGTCCTGAGGGTCGAAATGAAAAATATGAATCAAATGATGAAGCAAGCACAACAAATGCAAGCGAAAATCTCAACACTTCAAAATGAGTTGAATGACCGTGAAGTTGAGGCAGCTTCGGGCGGAGGAATGGTTAAGGTTAAGGTTAATGGAAAGCAAGAGCTTCTTTCTATTTCAATTGATAAAGAATGCGTTGATCCTTCAGATGTTGAAATGCTCGAAGAGCTTGTGAAGACGGCCGTTAACCAGGCCATGAATGAAAGTCAGGAAATGGTTTCAAATGCCATGTCCAAAATTACAGGTGGAATGAATATTCCTGGTTTATTTTAGGAAAAAGATATTGAAGTTACCAGATCAAATTCATGATTGTGTCAGGTCTTTCAGCCAGCTTCCAGGTGTTGGGCCTAGAACCGCAACAAGACAAGTTTTATCAATTCTAAATTGGAGTGTGAAAGAGAGAGAGTTACTAGCTCACTCTATTCAAAATCTTTCTCATATTAAACACTGCAGTGAATGTGGAATGCTTTCAAGCGAATCACTTTGTAATGTTTGTCAGGATTCTGAAAGAGTTAATAAGAAAATTGTTTGTGTTGTGGAAAATGTTAAGGATCTCCTGGCCATTGAAGATAGTGGTGAATTTCAAGGAATTTACCATGTACTAGGTGGAGTCTTGAATCCCCTTCTTGGTATCGGACCTGATGAATTAAAAATAGATAAATTTTTTGCGCGAGTTAAAAGACTTGATATCGCTGAAGTAATATTGGCCGTGAACCCTTCACTTGAAGGAGACGCAACTTGTTCTTATATTAAAAGCTCAATAGACAATAGTATTAATGTAGAGAGAATCGGCTTTGGTGTTCCCATTGGTGGCAGCCTTGAGTATTTAGATTCTCAGACCATTTCAAAGGCCCTCGAATATCGAAGGCCTATGTAGGATATTTTTGTGTTTGAAAAACAATTAAGCTTGCCACATTTAATTGAAGAGTATTTGGAGTTTCGACTGGAGAGAGCTGAATTTCAAGGCGCTGAATTTTTTGTTATCAAACAAGATGGGCATCTTTTATTTAAAAGTTTAAAGAGTTCATCTGCAGCAGCAATAGGGGCCCTTTGTGCTGGTGCATGGCAAGCAGCAAGCGCAATCTCTGGTTTTTTTACGCAGCCTACAGATGGAGTTTTTAGGTTAAGCTTCGATCAACCTGGGTGCGGCATCTACGTAATTCCATTGACAGCAAATTCTTATGACCTATATATGGGTGTTCTATTTGAAAATGTAGATAACCCTGGCAAGTTGAAAAATAAGGTTCGAACTCTTTCTGTGGAGCTTATGATTTATCTTGAAGAAAAACAGATTACAGAGGCTCCCGAAACAAGTAAAAGGGATGAGTTTCTTTTTAAAGATATAAGTGATGATGAAATTGATTCACTTTTTAGTATTTAAGGTACGCTATTATGTCGTTTGTTAACTACCAGACTAAAGAGATAAATTGCAAAATTGTATACTATGGTCCTGGGCTTGGTGGAAAAACAACAAACATTCAACACATCTATCAACAGACGAGTAGCGACGTTAAGGGGAAAATGGTCTCCTTAAACACCGAAAATGAAAGAACACTATTTTTTGATTTCTTACCACTTGATTTAGGTGAGATAAGAGGATTTAGAACTCGCTTCCATCTTTACACTGTCCCAGGGCAAGTCTTTTATGAAGCAAGTAGAAAACTTATTTTGAGAGGAGTGGATGGAATTATTTTTGTTGCAGACTCTCAAGTTGAGAGAATGGAAGATAATTTAGATAGCTTTAAAAGCCTTGAAGATAACTTAGTGGCACAGGGTTATGATTTGGACAAGTTGCCTTTAGTACTTCAGTGGAATAAAAGAGATCTACCAAATACTTCTTCAATAGAAGATTTACAAAAAAGAATTAATAAGAAAGATTGGCCGGCATTTGAAGCTGTTGCCACTCATGGTGATGGAGTTTTTGAAACTCTTAAAATGATTAGTAAGTTAGTATTGTTAAATATTAAAGGGGGCCTCGAGTAATTCACTCGAGCAAAACGGTTTGTTGTCATAGAGGAGGATGCTATGGGACAAAAAGGTCTAAAAGAAAAACATATCTCTTTTTTAAGAGATACTCTTGTAAGAGAGAAAGAACGTTTAGGGTTGAAGGATATTTACCTATCTGACGATTTTAATTTAAATGAGGAAGACAGAAGCGATGAGGTCGACCAGGCCAATGCTGATGTTTCAAACTCTGAAAGACTTAGGCTTAGAAATAGGGAGTTATTCTATTCTAAGAAGATTGGTTCTGCGCTTGATCGTATGAGTCGAGGGGAATACGGCGACTGCGAAGAATGCGGTGAGACTATTCGCTTTGAAAGACTCAAGGCAAGGCCCACTGCTGAGTTGTGTATTAACTGCAAAGAAGAATCGGAAAGAGATGAATCCAGCAGTTATATTGGAAGACAAAGCAAGTCTCTAGGTAAGGCCATAAATTTAGTGGGAATTATTTAGGGCGCGTTTTCAAAGTAGATTTTATTTTATTTTTTTCAAATACTTCAAAGTAATCAGGTGCGCTTCTATAAGCGCTTCCTGATTAAAGAAGCTCGACCTGGCACCGATTAAGTGATGTCCATAGGTGATTCCAAAATTGATTGATTCAAAATAGTCTGGAAACCTGGCCATCTCAGTATCAACAATCCCATCATTTTGATGATTACTTCTAAAAATTAACTTAGTAAGCGCCATCCATGCATGGGCATCATACCAATGTGAATTGAGTGCCAGAGATGTATAAAAAGGTTTTTTTGGTAAACCTTTATGATTTCGTCTAAACCAATTCGTTTGTTTTTTATGAGAGACAGTCTTTTGCAATTCAATTCCCAGCAGATCACGGCCTTTATCAATTGATTGATAAATTCTCGAGTTTTGAAAAACTTCCATAGAGACAAGGGCTTTTAGTAGCGGGTTTTGATCCATATGCATGGAGCCCATTATAGGGCAGGCAATTGTTGAGATTCCGATAATATGTTTCTCAGAAAATTTATTGAACTTTTTCATAAAGTGAAGGCAATCAATTCCACCTTTGGAGTAAGCAATAAGCCAAAGTTTTCTTTTTGGGTTTTCTTTCACATAGTCTGCGAGTTGCTTGCCAAGCAAATTAGCATTAAAGCTTGCTCCCTTTCTCCCACTTACTTTTGGCGTTATATATTCGATGCCATAAGTATCGTGCAGGTGTTTTGCGGCCCTTTCAAAGGCATGGGTTTTATAGAGCTCGTTGAGCATTCCAGGAACGAGCACAATTGTTGAATTTGTTTCTGGAATATCAAGTAGGCTCTTATAAGTAGGATCAATATGAGTGTGCTGAATTTCATTAAAAATTGTTCTAAAAATTTGCTCTGAAGAAATAAGACCTTTTGGAATCTTTTTCCCAGATGCGACTCTTCCAACGATGTAGTTATGTGTTTTGCAATCTACAAATCCAGGATCTTTTAATGGATTGTAAAATAGAGACGTAAAAGTTTTATAGGCTGCCCTTGAAACCCATATGCCTGATCCCACCGTGTCCTTTAAGAAAGTTAGCAGATGAACGGAGGCGCTATTGTCTCTTTTATGGCTGGAGAAAATTTTAGCGAAGTCAGCTTGAAAGTCACTAATTGAAGTGGACATGGCAACCTGATAAGCCTCCTTTGAGAAGCTAAAATTCCCAA
>Ga0257117_1001609_pt1 | contig 13074 bp, 12 predicted proteins | sample SI112_135mmetaG_FD_190157 | JGI IMG/M metagenome (GOLD analysis project Ga0257117, IMG submission 190157) | Marine microbial communities from Saanich Inlet, British Columbia, Canada - SI112_135m | ecosystem: Environmental > Aquatic > Marine > Inlet | place: Canada: British Columbia | collected... | reverse complement strand
TTATTTTGTTTTAGAATTAAAGCAAACTCCTGGCTAAGTGGAGGTTTCATTTCATCAACAACCATACCTAGTGCCTGTGGAACAGACAAACCAGCTCTTATTCCATTGGACAACAAGTTGAGAGCATCTACCATTTGCATGTGATACTCCTTAACCCTTCGATCAAAAAGATAATTTACAAAGGGCTTAGGTATCTTCCAGCCTACAACACTTATCAGAACTGCTAAAAATAATCCTAATTTCCATTCTCCCAAAAATGTGAATAATAATAAGAGGATCGTTCCGAGTCCAAATGTTAAAAATAAAAGTAGGTAGGTGATTCTTTCTGGGGCGATATCAATATGCATCAACTCTAGTCTTTGCAATATATAATCTCTTGTCCCATAGGTTTGGTCTTCAATCCAATTAAATAGAGGCACACTATATTTATATACGACGATAAAGAAAAGAAGGCCTACCAGGCCTACGATCCCATTTTTTCCAAGATACTCAGTTAAAAATACGTCCACTTAAAACTCCTACCCAGTTTTATTCTTTTTGGAACCAGGTTTTGGTGCAGGGTTTTTAGCAGGAGGAGAGGGCTTTTGCCCAGGTTTTGATACTTTTTTAGCAGGCTCTTTTTCAGGTGAATTATCATCATTGGAAAAAATGCCACGAGGAATTCTATATCCCTTTCTTTCCATTGTTTCTACAAATTTAGGTATAAACCCGGTGGCCTGAAATTTCCCGGTAACCTTTCCACTTCTATCTATACCTTCTTGTTTAAAAACAAAAATATCCTGCAGGGTTATTACATCACCTTGCATTCCAGAAATTTCCGTAATATTCATAATTCTTCTAGAGCCATCTTCTAGCCTCGATTGCTGAACAACCAAGTGAACCGCGGAAGCAATCATTTCTCTAATCGCTTTTTGTGGAAGCCCTATACCTGCATAGTTAACAAGTGTCTCAAGTCTACTTATGCAATCCCTAGGCGAGTTTGAGTGAACTGTAGTTAATGATCCATCATGACCAGTGTTCATGGCCTGAAGCATATCGAGGGTTTCACCACCCCGACACTCTCCAACAATAATCCTATCGGGTTTCATTCTTAGAGTCTGTTTAACAAGGCACCTGATATCGATCGCACCATCACCCTCTAGTGTGGGGGGTCTAGTTTCTAGCCTCACCACATGCTCTTGTGGCAAATCAAGTTCAGCAGAGTCTTCACAGGTTATAATTCTTTCATTTGCTGGAATAAATGCACCAAGCATATTAATTAAAGTAGTCTTACCAGAACCGGTACCACCACTCACTACAATATTCTTATGAGCTTCAACTGCCATTCTTAAAAAGTCGGCCATATTTTCTGTTAATGAGCCAAATTTAATTAGGTCTTTATAAGAGAGCCTATTTTCAGGGAATTTTCTGATAGTAATCGTACATCCATCGATTGCACATGGAGGTATAATAGCGTGAACTCTAGAGCCGTCTTCAAGTCTTGCATCAACATATGGAGTTTTTTCATCAATCCTTCTACCAATTGGTGCAACGATTCTTTCGATTACATTTAAAACCTGCCTATCATTAGTAAATACAATATCTGAGAGCTTATTTTTACCATCTTGTTCGTAATAGATCATATGAGGACCATTTACCATAATTTCTGAAATTGATTTATCCCTCAACATATCCTCAAGTGGCCCAAGCCCCAAGGCTTCATCAATTACTTCTTTCACGATTTTATTCATATCATCACGTGAGTTGATTATGCCTTTTGTATCCTCTTTTGATAAAAGCTCTACCACTAACTTCTTTGTTTGCTCTCTCAGGATACTCTTGGCCTTTTCATCACCCTCAGAGTCCATCGTTTTTTTAAGGTCCATTTCCTCGACTAAAGATTTATGGATTCTACTTTTCAAATCAATCCAAGGCGTCAGACCTTTGCTGGCGTCTTGAGATTTCTCATCTGTTTGAGTAGCTTTTGAAGTATCAGGTTTATTGAGCTTATCAAGAATTTTTAAAACATTTTTTTGCTTTATTTTCCTAACACATTCAATCATTCCCTTAGAAAAAGCAGAGTTCCTGTTTATCAGTAGCACTGGCATTTTTTTGTTTAAGGCCATTGTGCAGGATGCATCATCTTTGGGGAGTACAAAAAATGGAGGTTTTCCAATTTGTTTTCCCACTACATCAGGCGAGACAGGGTGACCTTTCGTCATCTGGTTTAAAACAACCTGAATCATATCCTTCGGAAATAACATTGTTACAAGATTGGAAAATAATCTCTTACTTTGATTCACTGCCAACACATCAGGAGAAACAACTAAAAATATTAGAGTTGAATATTCAAGAGCTTTAAGAGCAAGGGGAGATAAGTCACCTCCCACATCTATTATTGTTAGAGGAAAAATATTGGGAACTGCCTTTAAAACTTTACCCAATCCTTCAACATCAATTTGATCAGCAAGTAATGGATCATTTGGCATATTGATTGTGGTTACGTTATTTTTCAGAGGAGCATAAAATGTTTGAAAGGATCTTGGGTCAATCGACCCACTAAATTCTGACAACTCTTTTAGATTCTTTTTCGACTTCATTCCAGTTATAAGAGTTTGATCTCCACTGGCCCTCTGATCGAAATCTAATAATAGAACTTTTTGACGATCTTCTGCTGCCATGGCAAAAGCCAAGTTCGCTGCAAATTGAGATTTTCCAACCCCTCCTTTGCCACCTATAATGCTAATTATGTATCCAGCCACTTTCTACAAATTTCTCCGCTTTCTAAATTTTTTCTTTATTTCTTCAGTACCAGCTGATGCCGATGCAACGATTTCGGGTGTTACGAAGACAACATGCTGAGTTTTACTTGAAAGGTACGACCTTGATCTAATAAATGAAAAGAGAAACTGTCCTCCTTCAACTCCGTCTGTCGATCCCCCCGGAGGATCTTTATCATAACTTATTTTATTTTGCTTAATCACGATTCCGCCAATTACTGCAGACTCCTTAGATTTTACAATTACAGTTGTGCTTAGTTTATTCTTTGTAATCACTGGTTTTTTGTCCGTTGTAAAACCTGTGACAATCCCCACACCAAGTCCAACTGCTAGCTCTATTTGCTCATCTTCAATAATTGATGGCTTTACTTGTAAATCAAACCCCGATTGGGCCTTATCACCTTTTGTAAACTCTCCTTGTCCTACATCATAAGGAGTTTCTGTATCCTTGTTGATGGTCGCTTTTTGACCATTTTTGACTAAAATCATTCCCGATTGAATCTCCCTGGCATAGCCAGCATTTTTAGCTGAAGCTAGTTTAGGCATAAGGTTTGAAATTGTTCCACTCAAAGTCCCTGTCGAGTTAGTTGTAAGACCACCATCAGCTGCTTTTCCAAACTGAATGGCCCCTCCATCAGCTCCGAGTGTAGGCGACCAACTAAAGCCAAATATTTTTCCATAGTCTTTTGTAAGCTCAACAAATTGCGTGATCACTTTTACAATTTTTGGAATTGGTTTTTTCTGCTCTTGAGTCTCTACGGATATAAAACTTGAAATTGGCTCTCTTCCCTTAACAAAGCGTGAACCTTTTGCTTGTTGGTAGAGAGACTCTATACCATCAGGTAAGTATGCTTTTGAAATTTCGATTGCCAGTTTTTCTTGAGAAGCTGAAGCTACAGATCCCTCAAGCCAATATTGTTTATTGACCACACGAACCGTAACATTTCTCATATTATTTCTTTGAATTTCTTCCTGCATTTTTTTTGCAATTGCCCTTTGGGTCATCGGTGATAATTCTACAAGTCGTAAAACATCAGGATATCTTTCGAGAACAACAGCAATTTTTCCATAGTCATGAGGAACAACTAGCTCTCCACCGATAAAAACAACCCCACCCTTAACACCAATATCTAAACCCTCTATATCGCCAAGAAATTCTTTGAGCTCAGATACCGTTTTAGATAAACTATTTGAAGTTACCTTAACCAAGTATCTAGCTTTAATATCCCCTACAGTATCTCGAATAATAACAGAGGTTTTTCCAGACTTTAGACCCTTAAATGTCATTTCTCTTTTCTGCGGAAGTAATTCGTAGGTCAGAACAGATTCATTTCCAATCTGTATTCCTTTCCCGGAGGGGGTAAAGTTAAGTTTTTCAACTTTATCAATACCCAGCACTACCTCGATGTCTTTTTCTTTTGCTTTATTCGCTTGTGCAAAGACAAGCGAGGAGACGAAATATATTGTGAGCAGGAATATATATTTCATTACTTTCTCCCTCCATTTTGTGAGTTAAAGTAGCTTTTTGCATCTGCTGCATCTTCATCTAGTACATCAAATAGAGATGTACTCTTTATCCTGACAATATCTTTGTCATCATTATTTCTAAGAGTTAAAAAAATCGGAGCTCCACCTACAGTTACTAGAAACATCAATTTTTGAGCTTGATAGGGATCTACTTCCAGTGAAACAGTATTGAAGTTGGTATATGTGTTAAGCTTCATCGCTTTAATTTCTTTTGGTGTCTTTACTCCCATTAGTGGAATCGAATTTGACATGGAAATTCCAGTTGATAGAACGAGTACATCCTGCAAGATTGTCTTTACTTTCATTTTATCTTTTCTACCACCGGCATATTTTAGAAGTGCCATTACGTCTACTCTATCCCCAGGCTTAATAAGCTTACTTACGGCCTGGCTTGCTGAGACATTTACGCCCACGGCCCTTTTCCCAAGGGAGACTTGTCTTGATAACCCTGATTTAACACCGGGGTAAGTGACTCTAGGTTTAGTAATTTGCTCGCCTTGTAAAATAGGGACGGTAGCGATTGTATTTTCAATTTCTTTAATATCTGTAAGTGCTTGAGGTGCTACAAATTTTTGAGGGACTTCTGTTATAGTCACTTTTGAATCATCTATTAGTTCTAATTCTTTTATATCTTGCTTAGCAATCACAACGACACTTTTATCACCGTATTTTAATTTATACTCTGCTTCTTTAGAAGTTATGTAGGAATAGACCATTGCCATCGCAATGCCTGCAATCACAAGACTAAGAGTAAAAGCTCTTGTATTCATATAAATCCAACCCTCGCAAAATGTGAGATTAACCCCTTATGATTTTACCAGGAATTTTTTACCTATGTTGCTTAGAGGTAAAATTGTTCAAATTATTTTTATTATCCGAGGGAAGTATTTTTCTATTGTACCACTATATTGAATTACAACTTGAGTAGTCACCCGTTAATGAACTAGGTGAAAACCCATTGCTTCTATTATCATATGTTTTTCCGCAAACCCCGAAAGCTGTTTTAACTCTTATAAACTGAGTTGTTTCCTCGGTTACATTGTACTTGTCATCGCAACCTTCATTGTCTAGCTGATTACCGAAGCTAGGAACACCATAACAAGGCGCATAGGGGCTATCTCCAACGTTTTTAATGTTCCATCCAATATATGACATCCCTATCCTTGTAACACTATTAAGCTCTGCCAGGATATGTGGCCTAGGGATAGTGGAACTGCCTTTGATTCTAGCAAAATAATAACCTCGAACGGCCTTTTGCTGATTAATAGATCCGTTAATTGATTCGGTAATACTCAAAAGTGCCACAAATAGATGAATGAAAAATGGCAGAAAGAATATAAATTCAAAGACCGCCTGACCTCTTTCATTTAGAAATTTTGGCTTTCTCTTAACATCCATTATCAAAGGCCGTCGCAAAACTGTCGCATTCATATAGTGATTTAAAGGAGCTACACACTCTTTCAAGACATTCAGCTCTTGTGGGCTCTTTTCCTAAAAAGGATTCCGAAATTAATTCAGCACTGCTTGATCCACCAACCGTTGAAAAAATGGATAAACGCGTTTCATAGGTAAAATACGCCCCGACATACTCAAATATTGAGACGTCTGAAGTTGTATTAATTTTTATTTTATTCGATGGGCTACTTATGCCAAATGCACTCAATTGAAACTTATCTATTACAGCTTTTGCTTCTCTTTCTGCATACGACTCAGCACTTTGATTCGTATTTGAGCCATTATCCTGACTTAAAAAAGTCCTAGAGGCCATAAAAGTTGCATAGTGTACTAGATATCCAGTTCCAGCATTTGTAGCAAGCTGAATGTAGAGAAATATAAAACCAAATGAAAGAGAGAAAATCATCAAAAATTCGATTAAGGATTGACCGGACTGTCGATTGTTTTTAGTTATCATATGGATCTGTCCCTACAAAAAAGTTCGTTTTTCCTTCATTTTGGTAAGTCGGATGATTTGTTCCATTATAACCTACACCTGTAGACTCATAGAAAGGACCTGCAAATCTATAAGAACCTTCAAATCTTTTTTGATAATAATCTGCTAGCATTCCATCTTGGCCCATAAGATCAACAAAGAGCTCTGACCTCAAAACACCTAAAACCATTACAAAAATCACAGAAAGTAGCATTAAATACTCAATGGTTGACTGTCCCTTTTGGTTACTTAACATACATACTCCAACCAACAATAACCCAAGCAATGAGTATTACCGGAGCAAAGGAAAATTTTGATCCAAAGTAATTTTTTAGTGATTTGTAATCTTGTAGCTTTATATAAAGAAGAATTGATTTATGATTTTTTATAAAATTTTTGATCATAAGCATACCTCCAATACTCGCAGTTGAATAAAGAAGAAACTCTGTAGCACTATCTTGAATGCTTAAAGGAATAAGAAGATAGAAAGTTGATAAAAATTTTGAATCCCCTCCCCCCATAATATTGAGAATAAAGAGAGTAAAGCCAACTCCCAGAAACCCTAACGGATAGATAAACGTTTTTAAATTAATAGAATAGGTGGCAGGTAAAATAAAGAGCAGACAAATAAAGAGTGTTATATTTAAAAGACTCCAATAGTTAGATATTTTTTTCCATTTAAAATCACCGTAGCTAACTAAAAGAAGCTCTATAAATACCAGTGAATATACAAATGGGTTCATGAGTTTCATTCGCTATTAGCACCATTTACATAGCCATTGAAAAAACAACTTTTATTGCAGACACCCACCGCTAGGTGTGAAGAAAGAACATGAGCAAAGTTCCCAATGGAACCCCCAAGAAAATCACCAAAATTACCAACTACCTTTCCAGTTATTGAAACTAGGATTATGAGTAAAAATAAATACTCAATAGTTGCTTGACCTTTGTTTTTTAAACGTCTCATAGTGTTATTTTAAAGGGGACTATATATAAGGACAGGTAAGGGAATATCTTGCCTGGCAATACCTGAGGTATTTTATCTGGTAAAATGTCTGCCTAAAACTATCTTCTAACTGCTAGTTGCTTAAGTCCTGAAGAATTTGGTCTGCTTTTCCAAAAACCCCATCTGTTAAACTGTCTAGCTGAGAAGTAGCTTTCTTCTTAAAGTTGTAAACGATAAGGGCCACTACGGCCAAGAGTAGAATATACTCTGTGGAGGTTTGTCCTCCCTCATCCTTTAAGAATTCAATTACTTTTCTCTTCATGTTCCTCCCTTAGGGTGTGCATCCAAGGAGCTTTCTGTTCGGTTACTCTGAAAATTACTTTAATTTTCACGTGACCTTAAAAATAGACTCCTCCACTCAATTATACCATGCGTCAAAAACCGACACAACACCCTAATTTCCCTCTAAACAATCAAAATTATTGAGTAATAAACGTTTTATACCGTGGTTGTTTGACATATATATATGGAGGTATAATGTATGCACGGGCCTAGGTGCTGGTGGCATAACCAGTTTCGCCCTACAAAATTTATTTAGGGAGCGGTCCCTGATCATGGTGTGCATGCCTGCCTACTCTAAATTGAGTAGATAATAGTGGGAAGCCTGAAGTGATTACTAATCGTGCCCACATGTTTTAAACATGGGCGCGAAACTCGATTTTTAGACCACCGCTGTAGTACCTAGGCTCCTTTTTCTCTTAATTGGTCCCGAATATTGACTAATATGGCTGAATTCTACATGATAGGTGTATGGAAAAATCTTTTGAAAATCACTCCCCCGTTTCTACAGCCTGGATCGAGAGCTTAGCTCTTGAAGAACTTAATATGGAGGAAAGTGGTGTAGTCCAATTTAATAACCACTTAGACCCCAATGCCATGCTTGAGGAATCATCCCTTAAATTTATGAATTCCCTCCGAGATAGATTTGAGATTTTTGTTTCAAGATTTAATGAATGCAGAACTGGGGCTGACAATACCGGCACAATCAAAATTTTCAAAATCTCAAATACAATTAATGATTTTATGCTCTATCGTAATTCATTAAAACTAGTCGTTGCAAGAAGAAGTGTTGATCTCATTTCGGTTGGTTTTCTATCAAATGCTGGGGGATTATTTTCGGCGAGACTCAATATGAATACCCCTGCACAAAATATTGCCCATGAAATCAAGGCCCATATTGGTGCCTTTAATGAGATTACATGGAGATTTCAGGGTGAAGAAGTTGCAGTTGATTCAATGGTCAAGCACTACCTTACTGAGTTTATCCAACATAGCGCCAGATAAAAATTTTAAATAAATTCAATTCCAGTAGTTTGCTTTTTCGAGGAAGACTTGATGAGCTTTCCTCCAAGCCTATCAAAAGTACCAACTAGTGAGTCTTCTACTGTTGGCAATTCTGCATCTAGGTAGGCTTCAATATTTTGTACTTCAAGTCTAAAGCTAAGACCATCATCTAAATCTATTTCTGTTGAAATGGCCCGTTCTAGTGGGAACTCCCACTTACCTTTTTGAATAAGGTCATTATTCAATTTAAAGATATTTGCATATAACTTAACAAACTCATAATAAGTCATTACATCCTTTGAACTAATATGTAATAACTTGTTCGTAATATCCCTTTCTAAGCATAGATGAATTATTAGTCCCAGGTATTGAACATCTAAAAACCCAAAACGGATGTGATCATCAATTCTTAGGGATTTATTTTTAAATAAACCTTGTTCAACATTTTCAAACCAAGTGAATTGCCTGGCATTAATGCTACGGCCATAAAAATTACAACATCTAAGAAGAATGTAGTCTAAGCAAGACTTTTGAACATAAAACTCAGCAGAAGCTTTTGTACGACCAAAAATCGTGTTCGGATCAGGAGTATCATTTTCAAAATATAGCGGTTTCTCACCTGAGAAAATATATGCCGAGGAAATATAGATAAACTTAGCTTTGTAACGCTCAGAAAACTGCGAAACATTGAAAACACCCATGGTATTTAGGGCATCAGCATACTTCTCTCTTCCCTGGCAGTCTTCAAGGCTGGATAATCCAACACAATATATCGCTACATCTGGCTTGAAGGTATAAAGTACCATTTGAACAGCATCTCGATTTAAGACATCACAGGGAACGGTTAGCATACCTTTGATAGAAACGCGATTTTCAAAATAGGTACCGATTACCCGATACTTGTCTTTCAAGCTTTGTGCGAGATTGGATCCTACGAATGAGGAAACTCCAAAAATTATGAGGGTCTTTTTCTTTTCCATCTAATTTTCCAAATTAAAACCAATTTAATTTTAGCATAAATTAAGATGAAAAACCCCCCTCACAAAAGAGGGGGACATGATGGCCACCACGGAGTGGTCACTCCATGATGATCACTTAACCTGGAGTGAGTACTCACCCTTTGCACTCTGATATCCCTTAACTGCCAGAAAGTATGACCCTTTATTCAAATAAAGAGACACCTTTTCCAAGTTACCAGTTCCGATGCTGTATTTTACTCTTTCACCACTTTCATCATAGAGATAGAGATCTAGGTCTCCTTTTTTATGTGAAAATGATAACTCAGCAGTAACCTTCTTTCTTCCAGATAGCTCAAACTTGTAATAATCAAGCTGCCCGTCACCGGCAATATTTCCATTAAAACTTTTTGGAAAGCTCGAAAATAAAACGGCATTTCTCGAAGGATCAAATGATACTGGGACCAAACCGCTTTGAGTAAGTGAGAAATCGAATTGATAATCTCCAACTGCATCACGATAACCGTATACCACAAAATAATAGCTACCAGCTTGTAGTGTAGCTTCAACACCTTCACTATTACTTACACCATTACTATATTTTAATAGCTCACCATCGGAGGAAAATAATTTTAAATCCAAATCTCCAGCAGCGTGAGAAAAAGCTATTGATCCCTTCACTGCCGCTTCACTATTTACAGTAAACTTGAATACATCTTTATCTCCCGCCTCCTCTAAAGAGCTCGATTTTTGATAGGCTGCCCCACCTACTTGCAAACCACTACTAAAATTATCACCTATGTCTTGGTCCTCTACTGGATCTTCCACAGGATCATCATCATCTCCTTCTGAATTTAGGATTCCAGGAAAATTTTCTTCAATGAAGGGAACGATTTCTGACATGGGGACAGCGTAATTCTCAACTCCACGCCCAAGTCCATTATTGCCATAACCTGCATGATGAATAGCTATAACCTTATTCAAGCTTGCTGAAAAAAGTGGACTACCTGATGATCCCCCTAATGTGTCTGCATTGTGTGTTACTTCATCAGCAACTTCCACAACACTTCCAACTGAGTACTTCTTGCTCCAATCACAGTCACGGTCTGAATAGTAATCACAGTTTTGATGAATAACGTAAACATCATCACCTGCACTCGCAACTTGAGAGCTAAGCTCTACAAACCCAAACTCGGCTCCGGGATTACCTGCACACCTTAAAAGCGCAAAATCCAAAGCACTATCATTGCCAATAAATTCAGAGCAATCGAATTTACTCCAGCCCGACTCAGGCACTCCCTTCTCATGCTTGAAAGCAGCAGTAACGCCTGTACTGTAATAACTCGAGGGTATACAGTGCCTATTGGTCATAAGGACATCTGGGCCGATTAAGAAACCCGTACATCTAGAACCCATTGCAGGTAAATCCAAGTCGGCCACAGCGAATGAATTCACCCTTTCTGGACTTCCGCCTAAGAGAGCTGTAACTTCTACCCAATTAATTTCTCCCACAATAATAGAAGAAACCTCAGGCGTGGAATCTTTGCTTGAATCATCAGATTCACTTTTATCCGATTTCCCACAACTAGCTAGAATGAGATATAATAAAAGAAAAATAGTAAGGTATTTTGGTCTGACATGACCGTGTTTTAAACTTGCCATAAATGAGAACTCCTTTCTCGCAAAATTAACCACTCGCCCATCAATAGGCGCTATAAAGGCCCGACCATTATCTCCATTACCACTCATTTCTCCTATAAAATTTAACTGACAAATACTTTCACGCGGTGCCAAAAAGTAACCACCTACTAAGATAGTCCTATAAAAATTGTGTTGTTAGTATTTTTTTACGGCTGACTTTGCTAAAATAAAGCTGTGCTTCTGGCATTAAAAAAGGAATTTTAATGCATACTAGGTTTTCAAAATTTTTCTTTCTACTATTTGTTCTCATATTTTCTCTTTCTTGTGGCAGAAATAATCAAGAGGAAGATTCTGGGTCTACTCAAAATCCAATTTCTGAAAATGGAAATTCTGAAGTCGGCGGAAATCACGCCTGCCCAGATGGAAATACGACTGAGGTGGAATTTAGAGGTCTTCAAAGTATTGATCAAATTGAGACGAACTCCATACGACTCAATTGGAACCAAACATCTGATGTAGCTCAATTCAATATCTTTAAGGCAATAAGTACTACAGACTTAGAATTTGTTAGGTCTGTAGGTGGTAGTAGGAAAAATATCTTAATCAAATCCCTAACACCCGCTACTACTTATGAATATGTTGTTCGCATAATGGATAGCGAAGGCAAGCATGAGTGTAACAATATAAAAGTTCAGGCCACGACTTCAGCGACTCCAGTATTTTCAAATTCACAATCCTTTGAATTCACCGGAACAGAACACATCGGTCTCGGAAATGGCAGAAATCTAATTCCCAATAACAAATTCACTCTCTCTTTTTGGTTTAAAACAACCCAACAGCAAAACGATAAAAGAATTATCAACTTTCATAAAAACCCACTAACTGCTGGCACAGCTGTTAATATACATTTCAAAAATACAGGTGTGGCCATTGGCTACAGAGACGAACTCGACGCTTACCAAACATACTCTCATACAACTAATTACTATGATGGTAATTGGCATCATATTGCACTTGCCTACAACCAAACTCGTTTCAAGCTATATTATGATGGAGTACTTGCTGTGAATAGAGTTGATTCATTTATTGGCATTGGTGCCTTCAGCGCCTTTATAGGGACGTATTCTGGCACTGACCGTTTTATAAAGGGGAACCTAGACGAGGTTAGCATTTGGAAAACTACACTCAATAAAACTGCTATTGAAGAGATCTATGGAACCGGAGTTCCAACTGATCTCCAGATTCATTCAAAGAATGGATCAATCGTTTCATGGTATCGTTTTGAAAGCCCTGACGACAAAGATAGTGTAAGCGATAGTATTGGATCAAATGATGGAACACCATCGGCTGCTACCAACGGAAATTTTTCGACTGATGTCCCCTAAATTTATCGATATTTCACATTGAATTGAACTCTTCGGTTCTTTGCTTTTTCTTTACTGGTGTATTCTTGTAATATCGGACGATCTTCTCCGTAGCCAATTACTTCGAATATCTCGTCTTTAATACTATATTCTGATACAAAATAATCTTTAACAGATGTAGCTCTTTCAAGCGACAACTCTCGATTGAATTCACGAGGTCCTGACATATCTGTATGTCCTTCAATGGTTATTTTTTCAATATACTGAAGATAGTCGCTAAATCTTTTAGCAAGCTTTTTTAAGACGCCTTTACTTTCCTCGGTAATAGTAGAGCTATTTTTCTTGAAATTGACCATCTCTTCAATTGATAGAAGAAATATTCTAATCTCTCTTTGTATTTCTATTGGTGTGTAGATCGTAACTATTTTAGTTTGACCTGGTTTTTCCTCAACCTTGGCTCCTGTGATTATTTTTATTCCCGCAAGAAAGCGAAAGTCATTGCTATGAGTGTTTGTCTCTCCAGCAAAATCAATCCCCCCCACTCCAAAAGCAAGATAGCTTGAAATATTCTTTGTACTTTGGTGTCTTGCCCCCAGCAAGGCTTCCA
>Ga0257117_1001606_pt1 | contig 13086 bp, 10 predicted proteins | sample SI112_135mmetaG_FD_190157 | JGI IMG/M metagenome (GOLD analysis project Ga0257117, IMG submission 190157) | Marine microbial communities from Saanich Inlet, British Columbia, Canada - SI112_135m | ecosystem: Environmental > Aquatic > Marine > Inlet | place: Canada: British Columbia | collected... | reverse complement strand
AACAGTGAACCAACAGCGAATCACACTTTGTATATAGAAATCTAATTACATTTATCGTCCCTTCTAACGATAAAACATTTGTCCAAGAACAACACTTAATCCGCTGAGAAAAAACAATATTGCTTGAACAAATGGTTGTTTTAAAAAAGGAGTAAAAGCACCTTTTCTAATTTGTCTAACGTCTTCCTGAAGTAGTTTAATCTGTTCAATAATTGATTTCCTGGTATACCTTATTCCATTACTCCTTAATCTTTGATCCAATACACCATTAGTTGCTTCTATGATATTCGCATGTAAAGATTTTAACGTTTCCTCTTTTGCTCTAATTGCTACTCTACGCAAATTAATTCCACTTACTATTGGCATGAAAATGCTTATTCCCAGAAGGATATAATATAATGTTGGCAAATTCCAATTATCAAAGAGTGTACTCCATGACAGAATTATTGGAAAAATAATATAAAAAGGATAATTTAGTATACGGTTTACGGATTCTGTTCGATCAGCAATTAACTTAATTCTAAGCCAACAATTTAAAGCTGGCCTAAAATAGACATTATGCTCGTCTTCAAGCTCTTTTAACTTTTCTTCCGGCCATATTGATTCATCTTTAATTATCTTTCTGACAAATGCTAAACAAACTCTGGTAGTATCTACCACAAAGAAGAGTAATAGAGCAGCACAAAATGCGTAGATAAGAGTTATATAAGAATTATACATTTCAATTTCTAGGCCACGAAATGGAACGTATGGCTTATCATATAAATAATATGCTGCAATTAGAAAAACAAAAAAGTAAGCCAGCATTATCCCTATGCGCCTCAAATAATTTTTCAACAAATTGTCTTTGCAATATATTTCCCAAATTTTTTTTACATCCTTAATATTATCTTTAACACGTGTAATTTCTAAATTTAGGCCTCTCAGAAAAATCCAATTCAGCAACCACACTAAAAAGGCAGGAAAGATCCAATAATACATAGTGTCATCGCTGCCAATTAATGCTACACAAATTATTGACGCTATAATCGCTATAAGCAGAACAATAACACCGATAAATTTTTTAAACGTATCAAATACCTTTTTTCTTAAAATGCTTCCATTGATATTCTTATTGCTACTATCCTTATCTTTTGTTTCTAATCCTCCATCTTTGAAGTATTTCTCACTTAATTTATTTTTATTCTTGCTTAATATAATCCAACTTCTAAACAATAAATATAAAGAACAAAAAATTGCAACTATCATTATTAATAGAGTTGGCCAGATGCTAATACCTTCTTTAAATGAAAATGGCTCTTGCAATAAAGTATTATTTATAAAACTCTCTATATCAGCTATATTGTATATATAAAAAAGAAAAAGAAAGACTCCTGCAAACAACACAAAACTAACGACTAATATCCATAAAGAGCCCATTCTTCCAACCTTGGGAAAAAGTATTATCAATAAAACTATTATTGGAAAAATACTAAAGAATACTATAAAAACATTAGTTTGATCGCTAAGCTTATAATCTTGTGGCATCAGTTGGATATTATATGGAATTTCGCTTTTACCAAGATATGAACCACTTATTAAGTTTGTTAATAAGTTTTTAGCATTATCTCCTTCCTCCTTGGAATTGGCAGTTTCTTTTGATCTCAATTGAAATGGTCCATGACATCCAATCTCATAGATTTGAGGTTTAATTAATTTATATATATCATCTTGCTTTGTGTTTTCGAGCTTATTGGAATCTGAATTCATGGCAAGAAGTGTCGTGAAGAAAACAGAAGTCTGGTAATTATCTCTAAATGGTGGAATATGTTTCTGCAATGCAGGATGCAATTGTAAATCAAAGTTTGATGCAACAACAAGATTACGTGTCCATTTTAATTCCTCAGAATGTGTAAGACGTGCATCCAAGTCTGTAGTAAAAAATAAAACATCCGGAAAATCCTTTCGAAGAGCCTGTAAAATTAGAAGTTTATCATAGTCGTCACTTCCCAGTACCCCTATAGCTTTTACACATTCTTTATTATCTCTCTTTAACTTTAACTTTTTATTTAGACTATGAATCCTTCTTCCTAATCTTTGAATATAGTCAAACTGACTATTACCTACTGGAGGGTTAAAGGATAAACTGCTTTTATTTTTAACATTTTTATTAGAACTAATATTATTATTTTTTGATCCGTTAAATGCAGCATCTTTAGTTACTCTTTCAGGCACCTGGCCATCTATACCTTTTAAGTAACTATATATATGAAAATAACGTGGTTTAGTATATCCTCTTGAAAATGCTTTAAAAAAAGCCTCCGGTATCGCTCTTCCATAAAATGTGTCCCATTCGGAAATCAATACAATGTGGTCATCTCCTGGCGAAAAACCTCGTAGTTTAAGTTCACGCTTCAGACACTCCGCCAAACTAAAATCTGATTTAATAGTACGAAAAAAACATCCATCTGAAATTCTATTCTCAAACAACTCCTTAATTGTTTTCTCTTTAATAGATAAGTTCTTAAATATCAGATCATCATCGGCGATTGCAACAGGAGACAGTAGTCTAATTTTAATTTTATTCAGATTCTTCCATGTGCTATTTCCATTTTCATTCAATTCTTTTGCCATTGACCTAAGTGTTGTGGAACTTGAAGGCCCTAAAACAGTAAATTTAGCATTTCTTAATTTCTCACCATGACAGGAATCGGTAAGATTTAGTTTATATAGTAAATCATTGATTTTGGTGAGTGGCTTAGAACCAAAAACGTCTTCATCAAGCCAAAGTAAAAGCAGTTGTGGTCTGTCTTCATTACATTCGGAATTGTCAGCTTTACCGTCGTAATTAAACCATTCATAAGGAATTCTATCAGGTAAATCAGGAACGTTTACTATATTGAAGACACTATTACTCTCCGTCTCGAAATATCCTATATGCTGAGCATCTTTTGGTGAATATCCAGAAACATCAAGAGCAGATAACACTGCATACCTGCGTCTGCGTCTATTTTCAGCATTTTCAAAGTATGGGCCTCCTCCAACCAGAACACACAAAACATTAACTTGTACTGACTTCTTCTTTGCGTTCTCCTTTAAATTTTGCGGATTGATTTTATCAGTAATTTGTGAAGCTAAGGAGTTTTGAGAATGGTATTTGTGATGTGAGTTGTTCTTATCATGCTCGTGTCTATGTACAACTTCAAATGGATCCTGCCAAAGTCGCGCAAGCACTTCTTCATCATTTTCCAACGTACTGATTGTTGAACCATAATCTGAAGGGCGTGAACTTTTCAGGTGTGGTATATTAAAAACAATCGTACCTATTGCAATCAGTACAATTACAAAACTACTGATTGGCGGTAGCCCCAGTCCATCTTTTTCCTTATCTGACATATTCCTTCAATTAGTTATATTTCACCTTATTGCTTGGTGCTGTCACCGATAAAAGTGATTCAGATCTCATACTCACAGACAACATTACTTAGTCTTTCACCTCGCCATCCCTATTCAGTTTTCGTATGATGCAGTGATCTAGTACATCAAATGAAAAATACCCAGAGCAATAAATCCTAACATCCTAACCAGAATGCAAGAGTTGTAAAACGTGAACTACGACTTTCTCTTACCTCCATAAAACTACAATATGGGCCAGCTAATCAATATTTTTATTCAGTGAACAGAACATGTCCAACATCAGACGGATCCACAGGCTCAGCAGGTTTTTCTGTTACAGGAGGCTTAAATGATTTAGTTGAAATTGTATTATGATCACCATCTATTATTACTTCTCTGAATTGCAACTTACCCATCTTATTTAATGATGATGTCTTACCGGCTGCCAGTATCCAATCTATATCACTCTCACCATTCCATATCTCCGGTTTATGTTCATGGCCAAAACACAACATATCAATCTGATTTGATAACAGACGCATAACCTTCCTTGAATCATCAATATCATGTGTCAATTTATGTGTCCATTTTTCCTGGCAGAATGGGTGATGATGAAAATACACAACTATCTTTTTACCGGAGTGTTCTGCCAGCAATTTAGCCAGTGTTTTGCGCTGTTCATCACCAACCTCACCAGAGGCAAAATGTAGTAATTGATTTTCGTTCCCCACAACTGAATCAACACCAATGAAGATGACATCGCTAATTTCATCAACCATTGGATAGAGATCTTCCATCTTTACGTTTTCATCCTTGGCCTGTTCGTTATTCAATAGTTCACCTAAAATGTGCTTTTGAAATAAATCTTGTGACTCTTCCGTATATACATTTCCCATGAATCCGTAATCATGATTCCCCGGGCATGCTAAGATTTTAAATCCTTCATCAACTAAAGGCTTAAAAGATTCTACAGCATTTCTATATTGTTGTTCTGCCCCATCATCAACTATATCTCCTATTTGCATAATTACCGGTTTCCCGTCAGGGTCGTTTGCATAATTTTCTATAATATAATCTCTGACCTTTAACCAGTTCTTATTATCCTCTTTATCATTACTCGTATGAAGGTGCAAGTCACCAATATGAAGAAATTTAACCATTTTTATTCTCCCTATAAAGAATACTATAAATTTAATAATTTAGTCTTTTTCTCTCATTTAATTTCTTTAATAATCATTAAAGATGCTCTCTTAGTCCAACATGTGATTTTGTGCTTCCATCAGACATAAGCATATCATACTTAACTCCTTTTAATACCCTTGGCCGATACTCAACAACATCTTCAATTCTTTTGGCAACAATATGATGTATTACAGGACTATCATTTTGCGAAGGTTCATCATTATCATTTACCCTTACATCACGTTGACCCAATGTCGCTTTAGCAATGGGCCACCAACGGTCTTTAGGATGTGATTTCCCCTTGTGATTGGGCTTAACAAAAACGTCCTCATAGTCAATTTTATAGTCACCATTTGACGCGTTCAATTGAGAGTAATCAATTTTATTAACGTCACAAATATTAAGATTAAGTTTTCGTCTCATAATCTCTTTCAATAGAAAATCCAACGTAATGTCAGAAAGACCGTCAAACCAGAAGCCTCCACCAATATCCGAGTGCGCTCCTGGAAACCAGATTTCAGTAACCCTGGAATCTTTATTCATTAAAGTTGGTAGAAATGCAATTCGATTTTCATCGAGCGAGAGAATATGTAATGCCTCCTGAATATACTGTGAGATAGTACCATTCTCAAAAACAACATCTGAAACCGGCTTGTCATCCTGATCCAGATTTGGCATACCAAGCGATGCAACTGTATCAAATACTGCCAGGAACCGAATGGGATGTGAGTTATTAGCACTAATACTAATATAGTCATCTAATACGGATGCAAAACGTCGTGCTATGGCGGCACCCCGGCTGAATCCAAAAATATAAATAGAATCCCCATCAACGTAGGACTTGTTCAGGTCAGAGCCTGCTTTTTTTATGATCTTTCCGACGTCTTGATTGGCGGGTGCAAATGCAGAATTAAAAAGTTGTTGAAATTTATTGCCGTAAGTACCAACCCCAGAATAATAAAAGCTATGTTGATCATTGGTACATGCATCATTGCTTAAGTTACCGCCAAAAAGAACATGAAGTTTTAGAATATTGGTAATACCGTTGTCCTCAATATCCCCCAACCCGAACCATTCTCGTTCTTGTTTAGCATCACTGGGATGATTCGAAGTACCGTCAAAACAAATCATAATGTTCTTAGGCATGACAATCTCCTTTAAATTAAATTTATTAAATTAAAGCAAATAAACAATATGAAGAAAGTGGCTATAACAACATGATTCATTGAAGTCTCCGCTGTTTAGCAATAGCCAGCAATTTTTGAGAATATTCATTCATTCTATGGTCGTTCACACCAGCTTTACCGAACGTTTTGATAAGGCGAGAAAGAACAACTTTCATACGCCAGAATATGTTAGGACTCTTTTTTGCGACTATACCTTTAAAAGATACTCCTTTACTATCAGTGCTATTCCTAGGCGCTGACAAGAAAACAAGATTTCCATAATGAGTGTACCCGCCTATCGTTCTTCGTATCCATTCTGAGATCCACAGTGTACCATTCATCGGAATTAACCTGATCACAGATAAGAAAATGAAGAGCCCATAGCCAAATGGCACTCGCGCTACGGCATCTGCAGCATTAACAATTCGGTAAACTGGAGTTCTTATTGAGAGAAAAAAATCATCATCTGCTACTCTTGGACATCCATATATATAAGTTGCACCAGTACTGTCAGAGCCTAAATACCGAGTTGCAACCAGTGCAAGCGCACCGCCTAAAGAGTGGCCAGTAATGTATAACGGCAATTCTTTGTACTTATTAAGTACTATCTCAATTTGGTCAGCAACATTCTGGTATGCTTCTAGAAAACCATTATGAATTCGTCCACCTTCAGGAGCAGATACTAAATTAGCTTTCATATCAGTGATAACATCTTTAATCGATGGTTGAGTACCTCTAAATGCAAGGACAATCATGCCACCCTCTGACTCATCGCCCAAATTAAGCGTTGCTATTAAGGCCTCTGTCCCATTTACATAGAAAGATTCAATGAATTCAAAGTTCGCTTTGCGAAGAATATTTATCGTATTATCGCTTACTGGAGATTGAAGCTGTACCATTTTTTTTGCAAGAGCTTCAAGAATATCGTCAGAATCTCCTTGTTTCACAGCTGATTTGAGTACAGTTACTAACTCTTTGATAGTTACCTCCCCTGGCAAAGGCTCATAAACAAGCCTTGAAATTTCAGCCATTATCCATGCTGTTCGATCAGAATATGCCGCTCGTTTAATTGGGGGAGTCTTGATTAATGCAGCATCAGAAAAAAAATTACTCATAATACTCTCCTTTACTTCTAATTTCAATAGAACGAACAAAGAAAATATAGTAAATCAGTCTTGAGCGGCAATACGCTCTTTTAATGATTTCAGATAGTCTTCAATTTTACCTGGTAACTCTGGCAAAACCATTTTTTCTGATCCTTGATTAGATACGTTGTTTTTCCACTTTTTAGCACCATCAACCCACGCTACCGGGTTACGCTCTCTGTCAGTAAAAGGCGGAAATTGAGCTGTTATAGGCATAGGTAAATCAACCAGGCTTCCACTGTAAACCAGAAATCCATAGTGTGGGTCTGCGCTGATATGCCTGCCTATTTTTAATGAGAGAAGTTTATAATTTTGAATACTATTCCCTTTTAACACTTCCTCCTGAAGCAAAACATTTGGACTAATTTCTTCAGTCGTAGGCCCTGCCACCTCTCCTAATAGTTTATACTTACGTTTTGAGAATAGCCTTTTGGTTATATTGTATGTACCAGGAAATGGATAGACTGCATGAGATCCCTTTGCAATCGAAATAACCGGATGATCATAAATTTTTGTGGACTTAAGTTCAGTCCAGGCAATTTTTATTCTCCCATTATTCCATTCCTGAAGAAACTTACCCTCATTTTCCGTATCCAAAAGTCCAATAGCTTGCCCTGCCAAATGTGCACCGTAAACAACATCTACAGGATTTAACTTGCCAGACTCATCTCCTTCAAAAACAATCGCCATGCTTTCACGATCAAAAATATGACCTGTAGCCATCCTGAATCTCAAGCCAAAGATCTTACCATCACCTTCATTTTTATATGCCTTGCCATCTTTTGGGTCAAAGGTATACAAAAAATGGTAGAACAGGAAGTATCTATCCTTTTCACTAAATACTCCGTTACTATCTCTTTTATATTCCCTTAGAAATGAATAGTAAATAGTTGAGTCTTTTTTGTTGTTTTTTCGGTTTTTTGCAAGTAGGGAGCGGGTACGATACCTGAAGGATCTGAAAGGATTATGCGTTTGAATGAGAGCAAGATTTAAGCTGGTCCTCCTGTCACCCCAATATGGCAGACGATCCATTATATACCTGAAATCCTTGTTAAACATTGAAACATATCTTTTAAAAATATAGTCTATTATTATGCGACCTCGAATTTTATATGTCTCTTTATCAACCTTGGGAGTTGGTGGTTCTTTATCTGTTGGTGATTTTTTATTTACTAAATATGGAATTGAAGCAGGAAAATATTCTTCCTGTTCATTAAACATAACTATAGGTGAGTATTTTAATGCAATCTGATCTAATGATTGTTCATTTCTTAACCTGGCAGGCCAACCTTTGTTAACAACAACATAAACGTCCTGTTCTAAAACAACCTTCTTGCCTTTGTAAATCTTAAATGTATACGTCCCACTGCCATTTGAAGCGGTATCAATAGTTATCAGGGAATCATTAATTAATCCGTTCTGTTTTTTGTCATGTGTATGAAGTTTCAACAATTTATCATTGTCTAAATTACCCTTATCATCAACTACCAAATGCTCATCAATTACCAGGGAGTAAGATAGGACACTTTTTGAAACTTTTTCGAGCCCTCTAACATCAACAACCAGAGTCTCTCCATCGTTTATTAAGATATCGAAGCGTTTATCTTCAATCTTCAATTGTGAGGCTGAACCTTCTTTGTCTTCTTCAGAATTATTTGCAGGAGTAGATAAATTTATCCGATCTACTGACTTACAACTCATAATCAGAAGCAGAAAGGCAAGCAATGTACTAAAGAGAAATTTGTGTTTTAACATTACATCTCTCCTATAATGATTATCATAATGTGCCTTGATCAGACCACATCTAGGTCATATACAGCAGTCATTATTCTCAATATTTTCCGACCATATCTAAATACTACATACTTTAAAACAACAACTTATTTACCAAATATTTTTTAAGTTGGATAATATGCAGTAAATATAATAATCCTGATATGTGGTATTACCCTAACTTTTAACATCCTTTATATAATTATTCCAAATCTTAACTACGTAATAAATTGGTGCATGGTCATTTATATTATCAGAAGGAATTGAATCAAAGGCACCAGTCCTCCAACTTCCCAGCACATTTATAAAATGAGAAAAATGTCCATTGAACTGGTCTATCTTTTTGTACCATTTCTGTGGATTATCATGAATGTGACCTTTGCCATCTATATACTTAACCATTCCTACATGACGATACAATATAGGTGGAGGAATCATAGTAACTATATCGTTATTATTCGTGAAACGGTATGTACAGGCATAATAATCATCAACAAAATCTTCATCTACAGCACGTGGTGACCCAAATGTATACACTCCATGAACATCGCCATAACGATCAGCAGCTATGACAGCCAGGGCAGCTCCCAGACTATGCCCAGTAAACCAAACTGTTTGACCGCTTCCAGAATCACTTTTAATATTCTCTATATATTCCTTCATGTCTTCCCAAACAAGATCAACTGCATCTTTAAAACCCATATGCACTTTCCCACCCTGTTCGGAATCAACTAATATGAATTTTGCATCTGTAACAATATCTTGCACATCATCCACCTCTGTCCCTCTAAAGCAGACAACAATAAAATCAGTATTGTGGGCGACAAAAGACTGAGTCCCTTCTTTCTTGAAGAATTCTACATTGTATAAGCCTGCTCCAGCTAAACTGTTCCTTACAAAGTCATCATCTCTAACATATGCCAGCAGTGAAGCTTCCGCTAACCACCATGCATTTACCATTTGAAATTTATTTGATGCAAAGCGGAATGGATGATCAGAGGAATTTTCGAAATACTTGTATTCTGTATTAGGAGCAAATAGATTTTCAAATGAGTAATCTGTAGGTATTGGTTTGGGTTTTAAGTTACTCACAGTATCATCCTCCTGTTATATGATGTTCTCGTAATCAATTATAATTCAAACTGGAAAATTAATTAGATTAACATTTAGTCCGTGTGTACATAATTAATATAATTGCTTATGGATAATATACTGTCTTGTTCTAAGTAAGTACTCTACCTGGCTTAAAACCGACACGACCTGCTTTTCATTTAGTTTAACTATTTACCAGAAAGATCTGGTAAAAGTAGTTCTATAAATATTACAAATAAATCAGTCACTAAAATAACCGATTCTAGTGTCGAGAGTCACGCGCTTCATTACATTCACATACAATTAAACTGTGAGTTGCCAATTGTGTGCATTGTATTTAAAGAACTTATTTAATTATCAACTCAGACCATTTGACATCATCTATACTATATGTGTTACAACCCATCCAGGCGGAGAGACATCTTCTTTCCTTTCAATCTTAACAATCCGGTAATTTAAGCCTCTACTTTGTAGAAAAATTGCAAGGTCTTGGTTTTTGTCCGGAGGTATTAAATCAGATTGTGAATCAGGTAAAAAAATATCATCTTGAGGCATAGCCTTACTCCTTAAAAGTTTTCTTGATATAATAATCAACAGCAGTTTTAACGAAAGGATTATTAGAAACCTCAGCTTGCTTTTTCGCTAATAAAGGCTGCAGATTTTTTTGATTCGATTTTAAACTTTCAATCACCTCTCTTGGAGGAAGATTACCATTAATTTTCAAATCATTTCCATCATTATCCTCTAATTCGTCAATCATTTCTGCTAAACGTGCTATGGCGAAATTAAGGTATGTAAGATAACTAGTAACATCAGTAAATCTATCGTTGTTTACAATTGGATCGTCATAATCTATACTTTTTTTGAAATCCCCAATTGACCCCGGTATTGAATCATAAAGAGGAAATGGATATTTGTCAGGCACAAGCGTATGAAGCTCATCTAGTGCGCTTTTATGCTGAGTTGCCATATTATCGCCTTGAGTAGATAATGTTCTTAATCCTTTATACATAAGCGACAAGTTGGAATATAAGATAGGGTTATATTTCAAGGATTCGGCTGATGAAATTTCTTTGAATACCTGAGGCGCCACTCTTTTTAAGCCAGATGCTGCATCTCCTGTTAATATTACTGTATCAATAGTGGTTATATTATCGTTAAGAGACCATGTATTAGCTTTATAATCATAATTAAAATAGCTTACCACAGAAGTCGCCTCACCTGGAGCTTTACCAGACTCTATGTTATTGATTGATGTCAGCCAGTTTCTATAGTCAGTTGATGTGACTTGAACCATCTTAGATATTTTATCAGTTACTAAATTAATTGCTTTTTGTCTTTTATCAGAATCCAGTATAGTTATAAAAGCTACCAAGTCACTGTAGTTCTTTTTATCATCTTGTCCTTCAACTTGTTCCAAGAGTTTGTCTAGCTTCTTTATGTCATCAGGATCAAGCTCCTGATCTTCACCCTTTCCTGGAACGATAAGTGCCACGCGTTGTTTTATACCCAGATTCGCGGATACAGGCTGTGTTGGATCACCACGTGATTCAACAGTTAATGAAACTTTTTCTGTTTCATAAAGATATACTGAGCTGCAACCCATAAAAAGTGATGTTGAAATAAATACTAAAAGTAGGATCTTTTTCATTGATTATCTCCGTATTTTACCTTTAAAATTTACATTTCTAATCATTTTGATTTATTCAAATTGTTCTTAGCTGTTTCTAAGGCATCAGGATCTTGAGCGATTGCCTTTGCAGCCTCTCCCGTTGCAACAACATGCCCGAATTGAACCTCCTGTAAACCTTTTGAGCGAACTCTGCTTACTGCAGTTAAGGACATCGCATCCTTACCATCGCCTCTCTTTGGAACCATAGCATATGTTTCTGTGTCATATCCAAAAGAAAACTTAGTAGTTCCACTGCTTGGATTTATAGGTGCAATATTAATACCCAAGTCTGCTTCATGAACATAAACCAAATGGCTATTACATCCCACAGCCAACAAAAATAGTATTAAAAATATAAAATGATTATTTTTCATTAATACACCTCCATTCTTATTCATTATTAATGTTGATGGTAAATATGCCAGAAAAGTTTTTATTAATTTCTAGCAAATAATAAGATCTTAGTCCCAATAACAAACCTATCGAATTTCGATTGGTTCGTATCGACAAACCGGTAGACTTATTCAAAAGTGCAATAGCACCGGGATTCACCTCAATTTTTGAGGTTGCTGCACGCCAATTTTCTTCGAAGAGATCAGGGAGCATATTGACTAACGCGTCTTCTTTATAAGACGATTTTGGTTGTATATAAATACGCTTTGTATGCCCAAAAGTTATTCCACGATCAACAGGTCTTGTGCTCATATATACACCCCAAGCCTCCACCTTAGTCCGATAATTATGATCATTTTCAGAATATTCAACAGACATTAGACCCGGTATGCCTACATGTTTTATAGAACAACTTGTTGGCAATATAAAAAAAAGTAAAAATAATAATTTGTAATATTTCTTTTCCTTGTGCTTAACTTTTAACCAATTTGACATTTTTCTCAAAATAAAGAGGGTAATATCTAGCCATTTGAATCAATAATATATTTCTCATAATCATGCTATCAAGAATGCTTCTAACACAAGATGATTATTACGGTTTTCATTTTTCTACATGCTAGTTAAGTAATTGGAATAGAATACTCCCACTATTATTCCACATTACTTATGTTATGAAAAAATACAGGACATCTACTTGAAGTCCGCTAAATCCAATTATATATTAAACATATTTCTGACTTAGCTTATTTGATCAATAATTTGGAACTTGGAAAAAACAGAACTTTACAATATAGTAATTCAATTAGCTGAATAATTTTCCTAAGCAACTCAACTGATTAAGTCAATGTGTTCAGATTTTTTAAAATCAAAAACTAAAGCGACTTATTGATTACACGTTGGAAACTGATTTGCAAATCTTGCTCGCAAGAAATGATTCTTTGAAATTAAGACAACTACCTTGAAGTAAGTGTTTTTAGCACTTACCTTACAACTTCTGATAAGACGAAGATATATAGGAAAAGTTTTCCTAGTTGTCAATTGTTTTTTTAGAATAACAGCTATGTAAACGTTTAACTATTGAACGTTTTAAAATTAAACAGGATAATATGTATATATTTCTATCAACCAGGAGAAGCATAATTTGCTTTCTTTCTGTAATACTTACAAAATTTGATAAGGACTGTTGAATTACTAAGCACAAATGCCATGCCGCTAACTTTTTATATTAACTGATTTTGTAAGTGCTAATCAAACTGTCAGTTACGAACATGGTGTACATTTCCTGATT
>Ga0257117_1001604_pt1 | contig 13098 bp, 6 predicted proteins | sample SI112_135mmetaG_FD_190157 | JGI IMG/M metagenome (GOLD analysis project Ga0257117, IMG submission 190157) | Marine microbial communities from Saanich Inlet, British Columbia, Canada - SI112_135m | ecosystem: Environmental > Aquatic > Marine > Inlet | place: Canada: British Columbia | collected... | reverse complement strand
ATTTTGTAATTTCAGGGCCGGCAAAGGCCTTCAAAGGTCACAACGGGAAGTTCTTTTTTAGAAATAATGAGGTAGAGGGAATGGTCTATGCGGATGGCGCCGCTGCTGATGGGGTTCCTTCACAAATCCATGGCAATAGAATTACCTGCGGCAACGATTTTTGTCCTGTGGCCTTGGAAATAAAAACTCCGGCCATTATCTACAAGAATCAAATTTTTGGAGGCAATACAAGTGGTGAGAGTATCGCCATGAGAATTCAACATAATAATGGGAAGATTAGTAATTCCCTTGTATTTAAAAATCTCATAAGTGGTGGGGCCGCGACTGATAGTACAGGTATATTAGTTGGAACGGATAATATCCAAATATTTTCAAACCAAATAATGGGAGGCGCGGGCAAGACTCGCTCGATTGCCGTGAAAGTGGAGAGAAGCTCAGCGGTCTTCTATAATAATCTCATTCATGGTGGAGAGTCCGAGTACCATTCCTATGCTATTCAGATTCAGAGCAAGGGCGTTCTTTCACGGCCTTCGTTTTTTAATAATACGATTAGTGGAGGCAAAGGAAAAAAGGAGACTATAAGTGTTCAACTTTTAAATTCAGCTGCTATTTTTGAAAATAATATTGTTTTTAATGATTCCAAGGCGAGAAGCTGCTTTTACGTACACTTCGATAAACAAAAGAAAAAAGTCGACTATATGACTCATTTAAATATTTCCAATAATAACCTATCCCAGTGTGATGCTGTCGTAGAATGGGCAGGGGAGCCGCCATTTAACTGCAGTTCTAATAACGATGGCGATAAGAATGATAGAACTTGTGGAGTTGGCGATTTAGAGGCCTCTAAAAGGTCAAAGCAATTTTCCAGAAACCACCAAACGAAAGTGAATTTTGTAAGTCTGAAAGGGCCAGATGGTAAGGTCAAAAGTTTATCTGATAATGATTGGAGGCTGCCAGCATCGGTGAACCCAAAAATTAGTGCAGGGGGAGTCAATGGTGCCAATCATGGTTGGCCCGTAAAAGAAGACTTCAGTGGCCACAGACGTACTGGAAAGGGAGCTCATGGCTGGAGCCTTGGGGCGTTTGAAGCAGACTAGTTTGCCTTTGTAACCATCTGCTCGCTGGTGCAACTATTTAAACCCTTTTTGTATTCTAAAAGCTTTCTACATTTGCGCTGGTCTTCATTGTAGAAGCTGCATTTTAAGTCCAGTGCAATTAAATCAACGATAGTGTCTCTTTTAGCATCTCCGCCATTGTAGGGATAATTGTGAAAAGTGGAGAGATGATGAGTTTTGAAGCATCCAATTAGCTCTCCCAGCTTCATGGTTTCAGTGGGGGCAATGCCATCACTGTGAAATCTTCCAGTACTCGCTTTATTTAGTGACTTATCTACAATTGAAGCAAGGTAGTAAAAAAGTTGATGGATTTTCTTATGGTGGAAGCTCATCTTTTTTTCTTCTTTTCCCATATAAAAAGCCACACTTTTGTATAAAACGTCATCTCTATCTTTAATCTCTTTGTTAAATTTTTTCATTTCGACAGTATTGGCCTGATTAAGGCCATTAACGAAATCAAGTTTGAGTTTCGCTACTTTTTTGCTGAAGCTTTTGGTGGAGAGTTTTCCAGCAATTGATTTCAATGTTTGATATCGAGCTATCGCCTTACTCTTTTCCACGTCACTCAAGCTAGATTCATTAATGAGCATATCAGCAATGGCCTGATCAAGATCGAGTTTTTTTTCTTTCATGATTTTGAGGATGATATCGGCAAGGGGGCTTCCTCCATGTGGTGAAGCGGTTGTGTATAGTGAGAGGCATTTTTTATTAAGTTGATACTGTTCAAGATATTTTGAAATCATATAGCGCGCGATAAGGCCGCCATAACTGTGCGCCACTATATGGCAATTTTGATTTGGCTTAAGGCGGTTTTTTATTTTTTGAATAGTGAACTTTGCTCTCTGATCAGTTGTCCCTCCAAACATTCCGGGGACAAAGTAGAAATCAAATCCCTTTTTTTTAAATAGGGGTTCTAAGGTTGAAAAGTCAGACCCTGCTATTCCCGAAATAAAAAAGATGATGGGTTTTTCACTACTTGCATAAAGTGTTGTGGAAAGTGTAAATACACTTAAGGCCACTAATAAAAGTGTTGATCTCATGGTTCTCTAATCCTTACTCTAGTCACAAAGTAATATATAGTAATTTAGCGAGGGACAACTTTATCAATATAGCAATCAGGATGCGGAATAATACTGGCCGGAACTAAATTGACAAGCACCTTCGCCAGTTCTAGTCTTCCTGGTCTTGGCCTTTTTCTTTTGATTTTTCTCTTTAAAAAGAGGTAGTAAGGAATCAGCGGCATCATCTTGACCTTCGGATCAGGTAGGGCCAAAAGCTCTGTTTCAGACATTGTCTCTAATGCCTCTTTCATATTAACTACTGCCTTTGTAGGTAATTCACCTTTTATTATAAGGTAGAAGAAAACAGTTCTTGCTAGTTTTTCTAATTTCTTTTCACGCTTTTCTGGATTTTTAATATGATCCATTCCCATATCGAGTGAAATTAGGATTTTATAAATAGCGGTCTTAAAGTGCTTAAAGACTCTATAGAGTTCATTAGATTTAAGAGACGCCTTAAATGGGTCATTGTGGTTAATATCAAGTCTTCCATTTCGATTAGTATCAAATCGAAGGAAGGCCTCTTCAATAGATATAAAGCCACCACCGATGAGAGTGAGGTCTTTAAATCTGATGGATATTTCCATATCAGGATTTTCGTCTGCATAGTCAAAAGGACAGTGTCTTGAGAACTTACTTACGGCCCTTATATACCTGGCCTTATCCTTAATGGTCCACTTATCCCTTTGGGCCGCTTCAAAAAAGGCCGGAAATCTCTTTTGGAAGGGAAGAAGTGCATCGTAGAAGTTTTCAAAAAAGTACTTAGTACCTATTCCAATTGGATATTCATTGGGATCGCATGACTTAAATTTAGAACATTTTTCCAAAATAATTTGTCTTTGTATTGAACACTGTTCATCGTCTTTGCAATTTTTCTCCATTCTGGGATAAATATCATCAGAGAAGTGAACACTACTCATATCCATTAGGACAACACCAATAATTTCTTCTAACTCTAGAAGGTCATTTCCGTTAGAGTGGTTTCTGAAATAATCTGCCATAAGCGATTGAGAATTTACCATTCTGATAACAGGGTTTCTCCAAAAACCCATCTCAGTGACAAAGTCTTGGTAATCATCGATAATTTTTTTAAAGCCAGAAGTGGTGAGACCTGAGGTTCCGCCCTTACTCGTTCCATATACTTTTATAAATTGCTCGATGACGTATTCCATGACACCTATTTCGATAACTCCTCTTTTACTTCTTTCTATTTCGTATCCAAAAGCTGAGAAACCTTTCTCAATAGGCATGTATTTATAGGTTTTAAGTATTCTTTTAAATATAGAATTAAGCCTATCTTTTGAAGGGTCGGCAAGCGTTAAGCTTTGAGGATCAACTTCTTCTGATCCTGCTAGGTAGTCCTCATTTGTATCGTAGAGTTTATGAAAATGTTGAATGCGATTTAATACTTCTCTGAAGTGAAAAATAACCTTTTTTATATCTTGATAAGAAAACCAGTCGCTATCTGTACCTAAAAATTTCTTTTTTGCCGTTTTGACTGAATCGTAGAGCTCGCTTAAATCAAAGAAATTCATTTCAAGCGACTCTGTAAAGCTCATCATTTCTTTTATTGTAAAATATGGGTAATCTTCACCTTCATAATACAGAAGTCCTTCGAAATCATCTAGCGCCTTTTTCAGGAACTTCATGTGAGAGTCCATACTATTAAATTTTATATGCGGTATTAGGAACAAATCTAGTATTGTTGGCCCAAGAGTAGGGAGGATATCAAGTAGTCTTTTTATTTCATCATATGTATAGAGATCTTGGTTTCCTCCAAGAAATACAACTTTAATGCTTCTCATTTTCTCAGCATCTTTTACTAACTTTTCATTGTCTTCCATTGAAATGAGTTTCAATATGGACTGGGTAGAGAGCTCTTCATATGTGTTGTTATGCTTTTTTATATTTCGATTGATAATACTCGATAACACTTTAAATCCTTCAACGGCTTTTTTTCTGTAAAAAAGAAATTCGCTCTCTTTTAGCGTATCTTGCTTACTTCTAATTTTGTAGGCCTGGAAAATGGGAATGAGTGCTTGGTTAACATCCACTAGAAAGTCGAATAGGTTGTTGAGGTTACTGACGCTAATATGGCCTTCAGATTCTCCGAAGATATGCTTATTGACAGTGAAGAGCATGGTGACACCATCAATTGTATCTCTATCACTTCCTAGAAATTTTTGTAGAAATCTTTGCAACTCTTTTCTATCAAGTAGTTCTGGATTAACTCTTTGATCAACCAGAGCATAGAAATTGAGTTTTCTTTGAACATATCTTAGTTCTGCAGAGATATCTTCTTCTAAGAATTTTCTAAGTTTACTTAGATCAACCACTGCATCAGATTCACTCATTCCAGCGCCGAGAGAATTAGAAGGCGGTGGCGGATCGTTAAAGAACTTACAAGATGAAGAAACAAGAATAATTAATAGGACAATGAATGTTCTTTTCACTAAGTGTACCCGATCGTCTAGTCAGTTAAATAATTTTTCCATCACCTTGTTACCATAGATGAAGGTTTCATGGGGAAAGTTGGAAAGATTTATATGTCTCAAATTTGTAAATTTTACAATTATGGAACTTGTCTTTTAAAAGAACCAAAAAGTGGGTCCTTCGTTTCTTTCATATGAGTTAAAAGTCTTCTTTTCATTGTTTCGATCTTAGATGAAAACTTGGATCTGTCGTAAAGATTGTTGAGTGCATCTGGGTCTTTGTCTAAATCGTAGAATTCGTGAGGAATCCGGTGCTGGAATATGCGCACCCTGTTTCTAATCTCTTCATTACTCTCTGAAGCAGCGACCATTGCTTTCCAAGTCATGCCACTTTGAGATTCATTTTTAAATATTTTAACATTGTCGGCCCAGTCATTATATATATAGGCATTTTCTTCATCGACAATCGCTCTCATAGGATAGGCCTTACCTCTTACCGTTTTATACATATAGGTAAAAACCACATCTCTACCATTTTGCTTTTGTCCTTTTAGTAGAGGTGCAAATGATCTTCCATCAAGCTTTAAATCGCCTTTAATGCCTACCAAATCCAAAAGGGTTGGCATCATATCTACTCCTGAGACGAAGTGCTCTCGATCGATTCCACCGGCTTCAGTCATGCCTGGAACCCTAATCAAAAGAGGAGTTTTAGTGCTATTTAAATAGACATTTGTTTTGGCATAGGGAAATGCCATACCGTTATCAGACAGTAGAACAATTATGGTTTTATTATAGAGTCCACTTTCTTTGAGTGCATCTATAGTTCGACCAATAACCTGATCTCCTCGGTGGACAGAGGTGTAATACTGGGCAACTTCTTTTCTTACTTTAGGTATGTCTGGCAAAAAACCTGGAACTTCTATTTCTGAGGGTTTGTAGACCTTGTCTACTGTTGGCACACTATGACCACGGGCCCGCGCTTTTTTCTTCTCAGAGTTTGAGGTGGCAAAAGGTCTATGGGGATCAGCAGAGTTAACCATAAGAAAAAATGGTTTTGATTGCTTTTTTGATTTGTTAATAAATCTTTTAACTGTCTGATAAAATTTTTCAGGATCTCGGGCCATTCCCAACTGATCGCTCCCCACTTTGAGGTCCCATGGAAATTTACTTGCTGGAGCTAAGTGTTTAACCTTGTGGAGAATTCCATTTCTGTATCCATTGTCACGTAAAACTTCTTGAAGTGTGGTGTGGGATGGATCAATTGGTTCAAAGCCAGTAGCACCCATATTGTGAGGAAATTTTCCTGTCATCATCACCTGTCTGCTTGGCTGGCAAACAGCAATGGTGACATGGGCCTTATCAAAGAAGAACGAGTCTTCTCTTAATTTATCTATATTAGGAGAGATATTTTTAACACTTGAGCCAGTTATTCCAAGGGAGTTGTAGTTAAGATCATCTAGTGTAATAAACAAGATGTTCATCTTCTCCCTTCGGACTTCCGCTGTGGCCTTCTTGGGAAATAAACGGCCTGAAAGCATCAAACTGCCTCCGGCCAAAAAACTATTAATTAAAAATTTCCTTCGATTACCGTCCATCTAAAAGAACCTTTATATTTTGAATTTCCTTATCATCACCATTTAAAAAATAAGTAATATCAGATATTGCTTCTTTTGAATCTTCAGTGAACTCGATGACATGTTTTTCATCATCACCACCTCGATAAATTTTGTAACTTGTGTTTGAGGGGTTAGTTCTCATATAGGTAAGAAGCTTAATATTATTCATTACACTGTCTCTGCCTACCAGGAGGTAGAATCTCTTTATCTTTAAGCTGTTCTTCGAGGCAATGAAGCGATTCATTTTATTTGTCTCTAGATAAAACTTTCTGGTCATCATCCTCAGTGAAAATGGATCATTTGTGATTTTTTGTTGCCACTTCTTTTTTGAGGTATAGAAGTTCGCCCCTCGGTCACCTTCAATATCTGTAACAGGTGAGGGAAAATAGCGTTTATTTCGACTGAAATACAGCTTTATACGCTTAAAGGGAAGAGGCAGCTCTTTTTTATTACGAAATGGTCCCGGGGTGATTAAAACGGCCGCTTCAAACTCATCACAATTTTGATATTGTTGAAGATAAGCAGTGACAATATTACCACCATAAGAGCTTCCCCATAGGCTGATTTTGTTATTGGGGTGCTCACTCCTTGCATGCTGAACCATTTTATCAAGGGTCAGTGTATAGGATTTCCAACTTTCAATATGCCCTTTAATTCCCGAAGACTTTCCCGAGCCAAGGCGATCAAAAGCGTAAACCGTATATCCAGATTTTGATAACTTTTCACCAAACTTATAAAACCACTCTTTGTGGCCTTGCAGTCCATGATTAAATATAATGGTGTGCCCTTGAGACTTAGTTGTATGAGCAGGAGTCCAAACAATAAAACTTATATGCTCAGAATCAGTGCACATATAAGACTCGATCCCATTTTTAAGATCATCTGAGAATCTGTTGACCTTAGTCGGTTTCTTTGTTTTTGTTAACATATTGTTTTTATAGGGTAAACACCTACATCCTTTGGAGTTATCATACTAAATTCCAGAATTCGGGGCAGTGAAAAATGAGGATTTGGAAAAGTTTCCAGAGCTATCAAAACTCTATACATGGAAAAAGTTCATGTTCTAATTTAAGCATTGATCAGCTTTTTGGATAATATTTAAAAAAATGGTTTTTTACAAAAAATGTTGGTGGTTTTCCCTATTAGATTTTTATGAGGAGGGGTTTATGTTGGTTTGTGCTTATTTGGTGCTTCGATGGGGTGAGATTGCACGCCCTAGAAAATCTCGCGAGCTTTAGTAAGTAAGGTTAAGGGGCTTCTATCGGGGTCGCCCAGACAAAGCACAGACTTTTAAAAGGCGTGATCGTTTATTGATGTATCGCTCGGGCTTAGGTTTAATTTCGGTGGTAGGAATTGCTTTTATGGAAAGGTGCGTATGTAGTTTTGATGGTATTAATAGGCCTTGATGAGAGTTCGGTGTTTTATGGGTGGTATTCGCGAAGCCGCGCCTTCCGGTAACCTCATTAATGTGCCGGAGGAACTGGAGAGTGCAATGTTCCTCTTTTTTATTCCACATTTTAGTGTCTGCTATAAGTCTTTCATCTGATAAATTTTGTAGTGACAAAGCTACCTCCCAAGTGAAAGTAACATACCATTTTGATCACGTTTATAAAATAAAAAGATTTAAATTTATCCCTTTAGAAAATCTCCAAAGTCAGTACAGGAGGCGATCTCAACCAACTAAAAATAACCAACCCTCTCAACAAAACTCAAAGAAAAATAAATATCCACAGACTATCAAACTTTCTCCTCCATAAAAGAATTGCTACCACCAAAAATAAACCTAAGTCCAAGTGATACATCAATAAAAGGCCCCACTTTTTAAAAATCTGCGTTTTGATAGGAGCCCCACCGCCTTACTTACTAAAGCTCACAAAATTTCCGTGGGCGTGCAAAACCACTGTGCTGATGAATCAAACCTCTCAAAAAAAATCAAACACAGAACGCTTATAAAAGCTTTTGCTACCACCAAAAACCATTCCAGCTAGAGCGAGACATCAATAAAAGATCACACCTTTTAAAAATCTCCGCCTTGTCTGCGAGACCCCGATAGAAGCCCTAGGGCGTGCAACTCCACTTCACCAAAGGGTCAAACCTCTCAATGAAAACTCGAAAAAACAAAACTGACACAGACTACCGTAATCACTTATTAATAATACAAATACAGACCCTCAAAATCCCCTAGAGACGTGCCTAAAGAAAACCCTTAACAGGTACCACTTACAGCTGCCCCTCCCCAGCATGTCCTACTTTCAAAGCCCCCATAAACTTTATTTACTCCAAACTTAACCTCTTAAAAGCTAAATTTGTCTGCTCAAAAACCCGAAAATCTGAAGGAATGGTAAAAATGGAGAGCAAAATGAGCGGTGATAGACATTTTATGGGTAGACATAGTTTTTTAATTTACCCCAAATTTCAGCTAACAGTTCTGGCCATTTTTTCAGTTACAATAACGTCTTTATGCGGTTTTATATATTTTCAGATTTGGTCTAGCTTTAATAATCTGGCGCAACTTGGAAGCAAGGTAAATCTACCAATTGATCATCCTTATTTTGACTTTTTAGCTCTAGAAAAGGCCAATCTGATGGGGTTTATTTTAATAGGAATGTTTTTGGGGTTGGGCCTTTCAATCCTTGCAACTCTTTTAATAACTCATAGAATGGCAGGTCCAATAAAGAGGCTTGTGACTTATTTTATTGCTATAAAAAATGGTGGGGATATTAACCCAGTATTCTTCAGAAAGAATGATTACTTTAGCGACCTTCCTAGCGAGATCAACCAGGCCATGGAAAAATTGCAAAGCAGTGAAGACACCAAGAAATCTGCATAAACTAACCTCTAAACATTTTTCCAGCTAGTTTTACACGCCTCATGTGCTCAATTATTTTTAAATAATATTTGTTTTATTTTGGCCATTTTGCCAATAACTATGGCCAGTTTCATCTCCCAAAATTCAACCACCTAGAGCAAAATTTGGCCTATATATAAATGAGTCAAATAATAGAACTAATAAGTCGATAAAGTGAGTGCGAGGATTTTAAGTGGTACGTTTTCTGAGTGTTTTCATTTTACTATTGAGTTTTAGCGTCAAAGCGACCATTCGTGTTTCCTCGTTTTATGCATCCAAAGAACTTGCAACAAGACTTGTTCAGCAATTCAATACCTATTGTCAAAATCCTGAAGGATACACCATAGAATTTACCATGGAGGGAGATTTTAATTGTGCAAGGCCTTCAGTGGAGCTGGCACAAAAAGTAGCAACATCTATATCTGGCTACAGTCGTCACTCAAGAGAAATGTGGTACGGCCTTTGGGCGACACTTCCTCCAGCACTCAATGAGAGTGTGGCAGCTAATTGCAATAGAGATGGACTGATGAAAGATGAGCTACTTCAATCAGGATTCTATGATTGTTATAAATCGGCCATTGAGTCTTACTCAGGAAGTGATTTAAATACTGAACAGGCCATAGGCTTTCTTGATGAGTGGAATACAGCAACAAATCTAGAGGGTGCTTTTCGCTATGGCTGCCAAAAAATTATTGAAGCAATTCCCAACGACCCACCCAAAGATTTTGGGGAAATGTGGGAGGCCTCACGTTGTGAAAATACAATCCCTTGGAATGAGCAAGGATCAAACCCAGAATCAGCGGCCAGAAAAGCGGTGAGATTTGGCATTGGCAGTGAAGGTGGTCAATCAGATTCAGAAGGGTTGATTGCGCCAGGACTTGCAAGTGGCCCAGATGGAGAGCAAGGTTCGGGGAACGTGGAAGATGCCCTCTACGATCTCAGCGATAGCTTTGCTGCCAATTTGCCAGGGCTAGGGGAGCGCATTGGCTGTCCCTACTGGCTCAACAAAGAATATTGTGGCAGTAGTACAGCTTTTGATATTAGTCGCATGCGAGTCACAGATGCTATGAGTCTGTTCCGGGCAGAAAGCGGTCTCAAATTAATTACCCCACAAATTGAACGAGTTGATATTCCGGATATTACCCTGGGTGCTCAAAAACTTAGCGAGTACCATGCGTTAGTGGATGGCATCTACGATCGTTACATGATCACTCCAGAAGACAATGAACCTCTTTGTACTTACTATACATTACCAGAGTGCTTTAATCGAAAAGTCAGTGAACATGTTGGAAAACTTGTCATTGAAAAATATACTGAACTGGCCCACCTTGTAGACCCAGCTTCTGCGCCAGGAAAGCTGCAGGCATTTAGAGACCTCTTAGCAGATGATGAAAATTATAACTGCTTTTCTAGCTTGCCTGGTTACCTCGATGAAATGAGCGCTGCTATTCCCAGTGATGACCCTGAAAAATTGCAAGAGCTTTCTGATGAGTACAATAGTAATGCTGTGTGGGGAGCAAAATGCGCTGAGGTGATCGCTGTTCGAGTTAAAGAGATTGCCAGACAGCTTTCAAAAGATGTGAGCTTATACGATAAGCTGGCCGACCACAGAAAGCACATGACAGATGCCTCAGCTGCCTACGAAGAAGAGTCCTATCTTTCGGCCGCTTACCATGCGGCCAATGTTCCTATTGATTATGTGGTGGGAAATCTTCCACTTTTTAGAAATGCTATCTTACCAGACACTGATGCCTGGAAAGATGAATCCCAAAGGCCGTGTTCATATTTCAAAATGAATAATTTAACGGGCGAGCCCATGATCAGCGCTGCCGAGGCCTATGGAACTACCGGGATTACTTTTCAGCGCGAACAGACGCAGAAAGAGAGATTTTATTACTGCCGAGAGCTTCATCGTGAGTACGGCGATCTTATATCCGAGCTTGGTCAAATCTACGGTCAATACCCAGCACTGGGTATGGGCGGATCGGGAGATGATAGGGCGACGAAGAAAATCGCAGAACAAGGAGAAACTCCTCAGGGAATACTCGATTATTCTCGCGATCAAAACCGTTATTCAAGAACTGAATTAAAAGACCCAGCTTACAATGGTGAGTTTGGTGCACCTTTAAGTAGTTGCATGTCCAAGGCACGAAAAGACCCTAATGATGTGGACTCAAAACTACAGAAAGCTCCACGCGAGGCCATTGTTGAGTTGGAGCGAGTGAACGAAACTCAGCTGCAAGAAAAACTAGATGGTTTTAAAGACCAAATTAAAGATATGTGTGAAGGCCCTTGGGACTACGCCAGAAAAGCGATTCGAGATAAATCTGTCATGGATAGTTTCTATGATTGCGATCGAAAGAGCATGAGTCAACTCTTTGATGGCCTTGAAGTTCCTCGCGATGAAATGCCACAAAAAACAACACCCTTAGAGTGCGGAAAAAGACGAGATATGTCGCCTCTAGCATGTCGTTTATCAAACGGCCTGACTGATACAGAAAATTTTAAAACGGGCGCGATGATCGGACTCCAAATTGGAATGGATGTACTCTTTTTCGCCGTTCCCGATGTAACAGGAGTTTCAAAAAGTTTTGCCACCGTTGCTGCCAGTGCCCTTATCGGTGCAGGTATTGGCGGAGGAATAGGGGTGGCCTTAGCTCCCTCTGAGCAAGACGTTGTTAGAGATGGCAACTATACAAGGACTAGTTTTTTACTCGGCCATGGAGTCACCCCAGAGCAGCTGGTAGCTGCTGATGCCAAAACTAAAAAAGCACAAACCTTTTGGGGAAATCCCAAACTGGAAGCAGGGCTTGCGGCGGCAGCCGAGGGTATGGTTTTTGGAGTTCTGGGTAGTGGACGATTACCGGGAGCTAGACAGCACTTTAACTCAGGACCTCTACACTTAACGGGAAGCCAGCTCGATGAGTTGATTGACGGATTTAAGCGTCACGCCAGAGAAGGGGCCTTTGAACTACCAGATGGCACAACGGCTTCGCGCCTAACCGATGAAGCTCAAGTGGCAATGCAACTTCTTGATGAAAATATTGCTTTCAGAAGACCTGACATTAATCCTAAAGACATTCCCAATTTAAGCTTTGATGATAAATTGCGACTGCTTGCTGGAGAACTCCCAGACGGAGTCAGACTTCGCACCTACGAGCCTGATGTCAGACCTCTTAGAGACGCCTTTATCCGCGATGCCGATGCCATCGGCGATGGCCTTGAGGGAAGAAGAGAAGCACTCCAGGCCGACGGCGGAAAACCAAGACCCACTAGCTTAGATGATAAAGGTGTGGCCGTTCAAAGAGATCTGCGAGCGGGCAATAAAAAATACGGGGCAACCGCTGAGATGGCGCTTTCAACATTAGATGATGTTGAAGAATTTGGTAAATATCACCAACGCTTTTACGATGAGGCCCTCGACTACTGGATAACAAAAGATCCTAATGCACTGGCCACACTTCAAAGCACTGGACAAATCCCAGAGCCTTATTTCAGGCAAATGATGCAACTGAAGCTTGAGAGAAACCTAGGGCCAGAACTAACTTATAAATTAAACGGCTACTCACCAGAAGAGCTACTTCAAATTGCTTACATGGCCGAAAAAGTGGGTCCCAGCTTTAGAACTATGATGAGCACCTTCTACACAATAGAGATCCTGCTCATCTGAGCAATGCTGACAATATTACACCTTACATAGAACGCATGGTGAATATTTCCGACCCTGATGATTTTCTCGCCTCCTATGCAGTTCAGGGAAGAAGACAAGTTGAAGTCTCTGCTGAAGTTGTCCCTGAAGGGAAAGTTGAAGTAGAGACAGTGGCCCGGCCAGAGCAAGTTGTTGATAGAAGCCCCAGACGAACAAGAAGAAGAGGTGATGACGGTCTTGCTGAAGTTCATCATGGCGATACCGTCGGAGATGTCTTAGCTGACGTCCAAAGCTCTGGAATTGATACTCCCGTTTTTATGAGAGTTATCCCAGGAGAGACGGCCCCAAGAAGTGGACGAACTATAAGCGGAGAACAGCTT
>Ga0257117_1001599_pt1 | contig 13109 bp, 9 predicted proteins | sample SI112_135mmetaG_FD_190157 | JGI IMG/M metagenome (GOLD analysis project Ga0257117, IMG submission 190157) | Marine microbial communities from Saanich Inlet, British Columbia, Canada - SI112_135m | ecosystem: Environmental > Aquatic > Marine > Inlet | place: Canada: British Columbia | collected... | reverse complement strand
GGCAACATTTACTGGGACGATCGTGAACTGGAATGAGCGTTGGGGTGAACTGATTATTGAAGAATTGGTACGGCACGATACGGACTGTTTTTGCATTTCTCCGGGATCGCGCTCCACACCTTTAACAGTCGCTGTCGCAAAAAATCCGCGGGCAAAATCTGCCATCTTCTATGATGAACGCGCCGCCGCTTATTATGCCCTCGGTCATGCCCGCGCGACTGGACGTCCGGCTGTGCTGATTTGCACCTCCGGAACTGCTGCAGCAAATTATTTACCGGCGGTTATCGAAGCCGCTGTTGAGCAAATACCACTGCTCGTGTTGACCTCTGACCGTCCCCCTGAACTCCGTGATACCGGAGCTAATCAAGCCATCAACCAAACTTTTCTTTTTGGAACGCACGTGCGTTGGTTTTTTGACCCGGGTTGCCCTTGTTCGGAATTCACGACTGAAGCATTACTTTCCACGATTGACCATGCAGTTTCCAAAACACTGCAGCCCTTGTCCGGACCGGTACACTTGAATTTCCCATTCCGTGAACCTTTTTTCGAAAATACAGAAACGGAAACAAACAGCAAAGTTGAGACACTTCCGGAACAAAAAGTATATGTCCGCAATACCGCTTTCAGCAAGGTTCTACCAAACTCAGAAATAAAAGCCTTGTTAAAAAACCGTCCTGAGTCCGGAATTCTCAGCATAGGACGAGTACCTGCTGACTCCCTCGATTCTCTCAAAAAACTTGCAGAAGAGTTAGCGTGGCCGGTATTTGCGGATGTCACTTCCGGTCTAAGATTGGGAGAGAATTGTCCGAACAGGATTACGTATTATGATCAATTGTTAATCAAGGATCTGGATTCCGCAAACTGGGAAATTGAAGCAGTTTGGCACATCGGTTTTCCTCCCACATCGAAACGCTGGCTCACGCATTGGGGGAAAAACCCGGCCGCACAAATGGTCTGGATCGCAGATCATGCTGAACGTCACGATCAATCTCATAATTTTCGCTGGAAAATTGAAAGCGGAATTGCAGAATTTTGTGAGCAGCTTGTGAGTGAATTGCAACTTGAAAAGAGAGCAGACATCATTCCACTAAAAACACAAAAGTGGCTGCAGGCTTCTGCAAAAGTAGAAGCTGTAATGGAGCAGCATTTTCCTTTAAATTCTGAAAAAAAGGAGATCGATGATTTTGCATTATCACGCAGGCTGACTGAAATAATTCCTGAAACTCATGGGTTTTTCATCGGCAACAGCATTCCTGTACGGGCAGTTGATATGCTTGGATCCGGAAAAGGAGCGGAAATTCCAACGGCCCTCAATCGTGGTGCAAGCGGAATTGACGGACTCATCGCTTCCGCCTGCGGTTACTCCTCAGGGCTTAAACGTCCGGTAAGCTTGTTGATAGGGGATTTGTCTGCTATGCACGATCTGAATTCTTTCAAACTGCTTGCGGAATCTCCTGAGCCGGTTTTCGTAGTTTTGCTTAATAACCACGGTGGAGGTATTTTTTCATTCCTACCTGTAGCAAAGCAAACCGACATTTTCGAAACATTTTTCGGCACACCCCACTCCAATGACTTCCTGTCAGTTGCTGAAATGTTTGGTTTGAATTATTTTCGACCTGATTCGATCAGCGCTTTTGTAAAAGATTATCGACAAGCAGTTCGTGAAAACAAATCCGCAGTTATCGAAATATTTACGGAACGTGATAAAAATCCACAGCAACTTGAGGCTTTAGCTCAAAAACTCATGAAATGTGCATTTGAATCTTCTTAAGATCAACGATATACTTTATTGTTGCTAAATAAAGCTGTCTGCTCAGTCTTTCAACTAATTTTCACAGTATAAATTTTTACTTTGTTCTGAACAGAACACACACTCGTTTCCCTGCTAAAATATGCATACCCGCTATGACTTACCGCTGATAGGAGCAACCTTGTTTTTGCTGTCCTGGGGTACAGTAATGATTTACAGCACAGGTGGAGTTTATGCTGATCTTCAATACAATGATGGTCAATACTTTTTGTATAGACACCTGATTCACATGCTCGTTGGACTAGCTGTGTTGGGAGTTGCGCTGATCGTTAACTATCACAAATGGCAGCAGTATGCTATCTGGTTTATGCTGGGCATGCTGGTATTGCTGATCCTTGTTTTGATACCTGAAATAGGACACGAGGTTAAAGGTGGACGCCGCTGGTTACGCATAGGTTCATTCAGTCTACAACCTGCTGAATTGCTGAAAGTGGTGTTGATTATTTACGTAGCTTCTTATCTGGAACGCAAACAGGAAGTGCTGGCTTCATTCTTCCGCGGTTTAACACCAAACTTCATTGTCACTGGAATTTACCTTTTCTTGGTCCTGCTGCAACCGGACTTTGGCACAGTGGTCTTGATCGCAACTACAGTTTTGCTGATGCTCTACGTCGGTGGCGGGCGCCCTGTTCATATTGCCACCAGCCTTATCGGTGTAGGAATTATCGGGGGACTGCTGATTGCTTCACACACCTATCGGGTAAGGCGGATGTTGGCTTTTTTGAATCCCTGGGATGATCCGCAAAATTCCGGATTCCAAATTATTCAATCCTTCATTGCACTTGGAACAGGAGGCTGGCTTGGAAGAGGACTTGGAGAGAGCCTGCAGAAACGACTTTTTCTTCCGGATGCTCACACCGATTTTATTTTTGCCATCATTGGAGAAGAATTAGGATTTTTGTGGATTTGTGTGCTGATAATTCTGTTTGTTGTTTATATTTGGCGTGGTTACTGGATTGCGTGGAATGCCCAGGATGCATTTGGAAAACACCTTGCTTTTGGCGCAACTACAATTCTCAGTCTGCAAATAATCCTTAACCTCTTTGTTGTAGTAGGCTTGCTTCCAACTAAGGGTTTGCCGCTTCCTTTCATTAGTTACGGTGGTACTTCTCTTGTTGTTGCCATGTTTTTAACAGGTCTTTTACTCAACATCAGCGGTAGTCTGCATTCAACAGAAGCTAAGCTTGAAAATGGTTTGTCCTCTCGTGCCACGACACCAAAAAATGAGTAAAGTTTCCTCATTCAGGATGTTCTGGAAGTCACATAATTTTTGGCTCTACGCTTCCTCAATGGCGTCTTCAGTCCGGAAGTTACTACTTTTTTCGCTTTTTTCCCTTGCTGCTGTAGCTTTACTGCAAACTCCCTCTGGCAATTATTTATCCTCTCAGGCTTTTGCGCAAAGTTCTTCAGGGCAAATTACGCCTCAGGGAAGTCACCGCCTGAAAAATTTTTTAATCAGTATAAAAGGACGTGACGACTGGACCCGCCTGATGTTAGCCACACTTAATAGTGCGTCTGCGGTAGAAAGTGTTTTGTCCGATGGCGTTAGCGTAAACATTCGCGGAACCGGAAAATTTCACGGAGTAACACCTCTCATGTTTGCATCCGGCATTGGTGCGCAGCTAATTGTAAAACTTCTAGTCGAAAAAGGAGCTCGCCTGAATGATACCGATACCCTCGGTAAAACAGCCTTAATTCAGGCAGCATATAAAGGACATCCTGAAACTGTCAGCTTCCTACTCCTGCAGGGTGCAAATCCAAATGCAGAAACAAATCAGCAGTGGACAGCTTTGATGTTTGCCGCAGAGCGAGGTGAATTGGAAATTCTCAAGACACTGTTGAGACACGGCGCGCGAGCTGACTTTCAGAATAAATTGTCCATGTCTTCAGCGATGTATGCCGCACAGAACGGTCATTTTGAGATTGTGCAGTTCTTACTAAAACGTGGAATTAAAGTGGATTTAACTTCACTCAATGGATCAACTGCTTTAATTTGGGCAATTAGATCGGGACATGAAAAAATTGCGGAATTACTGCTGGACGCAGGAGCAAAAACAGATACTCTTGAAAATGAATTCCAAAGAACCCCGCTGCTTCTCGCGGCAATGTACGGTCTGGAATCAACAGTGCAAAAGTTATTATCTGCCGGTGCCGATTTGGCGGCAGTTGATAAACAGGGAGAAAATGCACTGTTACTGGCTTTAAGTAACAACCACTTGAAAACAGCGAGCCTGTTGATAAAATCCGGAATTCCAGTCAATACTCCAGACCTTAAAAAACGTACACCTCTGATGACAGCAACTGCTCAAGGTAGCTTGGAATTGACCAGATTTCTGCTCAAAAAAGGTGCGGACGTAAATGCCAGAGATTTCGTTGAAAAAACAGCTTTGATGGTCGCAGCCGCTGAAGGCCATATTAAAATTGCCAAATTGCTGCTTCGAGAGCAAAGTCGACTGGATTTTCGTGACCGCTTTGGTTGGACTGCTTGGACATATGCAGCAGAAAAGAAGCAGTTGTCCATGGTGAAATTTCTCAGTAAGAAAGAAATCGATAATGAGGAAAACCTCTTTTATGCTGTCTCACACGGGCACCTTAAAGTAGTAAAAATATTGCTCGATTTACGGGTAAATACAGAAATCCATGATTCTCAAGGCTGGACTCCTTTGATGTGGGCAGCAAATAACGGTCATTCTGAAATTGTGGAACTGTTGCTAAAAGGTGGAGCAAACATAAACGGCAGCCCTGAAAAAAGTCCTGATGATTCCGGTTGGACCCCACTTATGCTGGCGGCAGGAGGCGGGCATATTGAAACGGTAAAAACTCTCATCAAAAAAGGTGCCGATCTCGGAGCTCAGGATAAGGACAAATGGACGGCACTGACCTGGGCTGCTCTCAAGGGTTATTCTGAAATTGTAAGCCTGTTAGCAAAAAAAGGGAGCCGTATTGACGTACGCGGATCTGATGGGGCAACACCACTTATTTGGGCAGCCTCTCAAGGACACGAAAATGTTGTACAAGCCCTGTTAATAAAAGGTTCAAATGTTAAATTAAAAGATCTGCACGGAAAAACTGCTTTGGCACACGCAATACTGCAGGGTCATTTTTCTACTGCAAAGACATTGATCAAACACGGTGCTGATATAAATCAGAATTTACTCTATGCATCCCAGCGTGGTTACAACGAAATGGTTGTCTTTCTGCTTGAAGAAAATGCGGAAATTGATCAGCTCTCTGCACAAAATGAAACACCATTAGCTCTTGCTTCACAAGGAAAACATTGGGAAACCGCCAGGATTTTGCTGGAACAGGGTGCTGATCCAGCCTTAAAAAATTCACAGGGACAGACCCCGCTGATGTCTGCAGTTATGACCGGAGAAGTAAGATTGGTAAATCTAATGCTGCATCACCCGACATATGGACGACAGACTTCTGAGCTGAATACCACGGATTTTATAGGAAATACACCTTTAATGATTTCCGCAGTCCACGGTTATCTGGAGATTGTGAAACTACTCCTCGAGCTTGGTGCAAAAGTTGAGGAAAGAAACCGCTGGCAAGAATCCGCTTTGATACTTGCCGCTTCCAAAGGCTTTCGTGAAATTGTGGACCTGCTGATACAATACGGAGCAGATTTTCGCGCAGAAGATGTTAATGAAAAAACAGCTCTGCTGAGAGCAGCTCAAAATGGACATCTTTTTGTAGTTGAAATGCTACTTTCACAAGGTGCAAATCTTCATGTTAATGCATTTGACATGAGTGGAGAAGGCGGGACTCCCTTGATTCAGGCAGCCAGAAACGGGCATGCTGAGGTTTCGCTGGAATTGTTGAGAGCAGGCGCCGTTATTGACGATGTTGAACTGATGTTTCACCATTCAGCTCTGATGGTTGCAGCTTTGAATGGTCATGAAAAAACGGCAGGTCTTTTGCTGAAAGCTGGTGCTGACCCAATGTTAAAAGACTCCTCCGGAAGATCGGCTTTATTGCTTGCTGCAACCAACAATCATCTGTCGGTTGTAATTCAGCTTTTGGATGCTGGACAAAAAGGGGATCAAAAAGATTCCAACGGTAACGGCATCTGGCACTTGATAGCGATGAGTGATGTAGAAAATGAAGACAGCGATTCCAGTTACGGTTCAGGGCAAAAAGAACAAAGTACTACAATAATAATGCATGAATTAATCACACGGGGAGTTCTGCTCGACACATTAAACAGTGCAGGGGAAACAGCACTGATGATTGCAGTAAAACGTGGAAAAGTGAAAACTCTCAAAATTCTGCTGGAACTTGGAGCCTCACCCGATGTCCAGACACCTGACGGTGAGAGTGCTTTAACGCTGGCAGAGGCAAGTGGTAAGGATGAATTGGTTAAACTACTACGATGATCAAATCCCGTTTTTAAGACTATAACTGAGAAAGAATCATAGTTGTCAACTGCCTCTGTTCCAGTAACCGACAACCATCTTTTCTTCCCGTTCATGGAAATCAGCTTCAGTAATCTTTCCTTGAGCAAATCCTTCACGGAGATAATGCAGTTTTGCCAGACACTCTTCTTTTGAATCGCAATGGCTCCAACCTTTTTCATTCATATGAACCAGCTTTTCATACTCTTCCTGGGATATATTTACAGGATTTTCATGAGAATATGGTGTTAAACTAATCATCAGCTATCCTAAATTTTCCACAGATGTGTGGAATGTTTCTGTCAATGTAAATCAGTGATAACCATTTTAAGCACTAACGTCAAAAGCTTGCAAGTCGGTCACATAAAATCATGAACAAAAACGCCAAAAACAATAACTACCGGCAAAGTACACAAAAGCTTTTTTTTACAGGAAGTTTAATTTCAGGAGTAATGCTTGGTCTGAATGCACCGGGATTCGGCACACACTGGCTGGGATTAATTTCCTTGTTTCCTTTGATCTTCACTTTGGAGAAACTCCATGCGGAAGATGCTCTATCTTTCCGGAAACGGGCCTTACTTTTTTTTGGAATTTGTTGGCTCGCCGGAGGAATTGCCGCTTCAATTGGAGGCTATTGGATAACCAACAGCACCCACGTTTTTGGGCACCTCCCGTGGCCTGCAGCTTTAATGATAACAGCAGTCGGTTACGGACTTGAAGTAGGTTTTCAGCTTTTTGTCTACTTCGGAATTCCGCTACTTTTAATCCCTAAACTCAATAACTGGGACTTACCGCTGCGGCTCGCGTTTGTTCTCGCACTCGACCCCTGGTATCCTCGCTTGATTCATTGGAATTACGGAGCATTGACCTTCTCCGAATTTACCTGGATTGAACAACTTGCGGATATAATCGGATCTTCCGGACTGCTTCTTTACAGTGCAGGTTTCGCTTTCCTGCTCAGCGGCTGGTTACGCTGGAAATCCGGAAAGCTAAGTCACAAAAAAATTCTGCAGGCCTCATTTCTATATTTGCTTTTATGGATCATCGGTTTAAGTTACGGTGCATGGCGAACTCAAAACCTCGAAACAAAATTTACGGAACCCAACTCAAAAAGTTCTAAGTTGACCGTACTCGTAATTCAGCCTAATTTTTCACTTCAGGATCTTGCTTCTAATCCGCAACTTGCTCATTCAAAACGGCAGCAGAATTTGGAAAGCCTGTTGACAGATTCGAGGAAAGCGCTCGCAAAACTTCCTCAAAACACAAGCACGGAAAAATTGCTGGTCTGGCCGGAATCCGTCTTTCCGGATGCTTATTTCAAGTCTAAAAACTCGCGTCTTAAAGTTTCAGCTTTCGCAGAGGAACATCAAACCAACATCTTATTTACGACAGTGGACTGGGAACGTACTCAAACGGGTCATAAATTTTATGGAGTTTCAGTACTGGTCGGCAAAAAAGGTGAAGTTCTGGGACGCTACAACAAGATTTTCCTGATACCGTTTGGAGAGATGATTCCTTTTTCAGACAGGTTTCCGGGCATCGCCGCATGGCTCAGGAAGAACATTGCCAATATGTCTGAGTTTGATCGAGGAACGGAATATACAGTTTTCCCTTTGGCGGAAGATATTCAACTTTCTGCACCTATTTGTTTCGATATTTTTAATCCTAAAGTCATGCGCGGTATGGTTCTTAATGGCTCAAACCTGGTGCTGAACCTCAGTAATTTAGCCTGGTTCGGACGAACAACTGCATCTGACAACATGGTTGCGACTTTGCGTTGGCGCGCTATCGAAAATCGGGTACCGGTTGTCTTTGCATCCAACAATGGAGAAAGTCTCTTCATTGCTGCAAACGGTAAAAACATGAGCCAACAGCTTGGACTTTTTGAAGAAGGTACGTTAACCTCTACAGTACAGCTTCAGCATCAATTTTCGTTTTACCGGGAATATGCAGAATGGGTTTGGGCAGGATTTATCTTTTTATTTTTGCTGCTGCTGATTCCGGCACTTCGTGGATGCAAAATATTTCAATAAGTATTTACAATCATTAATGTTATTCACCTTAACAGGAGAAAAAAATGGATTTAAAACTCAAAGGGAAAGTCGCCATGGTGGCGGCTTCAAGTAAAGGACTTGGTTATGGTATCGCTCAAGCACTGGCCCAGGAAGGTGCTTCACTATCAATTGGCAGTCGTACTGAAAAGGATATTGAAGCAGCAGCCGAAAAACTCCGGAACGAAACCGGAGTACCTGTTTTAGCTAATGTTCTGGATTCGTCAAATCCGCAATCAATCCAAAACTGGACAGATGCAACTTTCAAGGAATTTGGCGGGGTTGATAAACTTGTGATCAATGCCGGAGGACCCCCCACAGGAAAATTTGAGGATTTTTCTGATGAGGACTGGCAGGCGGCATTTGAACTAAACCTTTTCAGTGCTGTGCGCATGATCCGGGCAGCTTTACCATCGATGCGTGAACGTGGTGGCGGATCAATTTTGACGGTTACTTCAATGTCAGTCAAAGAACCGATTGATGTGCTGATTCTCTCAAACGTCATGCGTTCCGGGGTTACAAGTTTGGTGAAAAGCCTCTCTGCACAGCTTGCTTCAGATAACATCCGGCTCAACAATCTGATGCCCGGGCGAATCAACACGGATCGGATCCGTAGTTTGGATGGGATAAATTCAAAAAAACAAGGAGTTCCTGTCGAGCAAATTCAAGCGGCAAGCCATGTTCAAATTCCTTTGGGTCGTTACGGAACCATAGAAGAGTTTGGACGTTGCGGAGCTTTTTTACTCTCTGATGCTGCAAGTTATATCACCGGTTCAAGTCTTGCCGTTGATGGAGGTGCTCTCAAAACTGTCTGGTAAAAATCGTTCAAGTTTTTTGCATTTCTGACGATATTAATGATCAAGAGGAATAGGCCGTTTTGCGGCTTGGCTTTCTGTTTTACGAAAGTCCGGCTATTAACGTCGATAATTCCCATTTTAAAAAATGATCAATCTCAGAGGTGCAAATGCCTATCAATTATCTTAACTTATATCTTCTTGCCGTCTTCGGCGGACTTGCTGCAACAGTAAGCGGAATTGTGATCTGCTATGCTGGTATCTCGGAAACAAGTTATCTTGTTTATCGGGGTATGGAGCTCACAACATATTATCTTGATAAAAATCGCCACGACCTGTATGTAAATGGGTTAGTTTACAGTATAACTTTCGGAATTGCCTTTTTGCTGCTGCTGGGAGTAATTGTGATTCCAAGTCCAGGGCAAATTCAAAAGCGCATGTCCACATCTCAGTTTGCGGGTGCAGCCGGTGCGGGTTATCTCGGCCCTTCAGGAGTGTCTGCTCCTGTTGAAGAAACTCCAAACGCAGCGGGAGAAATGCCTGCAGAGGAAGAGGAATCCTTTGAAATAGAGCTTGAACCGGACATAGAATCCTATGATGTGGAAGAAGAAGATGATGATGATGAGGAAGAATCGGCACTTTCGAGTTTGGCTGATGATGATGATTCAGATGTAGTTTACGGTACAGGACGCATCACTGACAAAGCACACAGATCATTTATCCTCACCAGTCCGGACAGTGCGGTCAAGTTTCTGATGCGTAAAGAACTTGACGGACGTCCGCTGAAATCATCGCAGGATGAAATATACGAAGGCTGGCAAAAGCGAGGACTTTCCAGAGGAAAATTGCGTAAACACTTTCTCAAGATTATGGAATGGGACAGCATGCCTGAAATGGAAGTTAATGAAATCTATAATAAATTGAAAGACAAGGCATACGAAGTAAAACACACTGGCTAACATAACAATCAACCAAACACTAATTAATTAAAACATATGAGCTCAAAGCTTTTCAAAGGAACACCTACTTATTTACTGGATTCAAAATTAAGTGAAGCTTTCCACATTGCACGCCTGTTGGAAAAACCACTGTTACTGGAAGGTGAACCCGGAACCGGTAAAACAAAACTTGCACAGGAATTTGCTAAAACAGAAAACCGACCCTTATTTGAAGTACCAATAACTTCAGAAAGCAAAGTTTCGCTCCTCGTTTCACGTTTCGATGAAGTTCAACGTCTGATGGATACACAGGCTGCTGTTGCCAATGCCCAGATGAAACAAGCTGGGATTGACATGCAGATCGATACCGGTGGACGTAAAGTGGACAACTTGGAAGAATACGTCCATTTGGGACCACTCGCAGAAGCCTTCTCTACACCAGGTTCGGTTCTTTTACTGGATGAAATTGACAAAGCTCCCCGTGAACTTCCCAATAATCTATTGTTTTTACTTTCCGAACGTAAGATTGTTGTTCCGGAAACACAGCAAACAATTGCTTGTGAACCGGGTAAAATGCCGATTATTGTGATCACATCCAACCACGAACAGGATTTGCCTGCTCCTTTTATTCGGCGTTGCATCTACATGTATATCGAATTTCCGCCACCGGAAAGATTGCGTGAAATTGTTCGGATGCATCATCCTGGAGCAAATGAGAAAATTGTCGCAGCAGCAATTGAAATCTTCTATCAGTTACGTGAACTTGACTTGACACGGAAACCCTCTACCAGTGAAATATTAGATTGGATTTCATACCTCGTTCAGACAAATGTCCTTGATACTAAAGTTGTTGAAAGACTTAAAGGTGCACAAACTCTGGTTAAACATCGTGACGACCGTGAGCTATTACGAGTAATTCAGGAAAAAGGTATTGAGTCTGCAACCAGTCGAAAAACACCAAACTGGTAAATTCTTTCTCACTCATTAACTAAAACATGTTTCAAATTAGCTTCTTCATTTTTATTTTTTTACTTGGAAGCATCCCTTTCGGTTTGTTGATCAGCCGTTACTGGTTAAAAATAGACATCCGCCAGCAGGGAAGCGGAAACATCGGGATGACAAATGTCATGCGGGTCGGTGGCAAATTACCAGGGATTATGACTTTTTTGCTGGATTTCGGAAAAGGCAGTCTCGCAGTTTTACTGGCCCAAACAGCTTTTCCTGTATCCGAAACATCTCCGCAAGCTCAGCTGTTATTCCTCAGTCTCGCTGGAATCGTTGTTGTTTGCGGACACGTCTTTTCCGTATTTCTACGTTTTAAAGGAGGCAAAGGAATTTCGACATTATTTGGAGTTTTAGCGGTTTTGCATTTCAGCATCGGTCTCAGTGCAGCCTTGGTTTGGGCAGGCATGTTTTTATGGAAAAAGATCTCAAGCCTTTCTGCAATCACCATGCTGATAGTACTTCCGTGGTTATTTATCCTGATTCCCTGGTTACAAAATGAAACTCCTGTTTGGACTATGTTTTTCCTTTTCCTTCTGTTATCATCACTGCTAATCTTTAAGCATCGTGAAAATATTCAGCGTCTGCTCAAAGGTCAAGAAGGCCAACTCAGTTCCAATAAAAAAGACTGAAAACATCTTTCAAAGAAACCTTAAATGAATCCACTTGCTCCATTCTTGTTCTTCTTTGGTAAAGATATGTTCCGGCACGTAATTCTTTTTTCCGGAATTGCAATCATTGCCTGGTTCCTGACACTCAGCGGAATTGGCTGGGGAGGTTATTTGTTGTGGATTTCACTTATTCTGATCGCCACATTAATAATTTGGCGGGCCGGTGATTTTTTCTCGCCAGCAGCAACTTATGTCCAGAATAAACACGATATCCCGCAGTCAATTAAAGCCGCAGTTATCGACGCAATCGCGAGTTCCTTTCCGGAGTTTTGTGTCGCCATTATTGCGGTAATCTTGATTGGACGAGCCGAGGTTGGCATCTCCACAATCGTGGGTTCTGCACTTTATAATGTGCTCGTTATTCCAGCCGCCGCTGGTTTGGTCGCCGCTAGTCCAATGGTCATCAGCCGGGAAGTTGTCTGGCGTGATAATATTTATTATCTTTGCGTTACTCTTTTGCTAGGCGCGATGCTCTGGATGTTTCCAAATGAATGGGGTGCCGGTGTCGCTGTGGTGTTTTTACTGGCCTACATTGGTTATGTCTTTCTTCTTCATCGGGACTTCAAAAAATCAAAAAAACAAACTGCGGATTTTCAGGAAACTGATATTTTGGAAACAAAGACTGAGGATGATGATGAACTTAACTTAACATCCGAAAAAAAGGCGTGGATGTGGATTGTCGGGATGATGCTTGTGATGGGAGGAGCATCTCACCTGTTGGTTGAAGCTTCACTTGCTCTTGGTGACATGTTGGGTATTGACGCAGTTATCATGGGCTTTGTCGTGATTGCCGCTGGAACATCCGTGCCCGATACTGCCCTCTCGGTAATCAGCGCTAAAAAAGGTCATTACGATGCTGCCGTTTCAAATGTTTTCGGCAGTAACATTTTCGACATCTGCATTTGTTTAAGTATTCCTATCTTACTCGCACTTGCCATGAGTGGCGAGCCAACCGCTATTGATCTGCCGCAATTGGGTTTGATCTGGAGCCTGATAGGCGCCACCTTCTTAGCGGTCTATTTCTTCTGGAGTAATAACTACACACTCACCAAATTAAAAGCAGGCATGATGGGGATGCTCTACCTGCTTATAATTATAGTTTCATTTTCGTTTTAATTTAATTCAAAAAGCAGAAACTCACTGGACTTGGAGGCACGTATTTTCAAGGTGCCTTCATCGCTTATTGCCATACCGTCTCCAGAGTTTAGTTCAATTCCATTCAGTAGAAGTTCCCCTCTCACCATCTGCAACCAAGCATGACTATTTGTCTCAAGCGTGTGTTCAATTTCCTGATCGTCATTTAAAATGCCCATGTAGAGTAGTGCATCGGCGTGCATTGTCAATGCACCACCTTTCCCTGTCGGTCCAGCCAGCAATCCCAACTTTCCGGGTGTAACTACATCACGCACAAATTTCTGTGTGTACTCCGGCTCAATTCCGTTT
>Ga0257117_1001587_pt1 | contig 13184 bp, 11 predicted proteins | sample SI112_135mmetaG_FD_190157 | JGI IMG/M metagenome (GOLD analysis project Ga0257117, IMG submission 190157) | Marine microbial communities from Saanich Inlet, British Columbia, Canada - SI112_135m | ecosystem: Environmental > Aquatic > Marine > Inlet | place: Canada: British Columbia | collected... | reverse complement strand
GTGTGATTTCAGAAGTGTGGTGGATCTCCACCTGCTCTGTACAGACAACTCCCCAGCCACCCTCAGCCTTGATCGCCCGCAGTGCCGCCATGGACGTTACGTCACGGTAACCCATACCGTTGCAGTGCGGAACCTGATAAAAACGGTTTGGCGCGACAACAGGTCCTATTTTTACCGGCTCAAATAAAATTTTGTAACGTTCGTCAACTTCCATGTTTAGAATTAAATGTATGGTTTTGAATGATTTTTTCTTTTTTTGCATTGATGTTGATAGAAACTTCAGGAATTTTAACTCCAAGCGCCTTGAGTTCTTTTTTGGTGAACGAAGATTCAAATCCTGATTCAAGCATTTCCTGAACTGTTGTACCAATCCCGTTTTTTATTGTCTTCCTCATTTGTAATCCTTTAATTCAATATCAAAATTTAGGGTGAACAACCCTTACAAATCCCCCGGCACTCCATAAGAAGGAGCGGCTTCCGGATTGAAAGCGCGTGTCACATAGTCAGCCAATTGTGGCTCGTATTCGTTCCATATTGTTTGCAGTTTAGAAATTGGCTTTTCATCCCAATCCACGCGCAGATCCACCACAGGCCACGTAGCCTGATCAGCAACCTGCACTCCGGCAGAACGCACAGGGCCTGCTTCGCCTCCAGCTGAAATTCCGGCTTCCAGTGCTGTGATCAGTCGTTGCGCGAGATGTCCGGAACTGTTTTCAAAAGCTGTGACCATGGCTTGCGGAACCTGCTCGTTGGCCAAAAGGTTGGCGGCGGCGGCGCACTGAATTCCCTGTGCGGAAGCGTGTATTCCCAAAGCTTTTGCTCCGGTATGGACTGCCGATTTTCCGGAAGAGTCCAAAAGCACGAGTTGCCTCCATCCAATATGATCGGCCTCAGCGACGACTTGTGCAACAGCCTCGTTCGCACCAAACGTTCCGGTTGAGTTTGCTCCTTTCTCCAAAAGGTCGAGCATTCGCTGTCCCAATTCCGGATCAGTGATGTTTTGCGAGAGCGCGGCACCGACTCCTGAACGGGTGAATAGACAACGACTAGCAACGCAAATACTGGATGAAGTAACAGCACCGCCAAGCATTCCTGTTTCTGGACAACGCCCAAGGATGGAAAGTGTCATTTGTCCTCCCGCAAAGTATTTCCCTGTTCCGGAATCACGGCGATCACGTCCACTTCCAGCAGCCATTCCGGTTTGGCCAGTCCTGCCACAACCACTCCGGTAGAAACAGGAAAAACGCCTTTGAGCCACTTTCCGATTGTACGATAAACTGGTTCCCTGATTTCACGGTCGGTCAAGTAAATTGTGATTTTACAGATATGCTCGAGACAACTTCCGGCTTCTTCCAAAAGCTGTTTAACATTTTTCATCGCCTGTTCAGTTTGGGCTTCCGGATTTCCGGGACCGATGAGTTTACCGTCAAAATCAGTTCCGACTTGCCCCCGTAGAAAAAGCATATTTCCAGCCTTCACAACTTGACACAAATCATTATCCAAATCCTGATCCGGATAAGTATCTTTAGTATTGAATTTTCTGATGCGTGTATGAACAGTCATGCTTTTTCTCCAGGCTTGCCGACTTTCCTCGTTTCCGAATCAGCAAAAGCGTCCCCGGAGTTTTGCTCTCGCTCAGTCTCTGCCTTGAGTTGCGAGGGATCACGGTAGGCGAGGTATTTGTGTTGGATGCCGATGTGGTCGGCAATATGCTTTGCATCGTGCCAGACGCCCCAGATGAACGAAGATCCACGGCGTGACAACCACGGCAGACCTAAAAAGTAGATGCCGGATTCACTCGAAACTCCACGTTGGTGCTTCGGTTTGCCGTTTTCATCAAAGGCATCAACTTTCAGCCAGCTGAAATCGACGGTATATCCGGTGGCCCAGATAATCGCGGTGACACCGGCTTCGGCCAAATCGAGTTCAAGCAGGGGATGGGTCAAGCATTCTGGATCCGGGAGGAAATTGCGGGCTTCCGGTTCTTCCGGCAGATCGAGACCGTTTCGAGCAACATAGGCATCTGCAGCATCGAGCAGCGACAGGTAGTTCTCATCACCTTGTGCCACATTGTCTGCAAGATCTGGCTGAAATGTCGCCACGCCTTCATCGAAACTTTTCGTCATTCCGACAAGTGTGATGCCCTGATGGGCGAGTTTTCTGAAATCTATCGTATGCCCGCCACGGGTCCCACTCACGGCGATGGTCACATGTTCTCTACCTGCCTTTGGAGCTTCCGCATCCCATTCACCGAAAACACCGAGCCACCAGCAATAGTCACGGTTACGATAGGCGCGTGGGGGACGATCATGCGGCCCAACCGAGAGGTAGACTTTCCTGCCAGCACGTTCCAATTCATCTGCGATTTGAACACCCGACGAACCGGCTCCCACTACCAGGACAGCACCTTCGGGCAGTTGCTCCGGATTGCGGTACTCGGCAGAGTGAATTTGAGTCAGTTTATCTTCTTGAGGAGCTATCGGCGGAACGACAGGCCGTTGAAAAGGCCCGGTTGCGACAACCACACGCTCTGCCTGAATTACGCCTGCGGACGTTTCAACCGTGAACCCCGACTTGTCAGCCTTACGCACTACCTTCTTCACTTCAACTCCGGTACGGATAGGAGCGTTGATCTTCTCTGCATAAGTTTCAAAATAATCCGCCACCTGCTCTTTTGTGACAAAGGCTTCGGGATCGAGACCAAATTCGAGACCAGGAAAGCGGTCATGCCAAGCCGGACCGTTGGCAACCAGCGAATCCCAACGACCTGTACGCCAGGCCTCGGCGATCCGTTTGCGTTCCAGAACAAGGTGCGGAACCCCGTGCTTGCTCAGATGTTCACTCATCGCCACCCCGGCTTGGCCTGCGCCGACAACAAGCGTATCGATTGATTTTTCAATTTCTCCATCCGGATGCTTTCGCTCGGCGGCTTGATTCAGTTCGGTCATCCCATACCTATGTTGATTTTGTGAAGAAAATGCCCAACAATGTAAAAATCCATTTTTAAAATTCTAAAAAATATGAGTCCGTAACATTAAGCAAATATACGGATATTGTGTGTATCAGTGAAAAGGATGGAAAAGTCATTTTCCGGATTTAGCTAAAAACTTTCCAAAACGTACAGCAGTGTCCCCAGGAAGTTGTCGTCGGGAAGGCATAATGAGGACGCAGTTTTCATAAGGTGTCTTTAGTGCTTCCTCACCGTCATAGCCGATTATAGTTCCGGCTGCCGGAATGACTTCCAGTCCGACGTATCGTTCAACAAAACGGAAAGAATCGGTTTTGATGGTGTAGGGTCCGGACACCTCAACAAATTTTTGCTTAACCTGAGGATGGGCCGATAAGTGCGGAACTGCGGTTTCTTCCGAAATTACCACTGTCATACTAAGAAAGCGCCACGCCGCTGCGATCGCCAGTTCAGAACTGCTCACTTCCCAATGCTGTCCGCATTCGATCAGCATAGCATTTTTCGGACTTTCCGGATTTGCAAAGCCTTCATAGTCGCGCATCCGCCGGCCTGCTTTGTGTCCGGAATCGCTTACCACCATTTCCGTAATTCCAAATTGACTGGCAAAGTCCCTGCCTTTTGCAAGTGGGCCGGCTACTATCAATGGAAAGGTGGTGGTCTGCATCGAATGGATGTCCAGCAGCAGATCCACAGTGTCCACGATTGGATGTACTTCCCGCGCACGTCTCAATTCGACGCTGTCTCGGTTTCCTGCCAACACATCTTTAGTCCAGAGCCGGTTGAAGTCTTCGTCGATAAAACGTGAAAAGGTTGGATTTTCCGGATCAAAACTCAGGAAAGCGGCAACGTTCATAAAAGCCAAAGTCAGCTTACCTTGAAGTGGGCGCACCTTGTTTTTTAGCAGATGATCGAGAGCAATTGCGCCGCAGAGTTCATTGCCATGAACCACCGCGCTGAGCATCACGTGCGGACCCGGTTTTCCGGAATCAAATTGATGGACGTAATCCACTCCTGTATTGCCGTCACGATAGGCCGAAATGTCCGGAGGCTTTAGAAAAACTGAATAGTTGAGATCGTCTTGTTCAGGCATGAATTATTTTCAGATTTAGAGTAGGGAGACACTATAACATTTCGAAATTTTTTTACCAGCTTTTAGCATTGCTGATTCAAGACTGTTTAAAAACGGAATGGCGCCAGCTCTTGTAAACGCAAGGCGCGGCCTGGACGGTTGCCGGTGTGTTCGCCGTCTTTCCAGACGATTCGACCGTTGACCATGACTTGTTCAATGCCCTGCGCAGGACGAATGGGATCATCAAAAGTCGCACTGTCTGTAATAGTGTCCGGATCAAAAATCACCAAATCCGCATAGTTTCCGGCCTTAAGTATTCCACGATCCTTGAGACCAAAACAGGCAGCCGGCAGAGAAGTCATTTTCCGCACCGCTTCTTCCAGACTGAACAGTTTGACATCCCGGACATAGTGTCCCAAAACCCGTGGGAAAGTTCCCCAAAGTCGCGGATGAGGGTGCGCGTCTGAAGGCAGTCCGTCTGAACCGATCATCGTGTTTGGAAAAGCCAGGATTCGGTGTACATCTTCTTCGTCCATCATGAAAAAAATTCCACCGCCCGGACTGAGAGCTTCAACAGCTTCCTGTTCGCTCATCGCAAGTTCCTTCGCAATTTCAGAAAGTTCGCGGCCAGCAAATTCTGGCATCGGTTCCGACCATGTTATCAACACCCTCTCTGACTGAAAATTTCGGTGAGCGGAAAGAACGGTCGAACCAGCCGTGTAGGGATAAGCGTCAAGTCCAAGCGGCTGTCCTTTACTCGCCTGATCAATCAGGGCGAGGGTTTCAGTAGAGCGTCCGTGATTAGGAGCACCGCTGCATTTGTGATGCGAAATGACCACAGGAATTTGCGCTTCAGCTCCAATAGCAAAGGTTTCATGCAGTGACTCGTTAACCATTTCACCTTCATCACGCATGTGAGTTGTATGCAAAGCACCGTGTTCATGAAGAGCATGAGCGAGTTCAATAACCTCCGAAGTCGGTGCGGCGTTTGCGGGAGCATAGAAAAGTCCGGTGCTCATCCCACAGGCTCCTGCTTCCAGAGAAGCTTCCAGTAATTTTCGCATTTTGCGAATTTCTGCTGCAGTTGCCGGACGATCATACGAATCCATAACTGCTGCCCTGAGTGTGGTATGACCAACCTGGCAAACTGCATTGAGTGAGGGTGGATTATCAGTTAAGGTTTGAAGATAATTTCCAAAATCGGCGAAAAATTGATCCTCGCGCTCAACCAGTATATCGAGTGGAGCAGGAGGACGCTGGTCAATTTTCAGTGGTGCAAGGCTGATTCCGCAATTTCCTGTAACAACGGTGGTGACGCCCTGGCTGACCTTGCAACTCATTGTTGGGTCAGTGAGCAAAACGTGGTCATCATGGGTGTGTGTATCAACAAATCCTGGACAAACAACTTTTCCACCAACATCCAGTTCTCGGACTGCCTGAAGATCACCTAACTCACCCAGCGCCAGTAGCCGGTCATCTCGAATTGCCACGTCGCCGAATTGAGAAGGAGCGCCTGTGCCGTCAATCAAACGGGCGTTACGCAGGATTAAATCAGTTTTTTGGGTTTCGGACATTTGATGTTTTAGCTACTGTTGATGCTCTCATAAAAAGTTTCAAAAACGTGGCATTTAAGATCTCTCTCTTCGTTCGAGATGACAAATAATTAGTTTAAGAGTTTTTACGAAGGCATCATTATTGTTTTAAATTATGGACAAAAACTCAGGAAGCATTTTAAGCTTATTCCTGCAATCAGGTGACTAATAACCATAAAAACACTAGCATATTCAAATAATTAACAATAAATAAATAATTTGACATGCCTCTATTTTTACGAAGAATTTAGCATAACACAGGGTGTTTCAGAAGTTCAGTCAAAAAAATTTTATATTACCCAAAACGGACAAGACCTGAGTGTATAAACGGGTTTGATGACAAAGTTGGGCGCATTGCTTCTCCCCAAATTTTTCCTAAGCCCTGTGATTGATTTATTGGGTTGATTTTTATGAGCAGGCAAAATAAATTAGAACTACTTTTTATTGAACCAATATCTTGAGGAAACACGATGACAAAATTATCTGAAACAGACATTCATGAATTTCAGCAAAACGGGGTGATAGTCCTGCGTGGAGTGTTCACGGAATGGATTGAATCACTACGCAAAGGCGTGGAGCATAACATGGCCGATCCAGGAGAGTTCAGTAAAAACTATACGACGGAAGGCGACGGCGGAAATTTCTTCGGGGACTACTGTAATTGGGCTCGTATTCCGGAATATCGCAGCTTTTTCTTTGATTCACCAGCAGGAGAAATGGCGGCGGAATTGATGCAATCGCAGACGGTACGCATCTTTCACGAACACGTTTTAGTCAAGGAACCCGGAACCTCCAATCCGACTCCGTGGCACCACGATCAGCCCTACTATTGCGTGGATGGCAAACAGGTAGTGAGTTTCTGGATTCCGCTGGACACTGTGCCTCAAGCAACCTGTCCGGAGTTTATCTCCGGCTCCCATGCGTGGGGAAAATGGTTCCTGCCCCGCAAGTTCAGCGGGGTTGACTACAACTACACCGAGGAATGGCTGGAGCCGATTCCGGACATCGAAAACCAGCGTGAGCAATACGACATCCGTTCATGGGATCTTGAACCTGGTGACGCCATCGCTTTCCACTACCTCACCGTGCATGGCGCTCCGCCGAACAAGTCAAAGAAGTTGCGACGCAGAGGTTTTGCCGCCCGCTGGCTGGGAGACGACACCACCTACGCCCAGCGTTCCGGAGACATCTCCCCGCCGTTCCCAGGCTTGGAGAAACGCCTCAAAGTTGGCGACCCGCTGGACACGGATGAATTTCCTCAAGTCTGGCCACGGAACTGATTGTCCGGAAAGGGTCGAGGCGTTGCCGGTTAGCACATCACTCAACCCAGAAGTTGGCGTAACTCATCCACTGAGTGAACTGGTATTTGGCAAGTTTGATTTTGGCAGACATAGGCAGTCGCGCAATCATTCACCATAGCTCTTCCGGAAGCCAACGGGATGATTTTTTCTGTTTCCGGATTTTTTCCATTTTCAACAAAGGATACTACAATATTTGGATGATATTCACACCGTAGCTCGGCCAGTAAAAGTTCGGTTTCTGCTTCACCACGTCTTCCGGAAATCACAACCTCTTTTGCGGCGCTAAGGCTGAAATGCAAGCCGCACAGCATTGCGGAAAAGCTAACTCCGGCTTGCTCCAGGTGCGGAGCAAAACTCCGGAAAATACGCTGTGCATCCTCATAATACTGTGGAGCAAGACCATAAGCACGAAGTCTCAGGAAGGCCTGCGCCAGACTGCTGTTTCCGGAAGGCTCGACTCCATCGTAAGCTTCCGCATTCCGTGTGAGCAGGACCTCGCCGTCAATTCCAGTGTCATAATAAGGGCCGTCTTCATTCCGGAAAAGGCGATTGATTTCGTCTGATAATTCAACAGCTTTTCGGAACCATGCTGGATCGTAAGTGGTTTCGTAGAGATCCAGACAGGCCACAGCCAGTTGAGCATGATCGCATAGGTATGCAGGAAAACGAGCCTCACCTTCCCGCCAACGCCGCAATAGTCGTCCGGAATCATCGATCAAATTATTGAAAATAAAATCCGCCGCACGCGTTGCCATTTTTTCAAATTCCGGATCATTGAAAACACGGGAAGCGCGCGCAAAGGCGGAAATCATCAAAGCATTCCACGAAGTCAAAACTTTGTCATCCAGCAATGGTCGTACACGTTTGGAACGAACAGCCATTAGTTTTTCACGCGAAGCTCGGAGCGTTTTCCGCATTTCTTCCGGAGTAATCCGGAACTGTGCCGCCACGTCTTCATCAGAGCGCGGGCGATTTGGGATGCTGCTTCCTTCAAAATTTCCATGTTCCGTGATATCCCAGAAGGCGCAGGCCAGTTCACCGCTTTCCGCACCTAAAATTTTCAGCACTTCTGCTTTAGACCAGACATAAAATTTACCTTCTACACCTTCACTGTCTGCGTCTTCCGCAGAGAAAAAAGCGCCGTCCGGAGAAGTCATATCACGTGCCACATAATTCAGAATATCCCTAACCGCGTTTTCATAAAGATGTTTTTTTGTGATTTGAAAGGTTTCGATCAAGACCCAGACAAACAGCGAATTGTCGTAAAGCATTTTTTCGAAATGCGGAACAAGCCACTCATGATCGGTGCTGTAACGACTTAGTCCTCCGCCAAGTTGATCATAAATTCCGCCCGCAAACATTTTCTGTAAAGTCTTTTCCACCATTTCAAGAGAATGTGCATCACCTGTCCTTTTATAGTGACGTAGCAAAAGCATCAATCCCATACTCGGCGGAAACTTGTTTTGTTGCTGTTGTTTGAAACCGCCGTGCTGAGAATCATACGATTCCCGGAATAGCGTAACTGTCTGTTCCTCCGCCTCCCAGTTTAGTTCCGGATGCCCCTCTGCAGTTGGAACTGCTTTTTGCTGTAAATGAGCAGTGAGCTGATCTGCGGTCGTGAATATTTTTTCGCGTTCATCCTTCCAGATTGAAGCCAGAGTTTCCAACAATTCCCTAAAAGATTTCCGTCCATACATGGGCTGTGGCGGAAAATAAGTTCCGCCTGTAATAGGTTTACCTTCAGGAGTTACAAACATATTCAACGGCCATCCACCCTGCTGACCTAAAGCGTGAAGCGCGTCCATGTGGATTTTGTCTACATCCGGACGCTCCTCACGATCAACTTTAACCGGTACAAAATGAGCGTTCAGGAATCCAGCTAATTCAGGATCTTCAAAAGATTCACGTTCCATCACATGACACCAGTGACAGGTTGCATAGCCGATACTGACCAAAAGCAGCTTGTCCTCACTTTTTGCTTTTTCAAAAGCTGCTTTGCCCCAGGGATACCAGTTGACAGGGTTATGTGCGTGCTGCAGCAGGTAGGGGCTTTTTTCATGTATCAGCTTATTGCTGAAGGAATATAATGTCATCTTGCTTGCATGAAAATGTTTATTTCGTATTGCTAATGTGCTATATTATAATATTCAACAATTGATGCAATACAAAGTTAGTTTTACTTAATTATCTTAAGATGACATGGCTTTAAAAGCAGAATGTAAAAACAGATTAAGGTGTGGATGAGGTTTTTTTCCACATTTTGAATTTAGGTGTTGACGAAATTATAAATCAATGTTAAATTGGCGGATTGATTATTCAAATCTTGCTTCAAGAAACAAAGAAGAACGTACCAGAATTATGCCGACATTAAGTCAGTTGGTCCGCAAGGGTCGCAAAAGCAAAATAACCAAGAGGGACACACCTGCATTGCAGGCATGCCCACAACGCCGTGGCGTATGTGTGAGAGTTTATACCTCGACACCAAAGAAACCGAACTCTGCATTACGTAAAGTAGCGCGGGTACGTTTAACTAATGGAATTGAGGTGACAAGTTATATTCCGGGAATTGGACACAACCTGCAAGAACACTCGGTTGTGTTGATTCGTGGTGGAAGGATCAAAGATCTGCCCGGCGTGCGCTATCATGTAGTACGTGGTGCACTTGATACAGTGGGAGTGAACGAACGCAAGCAGTCCCGCTCCAAATACGGCGTCAAAAAGGATTTGTAAAAAAACGATATGCCAAGACGAAGAGCCCCGCAAAAAAGATCGATTTTGCCCGATCCTAAGTATAAAGACCTTTTAGTCAGTAAGTTCATTAATTCAATAATGAAACACGGCAAGAAGAGTATTGCAGAAAATATTTTTTATGGTGCACTGGATGCAATCAGTGAACGCGAAACAGAATTGTCGGCCTTGGAAATTTTTAAAGCCGCTATTGAAAATGTGATGCCTTCAGTTGAGGTAAAGTCACGACGGGTAGGTGGTTCCACTTATCAAGTACCGATGGAAGTACGTCACAGCAGGAGTCAATCACTTGCTATACGCTGGTTGATTGAAAATGCAAATTCCCGCAGTGGCTTGTCAATGCGCGCAAAACTGGCGGATGAATTTATGGATGCGTCAAACAACCGCGGCAGCGCGATGAAAAAGAAAGAAGATACGCATAAGATGGCTGAAGCTAATAAGGCTTTTGCACATTACCGTTGGTAAGAAAACAGGTTTCTGCTGAAACTAATCAGCGCCCAAAATATTAGACCAACGTGGCTAAAATAGTCCCTCTTAAGCAGCGGCGTAACATCGGCATCATGGCACACATTGATGCAGGAAAAACAACGACCACTGAACGCATCCTTTATTACACGGGACGCATACATAAGATTGGAGAGGTCAATGACGGTGCGGCCACCATGGACTGGATGGAGCAGGAGCAGGAACGCGGAATCACCATTACTTCAGCGGCAACGACCTGCGACTGGGAGACAGATCAGCAAAAATACTCGCTGAACATTATCGACACTCCGGGACATGTAGATTTTACCGCGGAGGTAGAACGCTCCTTGCGGGTGCTGGACGGTGCAGTGATGGTTCTTTGCGCAGTAGCTGGTGTACAGCCGCAGTCCGAAACAGTTTGGCTGCAGGCAAAACGCTACGACGTTCCATGCATAGCGTTTGTTAATAAAATGGATCGTGTAGGTGCAGATTTTGAGAAGGCACTCGTTTCGATTGAGGATCAACTTTCTGCGAATCCGCTGGCGATACAAATTCCAATCGGCGCTGAAGAGGAATTTGAAGGTGTGATCGACCTGGTTTCGATGCAGGAACACCGTTTCAAAGAAGAAGCATACGGTGCAGAATACGAAAGTGGTGATTTGACGGAAGAGCTGGAAGCACAAGCTCAGGAATGGCGACAGCAATTGCTGGAGCATCTGTCACTTTATGATGATGACTTGCTGGAAAAGATTGTAGAAGAAGAGGAAGTAAGTCAGGAAGAGGTCGTCAAGGTTTTACGGAAAGCAACTTTGAGCGGTCAGATTACCCCGGTACTGTGCGGTAGCGCATTTAAGAATAAGGGAGTACAGCAACTACTTGACGCAGTAGTTCATTACCTCCCATCTCCGCTTGATATTCCTCCTGTAGAAGGTGATCATCCGGTAACAAAGAAATTGGTCAGCAGAGAGGCCTCTGTTTCAGAACCGTTGTGCGCACTTGCATTCAAAGTCGCGAGCGATCCTTTTGCAGGTCAGCTGACATTTGTTCGTGTTTATGCAGGAACTTTTGAAACAGGTAAGTCAGCATACAATCCACGCAAGCACAAATATCAGCGGATTGGCAACCTGGTTAAACTACACGCGAATAAGCGTGAAGATGTCAACTCAATCAGCGCAGGAGACATAGGCGCAGTGGTCGGAATGGAGTTGATCACAGGAGATACGCTCTGTCCAAAAGATAATCCGATTGTGCTGGAAAGAACGCAGTTTCCGGAACCGGTAATTGATCAGGCTATAGAGCCAAAGACGAAACCGGACCAGGACAAACTGGAAGAAGCACTGCAGCGTTTAATGCAGGAAGATCCTTCTTTCCGAAGCAGGATCGATACCGAGACAGGACAGAACATCATTTCCGGAATGGGCGAGCTTCATTTGGAAATAATGGTAGATCGGCTGCAACGTGAATTTAAAGTAGACTGTAAGGCAGGCACGCCTCGGGTTGCTTACCGAGAGACGATTACACAGTCCGCTGAATCTGCAACCAAATTTGAGCAGACGCTTGACGGCAAAGAACAATTTGCATCTTGCAGGATCAAGCTGGAGCCATTAAAAGCAGGAAGTGGATTTGAGTTTGAAAATAAATTGTCAGCAGAGAAACTGCCCGGAAAATTCGCAGTAGCGGTAGAGCAGGGAATTCAGGATGGAATGAGCAACGGTGTACTTGCCGGATTTGCGATGATTGACCTGAAAGCAACCTTGATTGCAGCAGAATATTTTGAGGAACTTTCCACGGAAACAGCATTCTCGATTGCAGGAATCAACGTTCTCCGTGCAGGAGTTCAGAAGGCAAAGCCAACGCTGTTGGAACCTTCAATGAAGATAGAAGTTGTTACGCCTGTGTCATTCACAGGAGAAGTAATTGGAGACCTGAACGCTCGCCACGGACGTATACGCGGAATGGAGGAGCAAGGTGGAATTCAGGTTATATTAGCGGAAGCTCCACTTGCGGAGATGTTCGGCTACTCCACACGTTTACGTTCGCTCACACAGGGGCGGGCATCATTCACCATGCATTTCAGTCACTACTCTTCTGTGACTGAAGCAACAAGGAAGGCTCTCACTGGAGAGTCGGCCAGCTCAGGCTGAGCGTAAATATTAATTAGTCAAAAACAGGAAAAGAAACAGGAGACGAGATGGCAAGAGAAAAATTTGAGCGCTCAAAACCACATGTAAACGTCGGCACAATTGGCCACGTTGACCACGGGAAAACAACTTTGACAGCAGCAATCACAAAAGTCCTGAGTATGGACGGATTAGCTGAAGCAAAAGGCTTTGACGAGATTGACGGTGCTCCGGAAGAAAAAGAACGTGGGATCACGATTGCGACTTCACACATTGAATATCAGACTGAAAATCGTCACTACGCACACGTCGATTGCCCAGGTCACGCTGATTATGTGAAAAACATGATCACAGGTGCAGCCCAGATGGACGGTGCGATACTTGTTGTATCAGCAGCAGACGGACCAATGCCTCAGACACGTGAGCACATTTTGCTCGCACGTCAGGTCAACGTTCCGCATCTGGTTGTGTTCCTGAATAAGGTTGACCAGGTGGATGATGAGGAATTACTCGAACTAGTTGAAATGGAAGTTCGTGAATTGCTCGATTCTTATGACTTTCCTGGAGATGACACTCCTATTATTAAGGGTTCAGCTCTGGCAGTTATGGAAAGTTCCTCTGCCGATAGCAATGACGCGGCATATGCGCCAATTAAAGAATTAATGGCTGCGGTTGACAGTTTCATTCCTGAGCCTACACGAGATCTTGACAAAGACTTATTGATGTCTGTTGAGGACGTATTTACAATTTCCGGACGTGGAACAGTTGCAACAGGACAAATTGAGCGTGGGATAGTAAAAGTCGGAGAGACAATTGAGATTTGTGGACTTCGTGATACACAAACTACTACCGTTACAGGTGTGGAAATGTTCCGCAAATCACTTGACCAAGGTCAAGCAGGAGATAATGTTGGTATCCTGT
>Ga0257117_1001578_pt1 | contig 13251 bp, 6 predicted proteins | sample SI112_135mmetaG_FD_190157 | JGI IMG/M metagenome (GOLD analysis project Ga0257117, IMG submission 190157) | Marine microbial communities from Saanich Inlet, British Columbia, Canada - SI112_135m | ecosystem: Environmental > Aquatic > Marine > Inlet | place: Canada: British Columbia | collected... | reverse complement strand
GATTGACCCCCACGCCCTTTGGCTGACCTGTCGAGCCTGAGGTGTAGATCAGATAGGCGAGGTGATTGGGGTGGAGCGGCGCACGGCGGTCGCGGTCGGTCAGCGGGCTATCGTCAAGGGCCGCGATCGCCGCCTGGGTGACAACATCGTCAAGGCAGACCCGGTGCCGGCCGGCACCACCCAGGACTGTGGCATGATCCCTCGTGGTGATCGCCAGCCTGGCCCTGCTGTCATCAAGCATATAATCCAGCCGCGCCGCCGGCAGTGACGGATCAAGCGGCAGATAAGCCGCACCCGACTGCAGCACCGCGACGATCGAGACCACCATCTCAAGGCTGCGATCCAAGGCGATCGCAACAATATCGTCCGGGCCCGCGCCCTGCGCCACCAAATGCCGCGCCAATTGGTTGGACCGTGCCGCCAGCGCGCCATAGCTCAGGCTGTCGCCCTCAAACACCACCGCTTCCCCATCCGGCGTACGCAAAGCCTGCGCCGTCAAGAGATCGGGGGTTGTATCTTCGGGGATCTCGCACACATCGCCCTGGAAGCCACTCAACTGTGCCGCCCCGTCCGCCGTCACCAGCGACAGGGTGGCAAGGGCGGCCCCGTCCGCTGCACCCGCCATCTGCTGCAACAACGACACCAGCAGGTCGCACCATTGGGCGACACGCTCTTCATCAAACAGATCCGCGTCATATTCCAAGACCCCGGCAACGCCGTCGGCGCCCGGCATCATCGCGAGGGTCAGATCGAACTTGGCCCGATCCAATCCCACCCCCGATCCAATCCCAAGTGCCGCTGTAGCGGCCACATCGTCGAGGGCGGCTTCACCCATCTCCTGGCTCTGCCAGGCAAACATCGCCTGGAACACTGGCGTGTGCGCCAAAGAGCGCTCAACATCCAAGGCCTCGACAACACGCTCGAATGGCGCCTGCTGATGCTCCAGCCCGTCCTGCACAACATTGCCAGTGTGCGCCAATAGATCGCCAACCGTACGGCACGACCCCAGATCGAGATGCAGCGCCAAGGTATTCACGAAAAAACCGATCAACCCCTCGCTGCCTGGGGCCTCACGGCCGGCAACTGGCGTGCCGATCACAACCGTATCGTCTCGAGACAACCAGGACAGCAGCAACCCGTAGACGCCCAGGACAACACCGAACACCGTCATCCCCCGCTCACGGGCCAGCGCCTCAAGACGGCCCGATAGCGCCGGATCAAGTGAAAATGACTCATAACCCGCCCGACGCGACCGATCAGCATCGCGCCCACCATCCAGCGGCAATGCCAGACAGGCCGGTGCCCCGGCCAGATGATCGCGCCAATAATCCAGATCGCGGGCCAGAACCACACTCTCTTCAAGCCACGTCCGATGCCAGGCCGCATAATCCGCGTACTGCCACGGCAACGGAGCGAGATCAGACCTGCCTGGCGTCCGGGCCGAGCGATAGAGCGCGGCCAACTCAGACCACAAAACCGCCAGCGAACTGCCGTCACAGGCGCCGTGATGGGCCACTAAAGTCAAAAAATAAGTGTCCTTGCCAAGCGTGATCACTTGGCCCCTGAGGCTCACCTCGCATGACAGATCGAAGGGGCGCACCGCAAAAGTTTGCGCCAACACCAGGGCATGGTCCCGGGCCGCATCTGGGGCCTCCCCCTGGGGCGGCACCGTACCCGTAAGGTCGACAACCTCCAGAACATTCCCCGCGTCCTCAAGAACAGACCCCACCGGTTCGCCCGTTGCCCCATCAATCACGGTCCTGAGCGCGGTATGGCGCATGATCAGTCCGCGCAGGGCCTGATCGAGGGCGCCCGTGTCCAAAGCCCCCTCTAACCACAGCGAGAAGGGTATGTTGTATTCGCTGGCGCCCGGTGACAGCCGATCCAATGTCCACAGCCGCTCCTGGCCCCAGGACAAAACAACCCTGCCGCCGCCCAGGTCCCCCTGGCCCGACACAACCCCCGCCCGCTCGCTTGTCGCCGCCCCCTCGACAACCCGCGCCAGCGCCCGTGGGCTGGCCTCAGCGAAGACCGCACGCAACGGAACCTCGACACCCAGTTCCTCGCGCAGCCGCACCACCAACCGCATTGCCATCAGCGAATGACCGCCCAGCGCGAAGAAGTTATCGGTGACGGAAACACGTCCAGCACCCGTCAGCTCGCCATAAAGACGGCATAACAGCGCCTCCGTCGCACTCTCAGGCGCCTCATACGCCGAGACCCCAACGATCTCAGGCGCCGGCAGGGCCCGGCGGTCAAGCTTACCGCTCGTCGTCAACGGCAAGCCCTCAAGCACCACGAAGCTCGAGGGCACCATGTACTCCGGCAATACCGCGCCGAGGGCCGCGCGCAGGTCGCTTGCCGGTGGCACATCGCCGCCAACCACATAGGCCACAAGGCGTTGCTCGTCCGCCACCTCGCGCAGCACCACCGCCGCCTGAGAGACGCCGTCCAAAGCCATCAACGACGCCTCGATCTCGCCCAGCTCAATCCGGAAGCCGCGGATCTTAACCTGATCGTCGGCCCGCCCGCCAAATTCCAGTACACCATCGGTCCGCCAGCGCCCCAGATCCCCGCTCCGGTACATCCGCGACCCCGAAGGGCCATGGGGGTTGGCAATGAACCGCTCCGACGTCAAACCCGCACGCCCCCAATAACCACGCGCCAGGCCCGCGCCCGCGATGTACAACTCACCCCACACGCCAACAGGCACCTGGCGCAGAGAGCCATCAAGAATGTGGGCTTGCAAATCCGGTAACGGCTGGCCGATGGGACTGAAGAAAGCACTGCGCGCAAGTTCGGCCGTCAAGGGCTGGTAGGTGACGTGGACGGTCGTTTCCGTGATCCCGTACATGTTGACCAACTGTGCCGGTAGACCCAGTTGATACCAAGATGCAAGCTTGCGTGGGTCGAGGGCTTCGCCGCCGAATATCACCATCTTTAAGGCCAGTTGGGGCAAATCGCTTCGGGATCTCAAACTTTCCGCTAATTGGTAGAAAGCAGACGGCGTTTGGTTCAGGATGGTGACACCTTCCCGGGCCAACAGATCGATAAACTCATCAGGGGACTTCCGGACCAAATCCGGTACGACCACCAAACGGCCCCCGTAGAACAGGCCCCCAAAGATCTCCCATACGGAAAAGTCGAACGCGTAGGAATGAAAGAGGGTCCAGACATCCTTCGACGAAAAGCCGTACCAATCTTGGGTCCGGGCGAGAAGCCGGACCACATTGGCGTGTGTATTGCCCACGCCCTTTGGCTGACCTGTCGAGCCTGAGGTGTAGATCAGATAGGCGAGGTGATTGGGGTGGAGCGGCGCACGGCGGTCGCGGTCGGTCAGCGGGCTATCGTCAAGGGCCGCGATCGCCGCCTGGGTGACAACATCGTCAAGGCAGACCCGGTGCCGGCCGGCACCACCCAGGACTGTGGCATGATCCCTCGTGGTGATCGCCAGCCTGGCCCTGCTGTCATCAAGCATATAATCCAGCCGCGCCGCCGGCAGTGACGGATCAAGCGGCAGATAAGCCGCACCCGACTGCAGCACCGCGACGATCGAGACCACCATCTCAAGGCTGCGATCCAAGGCGATCGCAACAATATCGTCCGGGCCCGCGCCCTGCGCCACCAAATGCCGCGCCAATTGGTTGGACCGTGCCGCCAGCGCGCCATAGCTCAGGCTGTCGCCCTCAAACACCACCGCTTCCCCATCCGGCGTACGCAAAGCCTGCGCCGTCAAGAGATCGGGGATTGTATCTTCGGGGATCTCGCACACATCGCCCTGGAAGCCGGCGATCTGTTCGGTTTCCTGTGTAGTTACCAACGACAGGGCCGATATCGGAGTATCGAGAGGGTTGTCGGCGAATTGTTCGAGCAAATTCGAGAACGTGGCGAGGTAAGCCCGAAGATCAGCCCGCGAATAAAGATCCTTGTTACCTTCGAGATTGAGCTTCAGTTCAGCGTCGCCATACTGATCATAGACAGTCAAAACGAGATCCTTTACCGGTCCCGTCCATAGAATTTGCATGTTGGCGTTCGCTTCACCGAAACGCAGACCAAAATCGAAGATCAAGACGTTGACGTTGAGCGCGAAGAAATTGGATGCCGTCGGTAACCGCCCAAGATCAGCCCGCAAATCCGCCAGTCGGTAACCTTGATGGGAAAGAACGTCGCGCAGGCGATCAGCGATACAATCAATCAAGTTTCCTATCGTCACGCAATTTTGGAAGTCGATCACAAGAGGTATATTGTTAGCGGTGACGCCGATGGCGTCACGAACGGCTTTGTTGGGACGACCGCGAACAGGCAAACCCAAAATGCTTTGTTCTTGGCGGCTGTGGAGCGCATCCACAAGGGCGCTGACCGTGAAAAATAGGACACTGAGGTTCTTACCGCAGGCATCAGCCTGCGCACGAAGCCGAGAAATCAGGGCCGCGTCGATGATTGCCGAATCGGAGGGGAACAATTCTTCGCTCGTCCCCAGCGCGGCCCAGTTCGCCGCCGAATCGTGATCGCAAAGTTGTCCGAGCCAATAATTGCGATCCTCAATGAAACGGGCGGAAGACCTGTACGCGTCCTCGGCCTCGATCAAAGTGTTGAGTTCGCTGTTCGCAGCCGAAAGAAGACCTTCCATCTCCACCGACGCATTTTTGTCGGAAAGTAGTGGGCGGTACAAAGTCTCCATGAAGTGAAAGATCAAAGAGGAGGACCATCCATCCATTGCAATGTGATGATAGATCTGTACCCAATAATGGCACCGCTCGGAAAGCCGAATAAGAGCCCACCGGAACAACGGCCCTTGCGCAAGGTCAAAGGGAGTGGATAACAATTTGCGCATGAATGCTTCGGCTTCAGCGCTGGGTTCTTGCGAACCGCTCAGGTCAATGAACGGTATCCGATAGTCGTCGACATCGCCGACGTGCTGGACATAACCGCCATCCTCATCTTGATGGATCGTGACCCGTAAGGTCTCGATAGCCGCGACGGTGCGGCGGCTCGCTTCCGTGAACGCAGCTAAGTCAAGCTCGCCATTAATAACAAAGTATACCGCGACATTATGATGAACGCCGGTCGGGTCAATCAAATGACCCGTCAGCATTTCTTGTTGTGAGCTCAGCAGAGGAAGAACAATCATGTCTTCCGGGGTTGGCAAAATTGAATCAACTTTAGGTCGATTGGATTTCGGTACGTCATCCATTTTCTGTTGCCCCAAGCTAACTACCGCAATTTAGACTAGACTCTAGCGCGTTACTGTTCTCTCTAGCGGGACGCTCAACGGGTGTTATTGACGATCTTGTGCGTGCCCGAGGCATCCGAAGTCGCTGCTTCACTGCTCATTATAGTCTCTCCCAAACAGAAATTCGAATTATCCCGCAATATTTGTAAAAATTGATGTTTAACGCAAACAGTTTTATTTGTTGTCACGATAAACCCGAACATGCCAATTTGGAAGAAATCGCTTTAGGGACTAGCATTTCCGCGACGAGTTGAAGGAACGAATATGTCAGAGGGAAACTGGTCGATCGACGGAAAAGAATTTAAGGTTCTCGTCAACGACGAAGAACAGCATTCACTCTGGCCATCGGCGCAACCGGGCCAGAGGGATGGCGGCAAACTGGACCAATCGCCAGAACAGAATGCCTTGCCTATATCGAGGAAAATTGGACAGATATGCGCCCGAAAAGCCTGCACGATCAAATGGCCGCCGACCGGGCAGAGGCAGTGAACGAGGATACGTGACCGGCGTTCGGCCACGTATATACCTCATACGTGCACAACTGCCCGACCGACCAGTGCCGTCAACCACCTGGGCCGCGTCAATCTTGCCGCCTAACGAGCTAAATCGCTTTTCCGCATTTCATCAACCAGCCGATAAATGGCGATTGATCCGCGGACGGATACTTCATTGGTGAAGGTCGTTTCCTTTCGATCCTGGCTTAATGTGCGCGACCCAAGCGATTCCAAAAAATTGAGTGTGGTGTCGACATCGCCATACTGGCCCGTCAAGACCACGTAGTAGGGCGCGTGATCGTAATTTGCCGTGAAGATGAATTCTTCACTAACCGTCGTGTCGTTGCTTGTGCTGTTCTCCCCAATGTTGTGCCATTGGAAAGTTAGCGATTTCTGCATGACAGGCTCATGCGACCTTGTCCATGCTGTTCTGGGTTAACCCAGAACAGCATTTCAAAAATTCGTCTGGCGTGGCCCAATTTAGGGCCGAATGTGGCCTTTCTGTATTGTAGGCATGTCTCCATGTTTCGGTGATCTCCCGCGCCTCCCAGAGGGTCGAGAACAGGCTTTCATTCAAACATTCATCTCTGACGCGACCATTGAATGCTTCACAGAAGCCGTTTTGTGAGGGCTTGCCTGGTTGGATGAACTGCAAACCAACGCCGCTCCGTTGTGCCCAGTCGAACATCGCCAGAGAGGTGAACTCGGTACCGTTGTCACAGACAATAAACTCCGGCCGGCCATGCAGATCGATCAACCTGGTCAGCTCCCGGGCCACGCGCTGGCCACCGATTGAGGTATCCACCGTGATCGTGTGGCATTGCCTGGTGAAGTCATCAATCACATTGAACAGCCGAATACGCCGACCGCTGGACAGCTGATCGCTCATGAAATCCATGCTCCACCTCTGGCGTGGCCGTGACGGCAGCACCAAGGGTCGGCGGGCAATGGCTGAACGGCGCCGCTTCTTACGTTTGCGTACCTGCAAACCTTCCTCCACATAGATCCGGTGGGTCTTTTTGTGATTGGCCCCAAAGCCCTCGCGCCGTAGCAGAACGTGCAGACGAGGATGGCCGAAACGGCGATGGCGATCGGACAGATCATGCATTCGTTGCCGCAAGTCCTGATCTGTGTCCTTGACTGATTTGTAGCGAACCGTCGAACGTGGCGCCTTTGCTAGCCGACAGGCCCGCCGTTCGCTCAAACCCAAATCCTGCATCATTGTCACTGCCCGGCGCTGGTCTTCGGGGCTCAGATCTTTTTTAGGACTTCCTCCAAGGCCATCTTATCCAGGGACAGATCCGCGACCAGCCGCTTCAGCTTGCGGTTCTCATCTTCCAAATCACGCAGGCGACGGGCCTCATTCACTTCCATGCCCGAAAACTTCGCCTTCCATTTATAAAACGTCGCATCCGACATGCCGTGCTTACGGCACAGCTCCTTCGCCCTCACCCCCGCCTCGTGTTCCTTCAAAACCCCGATTATCTGCTCATCCGTAAATCTGCGCTTCATAAGTGTTCTCCATAGAATCAATGAAAACACTAACTCCAATTTGGATCAGGTTTTAGGGAGAACAGCAGCCTCACTGGGCATTGCATTAAGCACGATGTCGTCGGGATGGGGCAAGAGATCGGGCGATGGCAGGCTATCGCGTTGGTATTCGGCCAGCACCCGCTCGCCGTCCCGTTTTTCGGCGCGCAGCCAAGCGGCACGAAGCCACCCATCCACATACTCTTTTTCTTGGAAGCAGCGATCTTATCGCGAATGCGCTCGCCGGTGACCTCGCGTTCGAACTGGGCAAAAGACAGCAACATGTTGAGGGCCAACCGGCCCATGGACGTGGTGGTGTTGAACTGTTGGGTGCGCTCCTGCGCGCCTGGTCGAGTAGAATCCTGCCTGACCCCAAATTGACTGTGTCAGAATGGGCGGACCGGCGTCGCTGGCTGTCATCCCGTGCCTCGGCGGAACTGGGGTGGTAGCGAGCACCATACTGATAATCCTGATGGTCTCGCCGATTTTGGCGAGGCTTCGTGGGCGGCTCGTTTAAGACTGATGTTAAGTCATCCCCACAACAACCTTGCGAACACCCTCAAACGTCTTTCTGCCGTGCGCGGTCAGCATATTATCGATCACCAATACATCACCCTCTTGCCAAAGGTATGACGACTCTTCTTGGTCATAAGCCTGACGAACAATATCCAAGCTCGCATCATCAATGTGCGCGCCGTCACCATAGAAAGCATTGCGTGGTAATTCGTCCAGGGCGTGATTTTGCTCTAGCTCTACTCTGACTTCATTCGGTAGTGAGCTCACGTGAAACAGATGTGCCTGATTAAACCAAACGCGCTCGCCTGTTACAGGATGCACGGCCGTTGCTTGCAGCGTCTGTCGTATCCGTAGTCGACCGTCCGTCAACCAATCGGCCATAATGTCATTTTTTCTACAATACTTTTGCATCTGGACACGATCAGTGATCTGAAAGGTTTCCTGCCACGTCAATCCAAGACCAGGCGTGAACGTTCTCAGATAGGTAATGCCCGCGCGCTCAAACCGATCAACTATTTCTTTCGGAATCCTTTTGAGCACTTTACGGCTATCCGAAATAGGCGTCTCACCACCTCGCGTTGCGGCGGTGATGCAACAAAAAAATAGACGGGTCGGCCATTCATGCGTATAGCAGCTTTCGTTATGTTGATGAATAATTTGATCGGCTGGATACTCGGTCGAGGTGTAAATCTTCCCAGAAATCAACGACCTTGGTGTTGAGCGATTACGATAGGCCAACAAGTCTCCAGACGTCTTTTCTATGAAATCTTCAAGTTCTTGCACGTCATATTTTTTATATCCACGCAAAAGAACTGCGCCATACTTAGCCAGCCCATCTTCTAGCAACTTTTTATTTTCAGTCACCCACGCCAGGGGAGTCACTGCCGTTGAGGTCGAAAAAAAAGCCAGCGGCAGCCTTTGATTGATAACGTCTTGCCTCAGCTGATCACCTGATATTGCGCCTACATTAGCCACGATATTCCCCATGTAGGACAGCTCGTGTTGGCGCTCGTCCAAGCCCTTGATATGCGCCTAGCCAATACGAGTTTGTCTGTGCCTGCATCTACTTCTCAAAAAATGTATCAAGAACTTTAGCCATGGTTTTCGAAGGACCTGCCTCAAGCATTCTGTTGTGCAGCGTTTGCACTGGCACATACTGAACGCTGCGGCAGTAGTGGTTCCAGCTTAATCTTTTCTCGGTCAATTCGTCATCGGCTTTTTCAGCAGCTGCCAAGAAATACACTGCATCAAAATTTCCTTTCGCGACATCGTGAGTACTTAAGCGCTCACCGCTCAAGATAACCTCATTAATCATTCGATCAACCCACTGTACTGGAGTTCCGGCAGGCACCTGGCATTGCTCAATCAAGTACTTCAACACCATTTCCGATAAATCTTCAGCGCCAACGCCTTTTTTCCCTTTCCATCCATATTCCTTGGCCATCGAGCGAAGCAACGCTTCTCTGCTTTGAACGACTTGGCCAGAAATGGCTGATGAAGGAACGCTATCTATCAAGGCCACGGTGCCGATCTGACGGCCTCTCTGCGAAAATACGCAAGCGAGATGATGGGCAATCACGCCTCCAGCGGAATAACCGATAAAGTTTAACTCGCCCTGCGGCACCAACTCTGTGATCGCCGAAACATAAGCATCAATCATTTCATCAAACGAGGTGAAGGGCTTCTCTAAACCTTCCAGACCCCTCGCCTGTATCCCAAATACAGGACGACCCTTTTTAAGCTCGCCTGCAAGTTGAGCAAAAACCGTTGCCGAGCCTCCAGCAGGATGGATGCAAAATAGCGGAGACTTTTTACCCTCCGGCCTTAATGAAAGTATCGGTGTGTAAGAGAGGCTGCCCCGATGGTTACTCAGCGCATCCGCTAAAGCCTCTACGGCTGGACGCTCAAACACGGCTCTGAGCGGCAACTCAAGGCCGGTCTGCTCGCGCACCTTCGCCACCAGACGCATGGCCAGCAACGAATGACCACCGAGTGCAAAGAATCCGTCGTCCAAGCCTACCTGACTGGCACCCGTCAGCTCTTCGTAAAGCTTGCACAGCAACACTTCCATCGAACTACGCGGTGCCCGATAGCTCTGGCCACTGACAATCTCAGGCATCGGCAGTGCGCGCGTGTCGAGCTTGCCGTTCGGTGTGAGCGGCAAGCCCTCAAGCACCACGAAGCTTGAGGGCACCATGTACTCGGGCAAATCCTTAAGCAACGCAGCACGGATCTCATCAAACTCAGGCAACTGCGCCTCGGGCTTGCCCACTAAATACGCCACCAAACGCTTCTCGCCGGCCACCTCGAGAGCCTGCACGCTGACCTCCGCGAGCGAGCCAAACTGTGCAATCCCCGCCTCAATCTCGCCCAGCTCGATCCTGAAGCCGCGGATCTTAACCTGCTGGTCTGCCCGGCCCAGGTACTCGATGTTGCCGTCTTCGCCCCAACGCGCCAGGTCGCCCGTGCGATACATCCGACCGCCCGGATCACCATAAGGATTTGCAATGAACCGCTCAGCCGTCAAGCCAGCGCGACCCGCATAACCCCGAGCCAAACCAGCGCCCGATATATACAACTCGCCCACAGTGCCAATCGGCACAGGGTTCAGAGAGCCATCAAGAATAAAGATTGTTGTGTTTGCAATTGGCGTACCAATACCAAAGGCGGCGCCGTCTGTTTCTTTACTCTTCAAGTATCCCGTTATGACTTGTACTGTCGCCTCGGTTGGCCCATACAAATTAATAATACGATTGACGCTGGAATGCTCAAGCAGCGTGACATGTGCCAGTGAGACGGATTCTCCTCCCAAGAAAATATTGACACCTCTCAACTCAGCTGTTCTCAACAAGGGCAATAGGCTTGGAGGCATTTGTATTTCGGTTACTCGAGCGTCATGGATGCACTTGCCCAAGAGTACTTCATCTCTAATCTGCAAATCACCTGCAAGCACGACTGCGCCGCCTGATGTTAAAGGCGAAAATAGCTCCCAAACCGAAGCATCAAAATTGATTGACGTTCGTGCGAGCATTCTGACTTCGCGCTTAGGCGACCAGTATTCTTTCGCCATCCATTTGACTAAATGGCTCATTGCACTGTGGCATACCTTCACGCCTTTTGGTTTTCCGGTACTGCCCGAGGTGTAGATCAGGTACGCAAGGTTTTGTGCGGTGAAGGCGCGCGCGCGCGTCGCATCGGTCAGCGCCGTTGCGGCCAACCCCTTCACCTGTTCCACGAACTGCGCATCATCAACCCGCAGGGCCTGGGTGAACAAGGCCATGACCGCAGGTGACTTTGATCTGCCCGCTTGCAGGCGCGCCAAAATCGCCTCCGTCGTAATCAAACTGCACGCACCACTATCTTCGAGCATGAACGTCAAACGATCGCTCGGATACTCAGGATCAAGCGGTAAGTACGCCGCACCACACTTCAGAACCCCAAGCAAAGACACCACCATCTCGATTGAGCGATCAAGCGCGATCGCTACAATATCTTCCGCGCCAATCCCCTGAGCAGCCAGATAATGCGCCAGACGATTGGCCCGCGCCTCAAGCTCTTCATAGCTCACACGCTGTTCTTCAAAGATCAGCGCCGTCGCCTCAGGCGTCTTAGCAACCTGGCGCTCAAACAACTCCGGCAACGTCGTCTGTCTAACCGGACGAGCCGTATCATTAAATTCTTCAATAACTTTTTTACGCTGTGCCGGATTGATCAGAGATAACGTAGCAAGCGGTGCGTGGTGATCAGCAATAATTTTTTCTATTAACCGAACAAACTGACTCGACCATGAACGCACGGTATCAGACTTAAATAGCGATGCGTCATACTCTAGCGCACCAGTAATCGATCCGTCTGCCTGTTCATTCAAAGAGAGCGTCAGGTCAAACTTCACCTGCGGCAGCGACACCAGAAGACCCTCGACCTCCAGGCCTTCGCCCAGACAGAGATCCGTGTCACCCTGCGCCTGCCACGCCAACATGGTCTGGAAGATTGGCGTATGCGATAACGAACGCATGTCAGTCAAGCTCTCAACCAGGCGTTCAAATGGCACCTCCTGATGTGAAAGCGCCTCCAGTGAAGCTTGCTTAACTCTTTCGATTAGCTCATCACCCGTCAGCGTACCCTCTAGATCGAGATGTAGCGGCAACGTATTGACAAAAAATCCGACGAGCGCTTCTGTCTCTGTTGTGCTTCGACCTGAAACAGGAAATCCAATCACAACGTTTTGCTGCCTGGCCAGGCGACTGAGCAGCAAGCCATAGACCCCCATAAACGCAGCAAACAGCGTTGTGCCATGGCGCAACGCAAGCGCCTCGAGTCCCTTAGCCACTTTGCTATCTATCGCAATCGGCACGTAACTGGCCAGGCGACTACGATCAGCGCGTCGCACATAATCGGTAGGCAAGCTCAACAACTCAGGCGCCCCAGATAAACTTTGGCGCCAGTACGCGAGTTGGCGCTCGAGTTCTCCGGTATCTTCAAGTAAACGATGTTGCCACGATGCGTGATCGGCGTATGTGACAGCAAGCGGCTTGCTCTCAGGGGCCACGCCCCGTAGACGGGCCGCGTAGGCGTGATTTAAATCTTGCACAAACAGGGGCAACGAAACACCGTCGCTGGCCGCATGGTGGATCACCAAAATAAGCACGTGCTCGCGCTTGGCGATTTTGAGAAGATTACCGCGAAGCAGAAAATCACGCGACAAGTCGAACAAGCGACCAGACTCTTCTTTGACCCGGCGCTCAATCAGCTCCTCTTGACCAACGCTTGGCAGCTTGCTCAAGTCTTCGACGTTTAACAACACCTCCGCAGCAGTCAACGTACGCAACTTACCGACGGGTTCGCCATGTTCTTGAAGCACAATCGTACGCAATGGCTCGTGGCGCAACACCACATCTTTTAACGCCGCGGCAAAACTCTCCGCATCCAGAGCGCCCTTGATCCGCAGCGCCATCGGCATGTTGTAGCTGGCTGTTCCGCCCTCGATGCGGTCTAGCGTCCACATCCGCAGTTGCCCATAAGACAACACACGGTTATCGCCCTGCCCACCTTCGCCCGGAATGATCGCGTCGCGCGTTGTGACTTGAACGCCACCCAAAATCAGCCCCAGGGCCTCTACCGTTGGATGCTCAAACAAGGCTCTGAGCGGCAACTCAAGGCCGGTCTGCTCGCGCACCTTGGCCACCAACCGCATCGCCATCAGCGAATGACCGCCCAGCGCGAAGAAGTTATCATCCAAGCCAACCTGACCGGCACCCGTCAGCTCTTCGTAGAGCTTGCACAGCAACACTTCGCTGGCACTGCGTGGCGCCCGATAGATCTGACCACTGACAATCTCAGGCATCGGCAGTGCGCGCGTGTCGAGCTTGCCGTTCGGTGTGAGCGGCAAGCCCTCAAGCACCACGAAGCTCGAGGGCACCATGTACTCCGGCAAATCTTTAAGCAACGCAGCACGGATCTCATCAAACTCAGGCAACT